>Ga0257106_1000909_pt1 | contig 15749 bp, 16 predicted proteins | sample LP_taG_3_FD_190177 | JGI IMG/M metagenome (GOLD analysis project Ga0257106, IMG submission 190177) | Marine microbial communities from Northeast Subartic Pacific Ocean, Canada - LP_J_2011_P26_10m | ecosystem: Environmental > Aquatic > Marine > Oceanic | place: Canada: Northeast Subartic Pacific...
TGAAAATGGCGTAGGCATCTGGAGCACGAGGCAAACAAGATGTTGGCCAAAGGGCTCTCGGACTCCAGCACTATAAATTGGTGGCGGGCGGTTGCTGTGGGATTTGTCGCGAGTAGCGGGTCTAGTGGGAAGAACCGTTTAGGTGAGGCCTTGAGGGAGCTGAGTTCTCTTAAGTCGAAACGGGATCTTGAGTTGCCTGCCATTGTTGCACTCCTATTTTTTCACAAGACTGCAGAACACGTTGATTACCAGGAGGTGGACGCGTTGTCTAGCCAAGCGACCAGCGAGGCAGAGCGTGCATCTGAACCCAGCCTCTTACTAGCAGCCCAGTTCCATTGGTATTCTGGTCTTCATAGCGTCGACGAGGAGGAAGCATGTGTGTGGCTCAATCAGTCTCGGAACCTACTGAAGCGGGCTTGCTGCTGTGTCCGATGTGACGAATGCCTCAGAGTATGGCTTTAACGTGGCCAAATATACGCTCGCAGCCGTGTATATATGCCACTTGCCCTTGTAGGTACTGTCTTCTATTGATCAGGCCGCACAGACAGGGATGCAAAAGCAGGCACAAGTGCTATGGGCGTGGGTTGAGATATCATCTCCCAGTTCTTCACGTCAGGAGCTTGAGCAACGCCGCCAAGCTGTCAGACTCTTGGATGTTGCGACAGGCAGCACTGATATTTCGCCGAGGGACTTGGACAGTCTCATGGTATTCTGCGGAGTGCCTTCGTTGCTGCAATTTCTGAGAATTCAATGCCGACATATGCTGATGCAAATGAGTGAATACTTGCTCAGGCTCGCGCACGTTACTATGAAATGGCTAAGCAGTATCCCCGCGCGTTGGACTTCTTAAACCAAGCTGTTGCGCTACAGTCCTGGGCACCGGCACTATTAGAAAAAGCTAAAATCCTCACAACTCTGGGGGACTGGGACCAGGCTATGGAGATGATCCAGCGTGTTCTCCAGCAAAATGAGAGGTCCATGGAAGCTTTGCGTCTCAATGTTCTTATGCAGATGACACAAAAGGTAGACGAAGAGACAGCGGTGGCTCAGCTACAGTTGCTTTCAAAGTCCATGGAGCGCTACGAGGGTGTTAATGCAAAGCTCTTTTTTGAGACAGCGCGTTCTCTGAGCCGCGTGTCGGGCAAAAGAGCAAAGATATTGGGGTTATTATCCCAATTTTGCGAAAAAGCAATTACATTAGATCCATCTAGGGCAGAGTATGTTGCAGAGCTGGCTCACGAGAAGGCCATGCTTGGTGATTATGCTGGCGCGATGGAGATGTACAGAGAGGCGGGGCGAAGTGATGAAACTAACCTCGCTGCACTGTATGGCACGATTTATTGCCAGGTTATGACTGGAGAACTGGAGGATGCAGAACAACAATTGGAATTCATAGCGGCGATTTCTGATTCCATCGACCAGTCGCCACAGTTGCCTTATCTCAAAGCACTGATTGCCTGGAGACGCAGTGGAGATGCAAGTGAGCATGTTCAGTTGCTTGAGCAAGCAGAAAAACTTCACTTTCGGGGATTGACAGATCGGAGTGTGTCGAGCATTTTCAACAACTTTTATGGGCTAGACCCAGACTTTCTGATTCAGCTCGCCAAGGAGTACCTTCAGCACTTGCGATTCCAGGATCCTTCGAGCGCCCGTGCACAATTGGGGTCAAGCCCCGCTGGGGCGGTCAATAGAGGTATCGAGATACTTGAGCGGGTTAGTGCGCAAGCCCCTGGGTTAATCGAGGCCCATTTGCTGGTGGCGCACGCACGTCTTGCCGTAGGGCAATTAGAAGCGGCAACCCGAACTCTCAATCTCGCCCTAAGCCTTGACTCTCAATCTGCTGCGGCTCACCTCCTTATGGCTCGTCTAGCGCTCGCCCAGGACAACCACCGGGGTGCCTCCAACTCACTGGAACAAGCGATTGCATGTGACTTTCAGGTGCGCAAGGCCCCCTCATACGCCTTGGTCAAAGCCAGACTTTGTGCATACGAGGGCAATCACGACGAGGCTCTCAAAACTCTGCAGGAAGCACTACGGCTTCCGGGTGTTCGAGATGGCATCCCAGCAGGTGCCCCAGGATCTGTTCCCCATGCAGAGCGTGCGGCAGTCTTCGTGGATCTTGCAGACATCCTCGCCACTCTCTCCCAATTCCACGAGGCGATGAGTATCTTAGCAGAGGCACAGGAAAGATTCCGAGGCACTTCTGAAGAAATCAGGGTCCTGATGTCCAATTCTTTACTTGCAATAAAACGCAACGACTTTGATGGTGCCATTCAGATGTTAAATGGGGTTCCGCAGTCGTCGCCTGCATATGTGCACGCCCAGCAGGCCAAGGCTAATTTTTACCTTAGCGTGAGACACGACAAGCGCGCTTACACACAATGTTTTCGGGACTTGGTTGGCTTCGACCCTAGTGCCCAGTCCTACGAGCGCCTTGGTGCTGCATACATGCATATCCAGGCCCCCGAAGCAGCCATTGAAGCCTACGAGCAAGCTCATAATCTCGACCCACGTGACGCATCACTTGCTGCTAAAATTGGCCGCGCTCTCATTTCTACGCATGACTATTTGAAAGCCACCGACTATTACGTTACAGCGTTACAGGCTCATGCAGATGATATCCATTTGAGGCACGATCTTGCCAGGCTATTTGTCAAGCTGAAAAAATATGGCAGCGCCGTTCAGGTCCTCACATACGCGCTAGAGCCAATGGGCACGTCGATCGAGCTTCCTAGGATGATTCGGGATGTCCAGTCCTTGCTCCTGCTCGCTGAGGTGTTTCTCCGTGCCGAAGAGAGCGAGGGTGATGAAGATGCCGAGGAGAACATGTTTGGCGCAGATCATTCTATTTCACAGACGCTTCTCCGAGCTCGTGATTTGCAGCGGACAGTTTTAGAGCGAACTCGGTCAACGATGGAACCTCCCGAGGTCTTGAACGAGCAGAAGAAAGTAATGGCCGAGACTTGTCGCAAGCTTGCCCTGTTTTACTTGAAAGAGGACAAACTTGAGCATAAGGCCATCGAGTCTTACCAGGAAGCGCTCAGAGCAGACAATGTCAATTACAGAGTCAGCCGAGTTTCAGTGTTTTGATCAGAAATATCCCCCGCACAATCAATATATTGCACAATTTCTATGATGGCACTCAATCAGGTAAATGAAGTCTGCATGCTCGAACTCGCAAGGCTCTGGCTCAAGCAGCAGCATCTTGATAATTGTGAACAACAATGTGCTGCCCTTCTAAGGGTGAATGCGAATCACGAGGAGTGCGCCATGCTTCTTGCTGACCTCCTCTTCCAGAAAAAGGATCATGATGCGGCTACCGCAAACTTCCTCAAGCTCCTGGAAAAGAAACCAAATAATTACTTAGCCCTCAGCAAATTAATTAAGCTGTTGCGCCGTGCTGGGAGGCTCGATGACGTTCCTCGATTTCTGAAACTTGCAGAATGCTCAAATGCTCGCGCGCTCTCTCACCCTGGTTTGAACTACTGCAAAGGTTTACACTGTCGATATACAAATGATATTGTCGAAGCGGTGAAATTTTTTAACCTAGCCAGACGTGATGGTAAGTGGGGTGTTCTCGCCCTCATAAATATGATCGAACTTTACCTAAATCCAGATAATGAGACTCAGCGGGGTGCAGCGATTCAACCAAGCCTGTGTTTGTGCGACTTGAAACGTGATCATATCAGCAATATATATCCGCTCGAGCTTACCTTTTACTAGCTTTGGATTACAGGTGGGACGACAGCGTGGAGCTAGAACATAGTTCGGAGGCCGCGGCGGTTGCAGATCACCTCTTCAAGGAACTGAGGACATTCATTCTCCCTGATGAACTCGACCTCAAGATTCAAGTACTAGAAGCATACATCTTATTGGCGACTCGATCCAAATCCAAAATCGACCAGGCTATGCAAATATTCATTGATATTTTAGAAAAGGAGAAAGACTACCTCCCAGCTCTGCTAGGCATGTCTACGACTTTCATGCTCGAGAAATCTACAACCAAAGCGCGCAATGCACTCAAGCGTGTTGCAAAGATGCCATACTCACACGAGCTTGCAGATGACTTTGAAAGAGGCTATTTGCTGCTAGCTGATATTTACATCCAGAAATCCAAGTTCGATCTGAGCGAGGACCTTTGCAATCGCTGTCTAAAATATAACCTAAGCTGTGGGAGAGCCTGGGAGACCATGGGAGTCATCCGCGAGAAGGAGGCTTCGTATAAGGATGCTGCTGATATGTATGAAAAAGCAAGCGAGCGAGTGGTCGAATGCTGATTTTCACTTCAATTTTCTGTTTTGTGCTGAGTTCGCAGTAGATAAAGAGGCATCAGTTTCTGTATATATATATATATTACCTAACAGAAACGGTGCTCTCCAAAACAATAGGCATGGCTCCTCGAGCACGAAGCCTCTGCGACAGTGGGATTTAAGCTTGCGTTTAATTATTTAAAGGCAAAAAGGCACGTTGAGGCAATAGACGTATGTAACAAGATCTTGAACCTTTACCCAGACTACCCAAAAATTCGCAAGGAAATCCTCGAAAAAGCCATGGAAGCCCTCCGCCCGTGAATCCGCCGTCGGCCTGCATATGTTCTTGGAATCTCGTGTTTTTTTTGCCTCCTGCGCTGCAGAAGCCGCTTCTACACTACGTCGCGCCAGCAACATGAGTTTCGAAAACTAGACTTTCCCTGTCCCTGAAAGCGCATCTCGGATAGAAGAGGACCCTGCTGCGGTGAATCAGGCTGGGTTTATTCAAACTGCTAGAAACGCCCTTCTCCGCCGACAAATGCAAGTCCGAGATGTCCAGGTCATAGCCAAATGTGGTGAGGGGGCCTACTATGGGGGCGCACTCCTTGTCCAGCTGGCCCATTCCCCTTCGCCATCTCCCAGGACACCCGGGCGACCTTGCCGTAGCTCCCCCGGGCATAGAGTGGCCTCCGCCCCAGCATAGGTTCTGCGACAAGTCAAGTAAAGAGCCACCAATACCCTAACAATAAGTAAAGAGCAGCCAATATCCTGACTAGTATTAAATGCCATCCCAGTGGAACCTACGATACTACTGGCAGCTTTCGAAGTCTCCAAGCGCGGTAGCATGCGTTGGACCTGCGGCACCTAGGTGCCAGAGGCGCATAGGGAGATAGAGAGGTTTCTACCCTCATCCTAGTGAACTGCACCTTGATGTACGAAACTACATTGGAGACGGGAAAATCATTTTGTTGGATCGTGATTTGGGGAATGGGCAAAATCGTCGTATGAGGGTTACCTGCCCATGCGGGCATATTGGATTTTATTTGGAGATTCCAAGAAACGCTCAATGCTGAATTCTGCCGTTTGTTTGTACATGTACCTTTCCCCATCAGCCGCAACTAGCAGTCTTAGTTGGGCTGGATGATGATAGGTGGTCTGAATCACTACTATTGTAATTTGTAAAAATCTGGGTGTATCGTAACCGCGGATGCAATGTCATATCAAAGTAATTTTATGTTCATCTCCCTCGTCCAATGCTAACCTCTTTGAAGCTTGAGACGCACCGCCCGTGACATCCAATGAATCCCGCTTGGGGCATATTCGAAACACTCCCCCTTAAAAATTTTCGTGAGCCGCATATTTCGAGCTGTACCGTTGCTCCTGCGCAGCGAAAACGGCCACGACTGTTCACGGGAACAGCTGAGGGAGCAGTGAGAGCTTACGATTGCCGGGAGGGCTCCAAATTTGAAGTTCACGACTCAGCATCTGTCGAGGCAATCAAGAATAACGAGTCTCGAGGCCGAGGTTGCGTGTCACAGTTGGCAATATTCGATGCACAGGCAGTATTGGTTGCGGTCGTCGATGGTGTTTTAATTGCTTACGACTCTAACTCTTTGAGAGCGACTGCCCAAGTACAGAATGCTCAGGGTGTGTCATTCTTCTCAGCGCACGTACCGTCGCGTACTCTGGTACTCTTTCTCAAGAAAAAAGCTTTAGTATACTTTTGGCAACGGGGCGGTGGTTTAAAAGATGCAAAAAAAGAGTTTCTGCTGCCGGACACTCCCATTTCGGGATGTTGTGTGAGTGATATCTGCATGGTCGTAGCAAACAAGCGATCGTTTCACATTTTAAGAATTGACTTGCCAAATGACTGTGGCGAAACAAGCGTCTCTGCCAAAAAAAGAGGCGTCTTCAGCCTACGTGGTGGTAAAAGCCCTAAGGGAGCATGTGACGGGTCAACATCAGACTGGCCAATGCGAAAAATATTGGACGCACCGGGTGGTACAGGGGCACTCTTGATTATACCCGGGAGCCAGTCTTCACCGGGCAAAAAGCGGCTTATTGCATCATCACAGTCTCGTGGTATTCTCTATGGCATTCACGCTCTGACCACCTTCTTAGTATTGCCGTCCCTTCAGTTGCTCAACCCTCTGGAAGAGCGCATCACGTGGACGACAGCACCCATCGTGCTCAAGTCCACGTCTGCGTTCATCGTTGGTCTTCTAGGAAACACATTGGAGGTTCGATCTGTAATCACTGCAGTATCCAAACGCGAACGTTGTTTCCTTAGGTTCATTTTATACCCTCGCTTGCGCTTGTTCAGAAGATTTCGCTGGAAGGAGGTTTTATTGCAACTACACTCTGTGGTGGAGTTCGTGATGAGCTAGCAGACGATTGTGAATCTAATACTGGAGACTTCTTGAACGTTACGGATATTTCTCCGGCATTGAAACCGCTTTCGAAGCTCGACGCCATGCGCAATATGAGCAATCAAACACGGTCTAGGAATTCTGGAGGCACCCCATCTCTGGATGATCTCTTCTGTTTAGGTGACACCGGGGGGTTTGTATTACGCATGACCTCTGTTGACGATCAAGTGCAAAATCTGTTGGACTCCGCGCAGTACGAGGATGCCCTTGCGCTTTGTGCATCATCAGCGCGGAAATTCCACGGCGACTCACGGCTGGTCGAGGAGCGATATGCTTACGCGCTATACAGCCGAGGTGACTTCGAAGGCGCGTCGCAGCACTGGCTTAATGCCGAGACTGCACCGCAAGCCGTGGCTGATCTCTTTCCGTCAATCCGGCCGCCTGAGTTGTCAACAAGATTGGGCCTGAGAAGTGACGACGGGGAATTCGCTGTCCTTGAAACTGTCTCGCGAGAGAAGCATCACGCACTGAGCTCAATGCCTCTCCTACGCGGTGCAAGCTTGAGCCGCGCTGCCGCTGCTATCGCATCATTCTTTGAGATCACACGACGGAGGCTAAATGCACGCAGCTCAGAGGGCAGCATGCTTGACTATAAAAACACCGAGACAGTCTGTGACCAACTCGCGCTTGTAGACACGATGCTGATTGCAGTATGGCTGCAGTGTTCACCACCACGGATCAAAGATGTCGTTGCCTTACTGCGGGACCCAGGTCAGCGATGTGAGCTTGAGTATATCGCTCCCCTGCTAGCTGCAGGCGGGGCAGTATATGCAGAGCCGCTCCTGTGGCTGTACCGGAGCAAGCACGCCCACCAGCGAGCGTTAGCACTCCTTGTCGAGACTCGCTGTTGCGGGGACGTCAATGGGGCGTGGGATCGTGTCCAGTTCCTTCGCTGGAAGACAAGGTATTTACAGTGGCTCTGGTTTTCCGGTGATCAGCGGAATACCAACCTCGCACTAGAACACGCCCCCTCTGTTTTTGCCGCTTCTCCAGCGCTGGGTCTTGCAGTCTTTACCGGCACCCTCGTAGATATCCAAGGCGATGAGGATCCACTCGAGGTACCCTTGAGTGTACGTACGGGCGGCGCAGGCGCAGTGCAGTGCGTGAAAGCAACAACGACTCTTCTCGTTGTTGTTTTTTCATTTTGATTCGGCTGTATCTTCATCTCATGATTGTTCAGGTGTTCCTGCTTATGATGTGGTTACTTGGATGAAAGATTTAAAATTGCGAGCTGTGCAAGCTGGAGAGAAATCTTCTGGTCCGAGCTTCTGGCAAGTGCCTCCTTGCTTGAGCTGCGAATTGGGGGCGGGGGGGTCGCTTGCATTGGATGATGGAGCGGCGGTGGCGTGCGTCTATCTCGAGTATCTTGTTTCTGCTGGCGAGGATTCGCCCATGTTACATAACGAACTTGGGTACCTTCTTCTTGACGGCCTTAAGCGTATAGGGGGCTCTGACCACGAGAGCAGTAGCATCTACAGGCAATGGCTCCGCACGTTCCTGATGAGATCCAAGAACTACGATGCGAAGGCACAGCTCTCCTGGCTCCCTGAAACTTTTTTTCACGAGAGGGCTTTGGTGCTGGCTCGAATGCAAAATCACAAAGCGGTGCTGAAAATCTATGCGATAAGCTTGAGAGATGACAAACTTGCAGAGAACTATTGCGAAAATATCTGGGGTGAAGCTACACAGTCCCGAGACACGCGTCTCGTTACCGAGCCTCACAACCCTGAAATTCTATCAAACACCGCATCAGATGTGTACACAACACTTGCGAATATTTATGCTTCACAACTTGTTATTCAACATTCCACTACCGATGCGACATTGCCTTGCGCAGTGGCTCTTGGCAAAGCGCTTGGCTTCATGCATCGCAATCTCAACCGACTGCACCCCGCAAAGGTATTAAATGCACTGCCCGTAGATTTGTCCCTGTCTTGCTATGCTAAATTCACCGAAGCTTTGATTCGTTCTTCAGAGTCTGAACGCCGTGCTGCCCTGGTTCAGCACAATCTGCGGAGAGTTGAGTTTGTAAATCTCAAGTATGAGCTCACACGGCAGCAGATTAAGCAGCAGTCGACGATGTCGGCTGTCCCTGAGCTCGCAAGCCTCGGGCGCGTGAAACGCTCCCTCACACCGGTTGTTTTGAGTGAGTGCGCAGAAGGCGGAGAAGCCTACCACGTCTCTTGTACGCGACATGCGTTGGACTCGCATGTAGTTCTACAGTTTCACGTGACAAACAATGCGAGGGGGCAGCAATTGCAAAATGTACGTGTCCGTGTCGAGCCCCTTGGTGATGCCGACTTGTATGCTCATCATGCAGAAGTGCCGCTACAGATCCTCCCATTCGAGTCCACCGGCTCGTGCTATGTCGTGTTTCGCACCTACCCAGCAGTTGGGATTGTTTCGAGTCTGTTTGCATGCGAGCTTCGCTTTGTGGTCGTCGACCCTGGGGACCTGAACGTTTCTGGTGCTTACCTTGAGGAAATATTGCTCCAGAATCTCGAGCTTCCCGCTTCAGAGCTGTGAATGCGCAGTCTCTCAAAATTACTTTTATGGCATAATTCATGTTTCAGGTAGCGAGCGGGTTAGCAATTCGTCATATCCTCCCATCTAATATAACTGATGGTCATGATGGTCTTATCCGCGCCAGGACGCAAGGAGACCTCCATTCGCCTCCCAGGCCGAGTTGCTTGATGATAAGGGCCCGGCCCAGGCAACGACCGTCGGTCTCATTCGATCAACTAAACATGATCAGTTGAAACATTGACGGACAAAGCGTCCACACGGTGGCTTTATGGGCGGTTTCGCAGCGCAGTCTCCCTCTGATCTGGGCTATAGTGCCAGTGTCTACGCTCATCCTTCTAGCCCACCTTCGAGCCCGGCCTCTACAGCGCTTTCGCCGAGGGCACCCTGCAGCAAGGTCAGCTCGATCACTCCGATCTTCATCGGAGTCGCCTGGGGTTTCAAACTTGAAGATGGGCCTCACTAAATACCCGGGTACAGGCGCGAAGCGTGACGGTTTTGCAATTCGAGTTTCTAATCGCCCGTGCACGACCACATCGCCGCAGACGCTGGGGAACGCTGGTGGAATCGCGGCGGGTTCGTAATCGAAACCTTCGAAGGCGATACCCTGGTCTGGAGTCCAATTTTGACGGGCCCTTACAGCCGTAGCTTCCAGAGGATTACGGGGCGATCCGGGGCCCGAGGTGAATTGCCTTGATGCACGCAGGTTATCCCGCAGGTGCATGTTTGATGGCCTTTGGGAGTTTTGTATCTCAGGGTGAAGGCCGCCGGCGAGCAAGCCGAGATCAGACCAGGCGACCAGGTGAAATATATCTATTGCATCCCACCAAAGGAAATCAAGGGAGATTAACAGCAAGGTAGATACAGGAGAATTTCCCGGAATCCTTTTAAGCTACCTCGCTGAGCCTGGTGCTATCTGGCGCGTCGCTGTAGACACCAACCCATTAGCTTCTTTTCTGGTCATGTGAAAAGTGAAGGTATCACCGCTTAAACTTTGTGAGTTCAAGATGCTAGAGAGATAGAGAGGTTTCTACCCTCATCGTAGTGAGCTGCATCTGTGAACTGCATCTTGATGTTGCAGTGCACCTTACCCCACTGTGCTCCTACTGCTCATCCTGCTAGTATCCACCTTGGCTCCGGCTCTGAGGAGGCTCCCCCGGTAAAATCGTTTCCGTAGAAACGACCCGTAGTGACGCGTTCTAAGACGAGTCCGACGTGTCGGATGGGAATCCGATGTCTAATCCGACCACTCGATGATCGCGTTCCGCGCGGCGGCCGCGCGTCGCTCCGCGGCCGCGTTCGCGCGCGAATAAAACCCCGAAAACGGTACCTCAGGGGACGACCGGACAACCGAGCGACGACGCTCGCCGGCGTTCGTCGGCGGAAAGTCGGTGGCCATTTAAGTGGGAATGACCCCGCGTCGATAGCCGGACCTGACTCTACCTGACTCTCCGAAAGTCAACATCCCGGCCAATTTAGCCAGCAGGGGTAGAAGTAGCATAGCGCTCTTCTGCTCCTGCGGTGTCTGTCTGGTTAGCGCCACAGCGACGTGCCAGAGAGCACCAGGCCCAGCGAGGTTGCACAGTCGCCGGACAGCGCACCTGCTGGATACTAGTTGGCTACTTTATTCCGAGAGTCTCCACGGTTTATGCCGCGGCTGGGGGAAATTGCGGGGCTGCACGCCAGCTTGCGGTGTCCCCCTCTAATCCCACAACGTGAATTCAAAAAAATGGACTCGACTACACTAGGCAGGCTTAGCACGGTTCCGCACAGACCAATGGCTAGCGAGATCACACGTAGAGTCTAAAGACGATGGAGGAAGAAGATCGCAATCGCACCTGAATATAGAAGTGGTCCTGGTTTGGGTATTGGTTGATCATAACTTGTCATCTGCACTCTCCCACAATACGAATTGTCTACGGACTGAGTGAAGCAGACCACCGACAGGCGCCCTCTAGAACAATGCGCGCACTGAATTCAGGCGACTTCAGAGTTCTGCGACTTCAGAGTTCTGCGGCCCCGTTTTTTTACGCCCGGCTCTTCCACGGATGTATACTGCGCCAGATCGCTGCTTAACCGAACATATGCGCATTAATAAAACGATCTTCTTCCAAGATCTGATTAGAAATTTCGGAAGACATCTTGATTACCGCGATACCTGAAATGAATCGATCATCACGAAAAGGTTCCACGGGCCTACTTTGGGATGCTTTCTTCATCACGAATGATGTCTATGTTTGAGGTGTCTTTCGCGTCCTTCACAGGTGGTTGATATGGAGTCGTGCCGCTCCGAGCAGAAAGTGCAGTCCACTCAAATTTGGTAGCCTGAAACCATGTGGACCCAGGTACAGCGGAAAGGCCATCCTTTAAATTCCCCAGGCGTCGTGCAGGGTTGACCTCTAGCATTCCTTTGATAAGCATTTGGGCATCTGCATCCATACCCATCGGAAAGCGTAGTTTTGAATTAGCCTGCAGAGAAACTCGTAACCATGATGCCCGATGATGCAGTATGAGAACCTGTACAATAGCACGGAAAATTTGCTGTTGGTCGTCATGGACAAACCTGAGTGGAGAGGAATTAGCTTTTGATTCTTCTGAGATGGTGGTGCGCGGGTCCAGGCGGGGTGCGTCCACACAAAAGCTCGTATGTAAGGCACCCCAAGGCCCAGCAATCCACACCTTTGTCGTGTCCCTTCGATAGGAGAATTTCAGGAGCAATGTACCTTCAAACGTGGCTCCAGACTAAACTCGAGTGGATATATCAGAGACGCTGATGGTTCCCAAGAACTGAGACTCTTACTCTGGTGTTCCACAAAGAGTGAACGTTTGCAACATCTCTTTGCCTTTTTTAAAGTACGGAATCCTCTTTGCAAACCCAAAGTCAATCATCTTGAGGTATCCACCAGAGTCCATCAACAAATTTTCTGGCTTCAAGTCACGATATGCCACACCCTTGTTGTGCACATAGTGCAGTGCCGATGTTACACAAGCCTAGGGCATGAAGTTTGGCTTTGGAGGAAGAAAGAGCACACCCCGCTACCCTGCAGCATAGAATTGAGCCGCATTTGTCGTCAAGCCACCAAGGGCCGACCGCGTGATCAAATGCTTCTTTTCATATATGTACTGCCAAAGTTCACCTCCTTGGATGAGTTCCATCAGCAAAAAAAGTTCATCCGGGCTCTGATACGAGGTGTGTAACTTCAGAACAAATGTGGATGCACACTCGTAAAGAAGGTCACGCTCAGCAATGACATTTTTCTCTTGCTGCTGTTTTACCACTTGCACCTTCGACATACACTTGAGCGTGTACCTATTTTTAAGCTTTTCAAACCCCGTCATATTTGCGCCAAACTCCGAATTAATTAGTGACACGCCTCCAGTTTGTGGATGTTCCACGAGCTTGACCCTACCAAATGTACCTTGACCGAGCAAACGGCAGACCTTGAGTTCTGCTAGCAGAGGCTCACTTTCGGTCCCTATGCGTGCGCAGCCTTTCAGATGATCTCGACTACAGCATAGCAGGCACCGACTGAAGACCAATCAAAGCTCCACTTCCAGAACATTTCGACCTGGTAATTTTCTGTCGACGTCGCATTTCCTCTTCAAACTTTCCAGCTGTTCCAGCCGTGTTTATGAGTAGAGATTCAAACTTTTTTCGCTCTAGAGTGTAGCACACAACATCATCAGTTGCGTAAACAGATGCACTTCGAGGAGCACCATCAATAAGTGCACGCTCGCCGAAGTAGTCTCCTGATTGAAGCTGCCCAATGCTCACCCCATCTCTGCTCACTTCAGCAGTACCCGTTTGCAAGACATAAAAGGTGGTCCCTTTCTTCCCTTCCTTGATTATTGGTGTACTTCGAACAAATTTCTCTGAGTGCATTGCATTTACTATTGAATCTAACTCTGCATCTGTTAATTCAGAAAAAAGCTCGATAGAACGTAGCACATGAAGGCACGAATGCGCTTGTAGGATGCTCTTCAGAGGACCAAGGAGCTTAACAAAGTGAGCTCTATCAAGCGTAAGGCAGTGAACCTCACCTTTGGCTATGACTGTAGCATGCCTTGGGGAATTGTCCATGAGCGCCATTTCCCCGAAACAATCCGGCGATGTGAGAGTCGCTAGCTCTTCTTGTTCACCGCGTGTGTTCACTCGAGTGCCTGCGTTTTCAAAGGTTGAAAGATGAAGTCGATGCTCATCAAACACTGCCTCGAATACAAGTAACGGAGCCGGACTCGATGATATAAAACGCATCTCCCTCATCCCCTTGTCGTATTATCTTAGCACCGTCTTTAAATTTGATGAGCTCAAGCGATTTTACCAGCGCGGTGAGTTTGCGCGAATCCAGCGTCTTCAAGAGCGGCACTTCCTTCACGCACGCCAAGTGTGCGCGTTCGCCTTTCATGAGAATAGTAGTTCGAAAGTAGGTCAAAGGTAATGTGACGCTGCTGCAGTCTCACGGGCCCCAGCCTGTTCGCGAAGTACATGACGAAACGACCCCACGTCAAGGCTGTACAGATCGCTCTCCTCAGTTGTTCGTACTGTTGCCGCCCGGGGGGCGTTATACACCAGCGCAAGTTCACCAAAACATCCAGTATCAAAGTATTCGGCGAGAAGTTTCCCATCTACAAGAACCTAGTCTTCCAAATATGATATATATATGACCGTATATCGAGACTCTCAAGCTGTGCCTGGCAATGCCCACTTACAAGGACGTAAAGGTGTTTTCCAATATCACCTTGCCGAATGACATCCTCGTTCCCGCTGAACTTGAGCGGTTTCATGACCTAGCCAGCAAGTTAATGCCATTGACTCTAGTGCGTTCCCCTGCACCTCAACAACATTATCGAGCTGCCCAGTGGCCAGCTCACTAAATAAATAATTGCGAGAGAGAATCTTTCTTAAACGAGCTGCCTCATCCGCACTCTTGGGAACCACCTATGCTCTCTTGGTCCAGGAAACTTGCTGCTATGCTCAACTCGCCACTTTTTCGAAGTCTTCTTGAACGGCCGTTTTAATAGCTCCACGCTTCTTTAAGCCTAGGAACTGCATGACGTACGCTGCAATCACTGGAGACGTATATGGATATATGAATGGCGAGGCGTGACAGCCCCTTGGCAATCGTTGGTAAGCTGGATTCAGAAGTGTTGGGTGAATTGTACCAGGCTCCACTTAATATAGATCCGAATTTCCGTCCACTTGGCCTTTCGTATCTCCTACTAGCGTGAGCTAAAGGAAGCAGAGTAAACTCCTCCCTCAAGGGGGGGGGGGCTGAGCTCAATTCAGTTGAGAGTGCCAGAATGAAGGCCGACGGGCCGCGCTTGGGTGGCGCAGCCACCTCAGCAGGGACGGAGGAGGGTAGGGCAGGGCGGGTGTTTTATTTGTGCCGAAGGAGGGGAAGCGGCGAGCCTCGGAGCTGGGAGAGGACCACCACAGCCAGCAGTTTTATTTAGCTGGATGATGATAGGTGGTCTAAATCATCTTAGGTTCTAAGGGGGTTTAATACGAAGTCAGAGTTGCGCTATGGTTTCGGAGGTCCCGTTTTCTGATGATCGGGCTACGATTTAATCTACGGCGTCCCTTCTAGCCGACGTAGATTAAATAATCCAGCGCGACGGCGCTGTGATTATTTCGCAGGGACTAGAGAGTTTTCCCTAGTTAGAGGATACCGATCCTGAGAGTATCCCTAGTTAGGTTCCTCCTCTCCTCCCTCGTACTTTAATTCTAGTTTCAATTCTGGGGGTGTAGAGAGTTTTCCCTAGTTAGAGGATACCGATCCTGAGAGTATCCCTAGTTAGGTTCCTCCTCTCCTCCCTCGTACTTTAATTCTCCACGGTTTATGCGTTAGGAGAGTTGCGGGGCTGAACCTGAAAAGGGAATTCCTCGTAGTCAGTGTAGTGAACTTGAAAAAGGGATCTACCTGAGTTGAGTAGCCTCGTGATTCCCCATCATTCCCATAATTTACATTACCCTGTTCCCTCTCTGTCGCGACGTCACACTATGGAGATGACACTGCACTTCCCCGTAACGTTGAACTCAACGTTCCTTAGTACCCTAGTTTGGGGTATTTCCCCCTAGGTTATGGTTGCCCTAGCGCATCCATCTCCGTGAAAGTCGCTGCCCGCGCTCATCTGAGGCCAAGTCTTCGGCTGGCATTTTATCAGCTCTCTAGGGAGTTCAGCATAGAAGCCATGGCCTCGGCCGTCGCCTCGCCTGTTTTAATACCCGCCGGACATGTTTCACCGACTGCTTCATTTGTCTTGACCAGGGCACCTACGATCACTTCAAGAGCCTCGTTCCAATAAAGGGTTCCAATCTCCAGTGGTTTGGCGGGATCGGCGGACGCTAAGCTAAAGAACTGCAATCGTTCTGCCTGGTGCTCGATCCCGAACAGGGCGCAAAAGAATTCCAAGGACCATTTTACCTTCTTTGCATAATTTGCCAGATCCAAGGTACATGTCTTCATCATCTCCTTTGGCTCCACGAACTCCGTTATCTCTCTAGATGCTTTGAAAGCATCCTGCTCTTCCATCGACCCGAGCTTTA
>Ga0257106_1000910_pt1 | contig 15744 bp, 18 predicted proteins | sample LP_taG_3_FD_190177 | JGI IMG/M metagenome (GOLD analysis project Ga0257106, IMG submission 190177) | Marine microbial communities from Northeast Subartic Pacific Ocean, Canada - LP_J_2011_P26_10m | ecosystem: Environmental > Aquatic > Marine > Oceanic | place: Canada: Northeast Subartic Pacific...
CGATATTAATCATCTCATTCACTTTTTGATCAAGAATGTCAGCTAACAATATAAAATCAGCAACCATTATTTCATTAATTTTTAACAAAATATCGCCCGGTTGGAGATATTGTTCTATTGGCGAATTTTTGATGACTCTCTCGACAACTAACATACCTTCTAAATTATTACCCTGCCCTCTATAAAGTGACTCCATTGCTGATGTCAGGCCGAGTCTCTGCAGTTCATCAAATGTTAATTGAGTAAATTCTGCTTGCAATGTGCCTCGAGTAATTAACTGATCTTCTTGAATGAGTTTTAGTGCCCGCTCAATTCTATCCAAAGGTAAAAAGAAACTACTCGCAGATGAATTATTTGCCCCAGCATTGAGTGCTACAGCTTTACCTTGGATGTTAATTACCGGTGCACCTGATGATCCACCCGATGTTCCAGAGGCTGCCTGAAAATAAAAGGTATTAAAATCATTGTAATTACCTCGTCCATAATCTGGCGCTTGTCGATCCAATCTCGCAATAGTTCCAGCCAAAATAGAAAGTTTTTCACCTGCATCATTACCAATAACTCGAATCTCTTGACCAACCTTCACTTCTTCTGGTGATAGCTTTAAAGCCAGAGGTTTAATGTATTTTAAATCGTTGGGATTATATTTAAAAAAACCAAAATCATGCACAGGATCACGATAAATCGGAATTAATTCGATTTCCTCGTTATTCAAAAATAAAGCTTCTGCCCTGACAGGGCCAGTTGTCACTACATGTCGATTAGTTAAAATTAAACCATTTTCGGCATCCACAACAAAACCTGTGGCTTGAGATGAAGTATTCCATTCAGTATCAAAAGCTTTTGGGCTATCTATTTTTATACTAACTACTGCGGATGAAACTCTGGCTATGGTATCTTTCCAAGTAATCTCGTCAGCCAAAAGGTTGGTAAACAAAAAAGGCAGCATAAAAAATAATGCTATAGACTTGCTTTTCATTAATATTATTCTTTAAAAACGAAGCGGTGATCGATCAATATACATTTGCATTTCACCATCCTCATACATAGGGATATAAAAACTGTCGGGATCACAACTATAAGGAAATATCTCAGTACTGCTATTTCTTACCCATTGCCTTCTCCTAATGGGTCTTCGTTCGTAGTTATCTGGATCATCAACAATAATTAGCGCCGTGAGAGTCTCGCCATCATCACTTATGCTATAACGCTCTTCTATCAAAGCATTCTCAGAAATCAACTCGCCCCGGAAATCTCGAACTGTTTTTTCAAGTAATCGTGTCTTAATGACCAGTTCATTGCCTTCCCAGATTCCATTAGAGAACCCCATTCTTGATGATGTCATAAATGAACTAGGCTTCTCATCATTCGTCCATATACGCCGAACTTTTGCTTGATACTCGTAGAGAAATGTAAGTCTTTCATTACTATATAGAATTTCAAAAGGAAATGAATATGTCACTAAAGCCGGTAAACCAATAGAAGTGCATCTAACATCTGGCTGGTCATAATAAGGTAGGTATGAATCTAACCAGTCTTTGCCATCTTGAGTTAAAGTCATGGAATATTTTCTAAAATCAAGCTCTTGAGTGGCCGTCCAAATTCCGGTTAAATCTGCAGATTTTGTTTTGCTTGGTGATTCAACACTTAAATCACTTATCTGTTCGCGTATTGCGCTCCAGGGGCCTGGCGCTTCTTTTTGTGCTGCAGTTCCTTCCTGCTGATACCTTCCTTGGATTTTATTATCCTCTAGACTGCCTGATAACCGGCGATTAAAAACAAAGCCTCTGACGTCTCGACTATCAGCAAGAATTTCAATTTCATTCTCTTTTATCTTTATTTCAACTGGGCCACCTTCAAGATAGGCTTTCCAATCTTGGTTATTTTTTTCTATTTCTAATAACCCAACTAATGTTCTTTTATTATCCTGTAAAGAAACAATCCAACGACCCTCAAAATCCAATTCGTTGGCTTTTAGCAGCAAACATGGCATCAAAAAGATAATTAGTTTTATAAAAAAATATATATTTTTCATTGCTTTTACTCTGGTGCTCGATCAATTAAAACAGTGCCATCCGATAATGTAACCCTAATTATTGACAACATTTTACGTCCATTATGGCCAGGATAACCTTCAACGATAATATTATCCCCCATACTTATAATATCTTTAGTCCAACCTTTTCTTGCTAACCAAACGACCGGTGACCCCCTCAAATCCCAAGTTTCACTTTTATCTTCGGATGTCCCTACGGTTAGCAAATATCGAACATGAGGGTTTCGAAACCATACTTGCTTCACATTTCCATTCAGCTTAATAATTTTTTCAGCTGTAAATTCAGATGTAAAGGAGTGATGACTATGAGTCACGCCAGAAAATAAATAGCCAACAACAAACATAAGATAAATTAATTTAGACATAATTGCAGATCCATCCTTAAAAATTTAAAAATTAATACCAAGGGCCGTTTTGATTGCCCGACCCTTAAAGTATCGACTTTTATTAAATAAACGCATGCCAATATTTCTAAAATTCTCAACTAATTTATGGCGTATTGAAAATAACCTATTTAAAACATCAACAAAACTCAACATCAGCCAGTTGACTCGTTTTCTCTCTCTTTCATAAGGCCTCAAAGAAATTATATCGCCAATATATTCATTTTTACATAAAATCTTATCGATTGTATTGATTAAACATTCTGCATCAGCAATACCCAAATTCACTCCCTGGCCAGCTAATGGATGAATATTATGAGCCGCATCCCCGACCAAAGCAAAATTCTTATCAATATAACGTTTCGCATGTTGATATCTGAGGTCAAAGTTTGCGCGCTTACTTATTACCTTCAAATCACCTAAAACATAATCTGTATAATTCGATAATAATTTACCAAGCTCTATATCATTCAATTTCGCATTCATTTCAATTTGTTTTGATATTGTTGTCCAAACAATTGAGGCTTTATTATCACCCAAAGGAAGTAATGCAATTGGTCCTTCTGGAAGAAATCGTTGCCATGCTGTATTGAGATGGTCCTTTTCAGTCGCTACATGAACCACAAAAGCGCTTTGTGCATAATCATGTTTTTCTAATTGAATATTAAATAATTCTCTAGTTAAAGAATTAGCTCCATCAGCACCGATCAATAAATCAGCACAAATGGATTGATCATCAGAGAGTTTGATTTCAACCCCTTTTTTCTCTTGGCTTTGTTTTATCGTGGTAATTTTACTTCCATAATGAATAGAGATACCTAGAGATCTTACAAGCGTTAGTAGCTCATCCTTAATTGAATTATTCTCGACAATGAAGCCTAATTCAGAGAGGCCAAATTCCATGGCCTTAAAATCAATTGCTGACATTCCATCTGAGACATCAGATGCATCCCATACCTGCATATTCTCATAAGGATAAGCATGTTTATTTTTTATATGCCGCCAGACTCCGAGACGCTCTAGAATTTCGATAGAGCCTCTAGATAATGCTGAAACTCTTAGTGATATTTCCTTATTCTCTTTGTAATTGGGCTCATCTTCAGCATCGATAACATGAATATGAAATTTATTACCATGTAAGGATTTACCCAGTAAAGCAGCAGATATCAATCCGACGATACCTGCACCCACAATGGCGATATGCTGTTTTTTTTTCATTTCAATGAAATTCCACGAGATAAGCGGGGCAATCTTCCTACCAAGCCCATGGTATGTTTAACAAAGAACTTTCTAAAGCCAGGCATTAAGTCAAAACACACCATACCAACACCTCTGAGAACTCGAATAGATTTACGACTATTACCATATAATCGTACCAAGCCATCAGTGAAAGATTTTAGTTTTTGGTGATCTTGTTGTCGCCAGTCCGAATATTCAGATAATAAATCAACATTACCAAGATCAACCTTATCTTTTTTCAATTCCTCACATAAACAATCAGCCAAAGTAGCTACATCTCGTAATCCTAAATTAAATCCTTGTGCCGCAACTGGATGTAAGCTGTTAGCAGCATTACCAATAACTACACTGCGTGATGCATATAATCTCTGTGCCTCTGTAAGTGCTAGTGGATAAGAAGAACGCTTACCTAAGTTACTAAAAAGACCCAAACGTAAGCCGAAGGTTTCTTGCATGGAACTTAAGAATATTTCATCAGTAGCGGCCAATAAATTCTCTGCTTTATTTGTTGGTAAAATCCATATAAAAGCCGTTCTCCCGTTTTCTATCGGTAATAGGGCCAAGGGTCCAGATTCTGAAAATCTTTCAAAAGCTCTGTTATCAATCGGCTTCTCCGTTAGTAAATTTCCAATTATTGCAATTTGATCATAATTAGTTTTTTTGACACCGATACCCAAATAATCTCTAGCACTCGAATTTGTGCCATCAGCTACAATTAACAATTGAGAAGACACTTTACTTTTTGAACTCTGAGATTTAAAAATTACATTACAATAATCTTTATGAGGTTCAATTGAGGTAATTTCTGCTGGACAAAAAAGCTTAATATTTTTCTTCTTTGCAACACTATTCAACAAAACATCACCTAAAACTCGATTTATAACTACATAACCCAATGCTTCGACTTCTTGCTCCTTAGCAGAGATATGAGAAAAACCAAATCTACCTTTATCGGAGACATGAATTGTTTTAATAGCTTTTGAAGCATCGCGAATTTCATCCCACAAACCCAGTGCAGTGAACATACTTTGACTGCTTCGTGATAATGCTGTTGATCTGTCATCAAAACTGGGCTGTTTATCATGATCGCGTTCTATTTTCTCAATCACAGCAATTCGCAGATCTAATGACGAAATCGCCAACGCCATACTAATTCCAATCATACCTCCACCAGCAATCACAATATCAAAGTCAGTTTCCAATAAAGTGCTCATTGAGCATTCATCATCAATTCAATTGCATCAGGATCCTTAACCAATGAATGGCTAAGCACTTCTGGTGTATTGTTTTTTACTAAGACCATATCTTCAATTCTTATACCAATATTCCTGTAGCTCTTTGGAATATCCTTTTCATTACCAATATAGATTCCAGGCTCAATTGTAGTAATCATTCCATTTTCAAAAAAACGCCATTCTTCATCTACCTTATAATCACCGACATCATGGACATCCATCCCAATCCAATGGCCTGTTCTGTGCATGAAAAAACGACGGTAGGCTTCATTTTCTATTAATTTTGAAATTTTTCCATGCAGAAGACCAAGATCTCTCAGGCCACTTGTAATAACTTTTACAGCCTCATGATGTGGATCATTAAAATGGTTGCCTTTTCTAACTTTATTTATAGCAGATAGCTGCGCCTCAAGCACAATGTTATAGATATCTAATTGTGCTTGAGAAAAACGACCATTAACTGGAAAAGTTCTTGTTATATCAGATGCATAATAATCTGCCTCACACCCAGCATCAATCAAGACTAGATCTCCATCCATAAGCTCAGCATCGTTTGATGCGTAGTGTAAAATACAGGCATTTGCCCCGCCACCAACAATTGGATTATATGAATGCTCAGCATTAAATTTTCTAAATTCATAAATAAATTCAGACTCTAATTCATACTCAAACATATTGGGGCGAACTTTTTTGATGGCATTTTCATGCGCTCTTACAGCTATTTTTGCAGCTTTTCGCATAGCTGTAACCTCAGCTTTACTTTTAAATAAGCGCATATCATGTAATAAATGATCTAATGAAATGAGTTCTTGCTGATGTTGATTATTTTGCTGCTTAACATCTTTTAGATTCATCCATGAGTTAATTTTGGTATCGAAATCACTATCTCTATACATCGGATAATATATATATTTTTTTGATTTAAGCAATGCAGGTAATATTTCATCAATATCCTCAATAGGATAAGCGTCATGGGCATTGAAATCACTCATCGCTCCTTCTGGCCCATTGCGTTTTCCCTCCCATTGCTCTTTTATTTTGTCACGTTCTTGGCAAAATATAATGAACTCTCCTTCTGGCCTTCCAGGTACTAGAGCGAGCAGTGAATTAGGTTCATCAAACCCTGTAAGATAATAAAAATCACTGTCCTGTCTAAAACGATAGCCAATATCTCGACTTCTATTTCTTAGTGGCGCGCTCGGAATAATAATCATCGAGTGACTCTCAATCATTTTCATGATCTGCTGTCGCCTTTTTTGGAATTCTACTTTAGACATGGTGACTCACTAATTAAGATCTTTTTGATGTTTGGTATTATTTTCCACTGCATCATTCCGAAAATCAGCCAGCTCCTCATAAACCAATTGAACACTTACTCGAATATATTCCATCACCTCATTGAATGCATTTTCATTTTCCTCTTCATCTGTTTCTTCGTTGACCGATGCACGAGTTATCTCAAGAAAATCTTTTATAATAATATTTATAGGCTCATTATTTAAATATTCTTTTAATATTTTTGGTTTTTTACCCGTAACAATACCGTGCAAAAAACCATCACACCATTGAGAGAGTGCTTCAGTCCTCTCATTTATATTACCTTCATCATCAGGTAAAAATAATTCAAACTCAGACTGTCTTTCCACCAATTGCATCCAAGTATCTTTGAAAAGATCTTGCAACATGTTTTCACACGATTGTCTTAATAATTCTTCTGATGAGGCACCTTCAAATATTTGTTCGATACAGACATTAAAAGCATTGGGCCCCATAACTGAGAGCCTGCCACATAAAAGACCATGAGATTGGGCACAAAGCCAGCTCGAACCAACAGAATGTAGGTTATTTTCAAGATCAAAAAAATTAACTGCGTGTTTACTCATAAATTGACACTTTGACTGAATTATTTATTTTATAAAGACATGATCCCATTTATCTTAATTGTTGACTATATAAAATATGATAATGATGATTGATTATCTGCTCACTGATCTTTATATTAGGCTAATGAATAATAATACAACCCCAAATTTTGAGGCTGACCTCAAACGACTCGAAGGTAGACTTGATGATCTTGTCAAAATCTGTGACCGACTTCAAAGTGAAAACAAATCTTTAAAAGAACAGCAAGATTCGTTATCAAAAGAGAGGGCTACTTTACTCCAGAAGAATGAACAAATCAGAACTCGAGTAGAGGCAATGATCTCAAGGCTGAAATCTATGGAACAAGGGAATTAATTCAGATGAACTGGAGTAAATAGTGAGTGAAATGTACGCACATGTTAGTGTAAAGATACTTGAAAAAGAATATCAAATCTCATGTCTCGCAAGTGAGCGTAATGCATTATTGGATTCAGCTGAAGCATTGAATAAGAAAATGCGAGAAATTAGAGATAGCGGTAAAGTCGTTGGTTTAGATAGAATTGCAGTCATGGCAGCGCTTAATATGGCGCATGATTTAATTCAGGCAGAAACTAAAGATCAAGTAATAGAAAGCTCATTAGGCACAAGACTTAAAATAATGGCTGATCAAGTAGACTCAGCAATAGACAGCAATAAATAACTTAAACTGAGTTATAGCTAGCAAGCGTTAAATAAAATCTCCTGCGATGTTCGATTTAATCCTGGATACCTTCGATCCTAACTTTATATTTTGGGGTCATGTTCTGTGATGACATTTGTGCAAAACCACGACTTTGTGGATAGCCTGTTGAAATCACGACTAACCCCACTTGCTTCTCCGGTTCGAGAGCAACGGTTTATAACGGCATATGCGGGAGATTTTTTATTTAATCACTATCAAAAAATGCAAAATACTAAAGAAAATATAAGACAAAAAGCGCTCTCAAAACGACGCGCTCTTGGTCATGATAAAAATATGCATGCATCAACATTAATTACGCGTGCCATCATAAATTCCAACTATTACAAAAAAGCAAAAACCATTGGCTGTTATTTATCTATGAAAGATGAAGTCAATACGGCGCTCATCATAAAAGAGATAGAGAAAACAAATAAATTACTTTTTTTGCCCAAAATACAAGCAGATGGAACCATAAATTTTATACAAATAAATAAAGATTCTAATTATTCAACCAATCGATATGGCATAAAAGAGCCTGCAGATGATAAAGATCAAGATATCGAAAAAATAGATCTAATCATCATGCCTTTGGTTGCTTTTGACTCTATTGGAAATAGGATAGGCATGGGAGGTGGATATTACGATAAAAAATTTCAATATCTACTGCAAAATAATAACAAGCCTTCACTAATTGGAATTGCTTTTGATTGTCAGTATTACAAAAAAATTCAATCAGATATCTGGGATGTTAGTCTCGATCACGTATTTACCGAGTCTGGCTGTATTTTCTAGACATTGTCTTACAATAATTATAAATTCATTAAATGGAAATAATAGATCAAGATGAAAAAAAATTAAATGTTGCAAAAGCAGCTTTAGAATATATTCATAATGACTGTATTCTAGGAATGGGAACAGGGTCAACAGTCAATTATTTAATAGATTTAATACCTAGCATCAAAAATAAAATTACTTCTATTGCATCAAGCTCTATTGAGACAGAAAGACTCCTCCGCTCCCATGGATTTGACGTATTACCACTTAACGAAATAGGCAGTCTTGATCTTTATATAGATGGTGCAGATGAAGCAACTAAAAATTTGCACCTGATCAAAGGTGGTGGTGGTGCACTCACTCGAGAGAAGATCTTAGCTGCTGCTGCAAGAAAATTTGTCTGCATCATCGATGATTCAAAATTAGTTCCCTTTCTCGGAGAATTTCCTCTGCCAATAGAAGTCATTCCAATGGCTCGCTCTTATATTTCAAGAGAAATAATAAAACTAAAAGGTCAGCCTATTTGGAGAGAGAACTTTATTACGGATAATGGCAACGAAATAATTGATGTTCATAATCTTAAAATTACTGACCCCTTGGAATTTGAAAATAAAATCAATCAAATTGCTGGTGTCGTTACTATTGGAATCTTCGCCCATCGACCAGCAGATGTATTATTGATTGCCAGCAATGATGGTATTAAAACATTAGATACAAATACTTAATGAGTTTGGTTTTTCCTACCTTAACTTTCTTGCAGTTTTATTGAACCGACACTTTTCGCTGCAATATATAACCTTATCCCAATTATTACGCCATTTTTTCCGCCATTGAAATGGAAAGTGACAGACTGGGCATATTTTTTCACCTTCCTTGGTATGTTTCACTTTATATCGAGAGAATAATGTAGAAATTCATTATCTAATTCATACCCAAGTGATTCATATAAAGATTGACCAACATAATTATTTTTTGCTGTGGAGAGCTCTAGACGAGAATAATCATTCGACTTCGCAAAATCTTTAGCACAATCCATTAACTTTCTTCCGATACCCTCACCTCTTTTTTCTTGCTCTACAAATAAATCATAAAGAATCAAAATTGGTTCAGCACTAACCGAACAGAATGAGGCATATAACTGAACAAAACCATTTAGTTTTTTTTGATTCTCCTCATAAACGAAAACGATAGATTCATTCATTTCCATTCTTTCATTGATAAATTTAAGAGCTAATTTATGATCGGATGGTTGCTCATAGAAAATTCGATACAAATTAAATAATCTGCCTAATTCTTGTGTGTGTATTTTTTCTAATCTTTTTATATTCATAATAATTAATATTTATCCTCACGAGAAATAATTAGATATTAATAATATACCTAACTTTCAATTATTTTTTTAACAGAATATTAAATACACGATTATTCCTCAAAATAAGAGGAAAAGAATAATATAAAAAAGACCAATGACAGAGTGACTCTCTGCCATATTTTGAGAAATATATAAGAGTATTTAACGCTTAGAGAATTGTGTAGCTCGACGAGCTTTTCTAAGACCAACTTTCTTTCTTTCAACTTCACGTGCATCTCTTGTTACAAAGCCTGCTTTTCTGAGATTAGGCCTCAGAGACTCATCAAATTGCATCAGTGCTCGAGTTAGTCCATGACGAATTGCGCCTGCTTGACCAGTGATGCCACCACCTTTAACCGTAGCATTAACGTCAAATTTTCCTACCATTTCAACCAGTTCTAGTGGTTGTTTTACAATCATTTGTGCTGTTTTTCTTCCAAAGAACGCATCTAATGGCTTATTATTGACTGTAATAGTGCCTTTACCATCTTTTACAAATACTCTTGCTGTCGATGTTTTACGACGCCCAGTTCCATAATATTGTTCTTGTGACATTAATCTTTTACCTTGTACAATTATTTACGCGTTAATCTCTAAAGGGATAGGTTGTTGCGCTTTATGATCATGTTCAGATCCTGCAAAAACTTTTAATTTAGAAAACATCTTGCGACCCAGTGAATTTCTAGGAAGCATTCCTTTGACAGCAAATTCGATAGCTCTTTCTGGCTTTTCTTTGAGTAACTTCTCAAGTGGAATCGATTTAAGATTACCAATATAACCAGTATATCTATGATACATCTTATCTTTCAATTTATTACCAGTCACTCTTATTTTTTCTGCATTAATGACCACGATATAATCACCAGTATCTACATGTGGTGTATAAACAGCCTTATGCTTACCACGAAGTCTTGAGGCTATATCTGTCGCTAATCGACCAAGAGTTTTGCCAGTGGCATCAACCAGATACCAATTGCGCTCGACTTCTTCATTTTTTGCTGAAAAGGTTTTCATTTATTTTTTCCAAAATAGTAGATAAACAAAAGGTAAATCATTTTTTTGTATCAATCTATTATTTAAATTGAGCAACAAAAAGATAAACATATAAAGGCGCGAGATTTTACTGCAGCAACCCCGTCATTGCAAATACAACCTTATCTTTTCTATTCCAAGATCTTAGGTAAATAAGGATTAATACTTTTTTATTAGATAAAGAAAAAATCATTTTAAACAATTACCTAACTAAGTTAGAATTAATTCATGCCAAATCAATCAACTAACACATTGGATAAAATTCTCACCTCTTTGGATCGGATGCGTCTTTTTATTGCCTCTGAACAACCAAAAGCTTACAGAAAAAATCCTGCTGAAGGAACTCCTGAAGCCGATTTAACAAAGGCAGAAAGATCTCATGCTGCTGCACTTATGAGAATCAATCATGCTGGAGAAGTTGCAGCACAGGGTCTGTATGAAGGGCAGGCTGTATTTGCCAGAGATGACTCTGTAAAAGCACAAATGGTTGAAGCCGCTAACGAAGAATTAGATCACTTAAATTGGTGCCGTGAGCGAATCGAAGAACTTAATGAAAAACCTAGTAGACTAGGTCCAATTTGGTATTCTGGATCGCTGATTATTGGCTCATTAGCAGGATTTATTGGAGACAAGTGGTCGCTCGGCTTTATAGAAGAAACTGAAAGGCAAGTCAGCAATCATCTTACCAAACATCTGGAGCAACTGCCTAAACAAGATCAAAGAAGCAGAAAAATAGTCTCACAAATGCGCCTAGAAGAAGAGGTGCATCAGGCCAATGCAAAAAAAGCAGGCGCCGAGGAATTACCAAAATTTATTCGTATCTTGATGAAAGTCACTTCAAAAGTAATGACTAAGACGGCTTATCACATCTAAAAATTATTAATCACTTTTAGTAAAGTCTTTAAAGGGTTTTAGCAATTTCAGACTTCATAGCAGTGATAGTTTCTGAATAATTATCACTATTAAAAATAGCTGATCCTGCCACAAAAGTATCCGCACCTGCAGCAGCAATTTCTCTTATATTATTTATTTTAACTCCACCATCAACCTCTAGTCTTATATCTTTTCCACTAGCATCAATTATTTCTCTAGCATTCACTATTTTATCTAAAGATGACTCTATAAACGATTGCCCACCAAAGCCTGGGTTAACAGACATAATAAGAATCAAATCAACATCATCAATCACATGCTCGAGCCATGTTAATGGTGTAGCAGGACTAAAAACTAAGCCAGACAGACAGCCCTGCTCTCGAATTAAGTTTAATGACCTATGGACATGACGACTAGCTTCAGGATGAAATGAGATATAACTGGCACCAGCTTTAGAAAAATCTAAGATTAAGTTATCTACTGGTTCTGCCATTAAGTGGACATCAATAGGTGCTGTTACACCGGAATCTCTTAAGGATTGACACACCAGTGGCCCAATAGTTAAAACGGGCACAAAGCGATTATCCATGACATCAAAATGGATAATATCCGCCCCTGCATCCAATACTGCATTTACTTCTTCACCGAGTTTGGCAAAGTCAGCTGAGAGTATCGATGGCGCTATAAATGGAGTCAATGTATTATCCTTTTCTTTAGTTAGTATAAATCTTATATTAAACAAATATATTAAAATATTCACCTATGATGATTATAATTAAGTTAATACCAATAATTGGAAAAAAGCATGCATGATAAAGATATTTTATTTGAATCTAATATCCCTAATTTAAAACTCATAGCCAGAGGTAAGGTAAGAGACATTTATGATTTAGATGATGACCATTTATTGATAGTAACCACGGATAGGTTATCCGCATATGATGTCGTAATGCCTGATGCAGTTCCTGGTAAAGGTAAAATTCTTACTGAAATATCAAATTTCTGGTTTAATATGATGCAAGATCTAGTTCCCAATCATCTTACTGGAATTAACCTAGAACAATGTATCAATGATGAAAAATTACTTCTTCAGCTCCGTAAAAGAACAATTATTGTAAAAAAACTCAAACCATTGCCTATAGAAGCAGTAGTTAGAGGGTATTTGATTGGTTCGGGTTGGCGAGATTACGAAAAAACAGGGAAAATTTGTGGTATCAGTATCTCTGAAAATATGCAGCAAGCTGAAAAGCTCCCTGATACGATATTTACACCCGCAACAAAAGCTGCTTCTGGTGATCATGATGAAAATATCGATTATGCAAAAACTTGTTCTTTAGTCGGGGAGGAGCTCGCAAATAATGTTCGTGATATAGCAATAAAAATATATGAGAGAGCAGCTCACTATGCACTAGAAAGAGGTATTATTATTGCTGATACTAAATTTGAATTTGGTCTAGACAGAGATAATAAATTATTTATTATCGATGAAATGCTTACGCCAGATTCTTCGAGATTCTGGCCAAAAGATGAATATCAAATTGGAATAAGTCCTCCAAGTTATGATAAGCAATTCTTACGTGATTACTTAGATACGTTAACTTGGAACAAAAAAAGTCCAGGGCCCACTTTACCTGAAAGTGTAATTAGTGAGACGTACAAAAAATATTATGAGGCATACGATATCTTGGTTAATTAAAATATAAAATCTAGTTACCTGAGATCTTTAATTTATCAATCAACAATGCGCCACAACGAATACCACTCTTTTGATCATAATCATTTCCAATCATTAGAATATTCTTATACATATCAAGCAAATTACCTGAAATTGTTACTTCATGAACTGGGTGAACAATCATTCCATTCTCAATCCAATATCCAGCTGCACCCCTTGAATAGTCGCCAGTAACATTGTTCACCCCTTGTCCAATTAATTCTTGTACTAAGAGGCCGCGTCGCATGGTTGAGATTATAGCTTGTTGGTCATCTGTGGTTCCTGGCACAATTAAATTATGATATCCACCTGCATTGGCAGTGGTTATCATGTTTAAACGTCGGGCCGAATATGAGTTTAAAAGATATCCTTCTACCTTGCCATTGGAGACGATATCTCTATCTTGGGTTGTCACTCCCTCAGCATCAAAAACTCTACTGGCCATTCCTCTAGGAATATGAGGTCGCTCTTCTATAGAGAGAAAATCAGGAAATATTTTTTTTTTCATGGCATCTAGTAAAAAAGAGGCCTTCCGATATTGTGCACTGCCGGATAATGCAGAAATAGCATGGCCAATAAAGCCACCAGCCAATTGAGGTGAAAACAAAACTGGTGCTTCTGTGGTATCGATTTTTTTTGAACCCAGCCTATTTAATGTTCTTAAACCAGCTTTTTTACCAATTTGTTTATGGTTTTCCAGGTCTTCAGGATGTCTAGAAGAGCTGTACCAGTAATCTCTTTGCTTTTCATTTTCTTGACTCGCCACAACTACACAACCAACACTATGATTTGTCTTTTGATGACTCTTCAAAAAGCCATGTGAATTTCCATAAACTCGAGTTGCTGTATTCGTATTAACATTACCACCTTCAGAATTGACAATTTTTTCATCTAAATTTAATGCTGCAGCTTCACATTCAATGGCCATCTTGGTAGCCGAATCCACTGAAATAGACCAATTATGCTGGAGATCAACATCAGGTAATTTCCCATTTGCCATTAGACCCTCATCCGCCAACCCAGAACAATCATCCGCAGCAGTATATTTAGCAAACGAACAAGCTTTTCTTGTTGTTTCTTTTAGTGCAGATGAATTTAAATCTGAAGTACTGGCAGTTCCTTTCCTAGAGTTAATATAAACAGTTACTGTCAGTCCACACCCATTCGTGTATTCAATATTCTCAATATCACCCATTCTAGCTGTAACACCAAAACCCGTATCCTTGAATGCAATTACCTCCGCCTGGTCAGCTCCTTCAATTGATGCTTGCTCTATAACATCAGCCACGATAGTTTCAAGAAACTCTTGATTGATTTCTTTATGCATAGTCCCTCATACAAATGGATTGTGTAAATAAGTTTGCAATTCTAATATAAAAAAACATTTATAATAAGTTTGTAGTATTTTAAAAACGTATAAATAAATTTATCAGGTCAAATAAGTGGAAAATAAACCTACTAAGAGTAAAACAAAAAAGAAGCATGAACACCATGAATTACAAAAACTTGGGGAAGCTTTATTAACAATTCCTGAGGGAAAATTGATTTCTTTTAATCTTAATGAAGAATTATTTGATGCTATTAGATTAGGCAAAAAAATTAGATCACATGGAGCCTTACGACGACAAAAACAACTCATTGGGAAATTGATGAAGCACATAGATCCTGAGCCTATTCAAAATAAACTTTATGCATTAAATAAAGATTCGAATCATGCAAAAGAAATCTTTAAGCGTGCGGAAAAGTGGCGAGAAATCCTTTTAGATGAGAGAAATAAGGGCATAGACCAATACAATAATTTAATTGGCTATGTAAATGAAGACATATCAATATTAATTAATGAGTTAAAAATAACTAATGAAGAGAACAAAAAAACTCAATTAAAACGTAAATTATTTAAGGTAATTCATGCGGATCTTAGTACAGTATAGTATTGAATAAATAATACGCAGTAACTAGATATTAGGAATAAATCTATTAGAATGTGTGATTAGAAATACTTCATATTGAATTGGATATTAAAATAAATGAAAAAAGCAAAAGTAAGTATAATTATGGGCTCAAAATCAGATTGGAGCACAATGAAGCATTGCGCTGATATGCTAGAAAAACTAGCAATCAATCATGAAGTAAAAGTTGTGTCCGCGCATCGGACTCCTGATTTATTGTTCTCTTTCGCAGAAAATGCCATTAGCAATAACATTCAGGTAATTATTGCAGGGGCTGGAGGTGCAGCTCATTTACCCGGAATGGTGGCATCGAAAACTCGTATACCAGTATTAGGTGTCCCAGTGGAGTCCAAAACAATGAAAGGAATTGATTCATTATTATCGATCAGCCAGATGCCCGCTGGTATTCCTGTGGGTACTTTGGCAATTGGGAAAGCAGGCGCTACCAATGCTGCTTTATTGGCTGCATCTATTTTAGCAATATCAGATCCAGAAATTGCCAAAAAAGTTGAAAATTTTCGCAGTACACAAACTAAAAATATTCTTGAAAATAG
>Ga0257106_1000911_pt1 | contig 15740 bp, 21 predicted proteins | sample LP_taG_3_FD_190177 | JGI IMG/M metagenome (GOLD analysis project Ga0257106, IMG submission 190177) | Marine microbial communities from Northeast Subartic Pacific Ocean, Canada - LP_J_2011_P26_10m | ecosystem: Environmental > Aquatic > Marine > Oceanic | place: Canada: Northeast Subartic Pacific...
TAGAGTCCGATACTCCGCTGATGGCGGCCGGCATCGATTCTCTCGGAGCCACGGAGCTGCAGCGTGCCTTGAGTGAACAGCTCGGCACGGAACTAGAAGCGACGCTTCTGTTTGATCACCCGTCGGCCGACGGCATCGTGTCAATGTTGGTACAATCTACCGCGGAAGCTCCCGCGGAGCTAGCCTAGCCCCGGGTAGATGGCGCACTCTTATACCAGACGGTGAGTACCTGCATTTTGGAGGTGCTCGGTACCGAGGTAGAGTCCGATACTCCGCTGATGGCGGCCGGCATCGATTCTCTCGGAGCCACGGAGCTGCAGCGTGCCTTGAGTGAACAGCTCGGCACGGAACTAGAAGCGACGCTTCTGTTTGATCACCCGTCGGCTGGCGGCATCGTGTCAATGTTGGTACAATCTGCCGCGGAAGCTCCCGCGGAGCTAGCGTAACCCTAGGGTCTGTCATGTGCCGCATTCATCATCAATGAAAAGCAGTCGCCTCTGGCCGCAGTAGAAGCGCAGGCTACCTCGTATGGCATTTTGGAAGATCCGCTGCGCGAAGCCCCCCGTAAAATGAAGGTAATATATGCCGCCGACGATGGCGGCGACATTTGATGGAGAGATCTACATCGCCCAATGTTTGCTCGGGGAAATCTAGAGGCTTCTATGCTTATTGTCGCGATTTGCTCCGTTGGACTCTCCCTTGCTGACAATTTATTTCTCCATGGCCGCTATCAGGTAAAAAAATCGCATCCCATAGTGCCAGGTCTGGAAGGTGCGGGAATTGTGACAGCGACACTGAGGGGTTGTGCTTCACCACTCGTATGCGACAAGGTTGGTTTTGGATCTTTGTATAACGGTGGCTGTGCAGAGGAGGTGCTATTTCTTCATTTTGAGTGTGCGAAGCTTCCAGACGAGATATCGGACTCGTAAATCGTCGGTTTCGCTGCTCTGGGAACTAATTATACAACCGTTTATTTTGCTTTCGTATATAGGACACCTTATTTGGAGTGGGATGGCAAAATCTTGCTTATTCTTGGCGCCGCGGGTGGAGTTGGCATGGCTGCTATTGGAGTGGCAAAGATTTTAGGCCAAACAACCACAATTGCCTGCGCGAGTTCACCTACAAAGCGGGAGCTGTGCAAAGCACATGGGGCTGACTTTGTTGTTGATTATTCGACTCGAGGCTGGCACCGTGATGTTCTTCATTCCACCGACCAAGTCGGGGTACATTGTGTCATTGATCCAGTAGGCGGAGAGTACATGAGCGGTTGTCTTCGCTGCACGAGACCAGGGGGGTGTATCTTGACTGTCGGCTATGCTGCTGGCATCCCTTAACTTCCAATCGAGCAGCTTCTTTAGAGAAACATATCTCTGGTCGGCGTTTGGACTACTGTGTCGCACTACCCCACCGAAGTATGAAACTCGTCTTCAATGTGTCTTAAATACTGGCTCGAAGGGTTAATCAAGGTGACAATTGATGAGGTCATGCCAATGAATTTGTTCAGGGACGGGCTTGCAAAGATAGTGAATCGTTAAGTTTGAGGAAACGTCGTCATGGTCATGGAATCGGCAGAATGGGCGGTGTCGTCCCCGTCTTATGTTCATCCTCCCATTGCGCTTGGTGGAGAGCAAGGCGCAGAAGGCACCTCGAACCGAGCTGCCGTGGACGAAAAGACAGCTAGATGTCAGGAGTATACTTCAGCCAACAACCAACACAGTCTATGACCTCTTAGTACCAAGAAAAGCCCGGTCGTCATAATCATTTCTTCTGCTTACAAGGTTAGTGGTTCGGTGTCGAGCGCACCCCTTTTTCAGGAGTTGGTTATCCGTGCGCTGTCGTCACCGGCATCTGTTCCTCGAGCTCGGTGGGAGCTACCTGCTTCGGCTGCTCCGGCGACGACTTACGGTGGATTTGTGCACAATTTGTTCGCACTATCGTGCTCCGACTTGGGGATGTCGGCTATGGAAGCTTGATCTACAGACCCTCAGCAACTCATGCTGCTCGAGAGCGTGAGTCTCATTATAACCAGCCCGTTGGACAAACTCGTCGGGATATTTGTAGGAATGGGTGGAATGTCGAGGGCAATGCCTCTCCTAGGTAGCACGAGTGTCGAATAAATCTCATCAGTATATTCAGCCAGTGGGAATCTCCTAGCAATCGGCTCTGGGTGAATATCGTACCGTCTCAGTCTCACCGGGCCATGCCTGACCCTCGATACTGCGTGCTCTACATCGTTAGTGGGTCTGCATCTAGCAACAACTGCGCTAAACAGAGATGAGTGTGTTTTGGCTAGCAGTGTGAATGTCTCGACACTGAACCAAAAGTCATCGGTGTCTTTTGCAGGCGGTGGCATGCTCTCATCCCTGGGTCGGTGCCACACGTTTGACCGCCGCGCGGATGGCTACTGTCGGGGTGAAGGATGCGGGGCCTTATTCCTATCGTAGGACCTGGATGCTAAGACAACAGTGCAAGACACAAAGGTATAACAAGACGGCCCAAGCGCCAGCCTCACTGCGCCGAATGGGTCATCCCAAAGGCGGCTGCTGAAAGCTGTCTGAGGGGACGATAATGCCATGGGTTTGGTGCTCGAAGCGCATGGCACAGGCACGGCACTCGGAGATCCAATCGAGGCGATTTTTTTTCGCGGGGATCATCCAATTTAGAAACACATTTGTAAATGATCTTGTTCAGGTTGGAGCTGCCACGGGAGCTCTTTGTGAGCAGGCTTGACGTCTACGCTGCGCATCCTTAAAGTCAAACATGGGTCACTTGGAAATTTGCGCAGCCGCGGCTGGTCTCGTGTCACTCCGACTTGTTGTTCTCGAAGCATGTGTTATTACTACAAATGCGCAGCTGCGGCTGTGCTGCACCTTTGACGCAGGGTCGACTGAATCCTGAGCATGATAGGATGAACGTGCACCTGTCCTCGATGGTGTCATGGTGATTCGAATTGCCTGTGGATCCACTCTTGGAAGGTAAAAGTCATTAATCACCGGTGGGTCGTCTGAGTTCGTTCGGTTTCAGCGGGACCATCGCACATGGGGCATTTGCGGCTTAGATGTGTTCAGGATTATCATCGAAGCAGGTTAAATTAGCTTCGCTCTATCGCGCTCAATGATCAACTGCTTCTGGCAACAGGTAGCATCTAATATCGCGGTCGACCATGAATGGTCACACGCTGGATTTTGTTGATGTGCTCTTAGCCGACAGCAGCCCGATCGGAGTTCATCGATGAAGCTTGTAGTCTCAATCTGGCGGTGCGATGCCTGATTTCGTAGCCCACAGCTCCCGGGCCTGGCTATCTGCCGGAGCTACTAGACTATAAATGATGGCTAGCTGTGGGGCAATAGCAGGAACTCGAGTACGTCCTGATATCAAACACAGTGCACTGCAAGGCAGTTGGGCTTTTAGAAGACGTGTAAGACACAGAAGACCCGAGTAGTATCCTGCACAGGCCACTAAGCAGGAGCCACAATTCGTAATATTGACGTCGGGGTCTCATATAAATCGGAATCACCACATCTCCAGCCTCTGCCAATCATCAGCACTCGGAAGGTGCGTTGAATGAGCTCAAACCTTCGCTCGCCGTCCTTGCGCTTGTGCAGTCCAGCGAGCTCAAATAACTTGACAATTACCGCATCGGCTCCTGTTCCTCCACGGCATGGACACGTACGCGGAATTTCAAGTCGGCTCTATGAACCATCAGGGATGGCATTGAAGCCAAACAATCAAGTGGACGACCGTGAGCGCTCCAAATCAGGGCGCCGACTTTTCATCCGGAGCTGGTGGCACATTCTTGCGCGAGCGGTTTGGCTACGAGCCGCGGAAGTCGCGGTCGTGGCGCCTGATTGCGCAGTATTCCCTGACGAGTGCAAGCCAAGCTGAGATGTTTGCTTGAATTTGAAAAGCCACAGATTTCAACGACGATAGCTACGGGCTCCGGGAAGATTGGACGGCATCTGTCGAGCAGATAACACGAGCCGTGCGGGAACAGGCTCCGATCGACGGTTTGGCGGGTATCAGCGAGGGTGGAACCGCGGCATCACTTCTCGCCACTGAAAGCGCCACTTAATTTGGGCCTGGGTTCTAGTGTCGACTACTGATCAGCGTCTGCGCTCTGACGTCGCCTGCTCATAGTCGCCTGTACCAGGACGGAGCACGCAGTACGCCATCCCTCCACTTGGTCGGCAATGGCGACACCAACGACATCTAGCACATGGCTGGGCGCACTGCGGGACTCGTCGGGTCGAGCTCTGGGATTCGCGTGTTCCGCGGAGGGCACAAACTACCCAACATGAGCCCTCGACTGGTCGCTGCGTTGGAAGGTCTCTACTTGAGTACGACTGGTGGGTCCGTCGCGCATGCGCACAACCCAGTTCAAATGAAACACTAACGCCCCTACTGGAAGTATGATCATGAATATATTCCCGGTCAGGCACTCCAGAATGACAGGTCAAAACGAACTTATTCGCATAACACGGATACTCACTCATGCATTGCACGTGCGTATTGGCAAGACGGGCGCGTCCTGCGTTTAGAGTGTGGGCGCCTGTAAACGATTACTCTTCTCCTGGCGAGTATGCTACAGTCCATTACGTGCCACGCTCTCGTTCTCTCCGCAAACGTCGATAGCGCGCGGAATTCGACGACGCGGTCGACTAGGTGCGATCTCGCTCCCGGCCTGGGAAAATACACAGCAACTCCAATCCTCGCGGTCCTTGCCGAGGGATGATTTGATTTTGCTCAAGTCGCGGACTGGTGCGTCGGTACGAGAGGACGTCAGCGAGGAGAGTGCGTGATGACTCACGCATGGAATGAGAGTGCCATTGCCTTGGACGGAAGGGATGCTCTCGTAAAATTGAGAAGCTACACGTTGACCCTATAGGGCATCAAGGTCGTTGGTATTTGAAACACGCTAGCCTCGATGCGCAAATAGCGTACGTGGCTCGCGTCTCAAGAAGAAAACAATGCAAGATCGGCGGGGGTCGTTACGTCGACCTCACGTCTCATTGTGCAGCGTGGTAGCACCGGTCGGCCTTTGTGATGTGCGAAATCGACTGAGGCGTTCATGTCGCCGTCGATGCCGAGACTCAAAGAATCTACGTGCTGTTGGAGTTCGGACCGGGTGATTATGATTCGGCCTACCGTCCAGTGCAGCCAGATTATGGGGCAAATGATGCGGTACTCCGCTGGTGTCGTTGTCGAACTGAGTATGAGCAGCCCGGGAGAGCTTTCCCCGCCCCTCGTTGCATCCCCGGTGATTCTAGTAGCTGAGAAAGCGTCCTATGCGTGATCTGCACAAATTGTTTGAGACTACACACTCGTCGTAAACCGGAGCCGGAAATTCTCTTTAGTTGGCCAACTGAATGACCTGACTCTCTGAACTGCAGTGTCGTGTGTCAAGTCGCTGGCGACAACCCGGGCTAGTCTGTGGCCTGCCGTCCAGCTCCAGGTCTCCATGAGTGCCAGTCGACAGATATGACACTCAAGTGTCCACGTTGCTGTCGTTGCTGGCCACGGCGCAGTTCACGTGTGCTTGACTCGATTGGAGTCAGCAGAGATAAAGGCCCTGACTGCGATTCTGGGCGCGGCCAATAAAAGCGGAATGACCATCGACGTACTCGCATCTTGTTACGAGGACAATTGCATCCCCGACACTTGACTACTTGGCAACGCGAAGCTAGTTGGTAAAACAGTGGTCGCTTCAGGGCGCTTGTCGTTCGATACAATCTCATCTCTCCGAGACATTTCGATCGTGGCAGTCTCCGATGTCGAGGCGCTATACACGTCCGGCGAATCTTTGGCGCGAGCTGATGGCCTGGAAGCCGCTTTAATGAGGCTCATCGACGACATCAAGTAGGAGAATTTTACAAAAGCAACACACACGAATAACCAGGATGTGCTCCTGCTACCGGCTGCCCAAGCGCCCCGTGTGTTGAGCAGCGCAGCGAAATCCATGTTCGGCGGTATGAAATTGGCTTCAGATGCTGACACTAAGCTCGTCACCCTCACGTGGAATGACACCACGACAGCATCACTTGAGCTCGACGACCCTTCCACGTTCAACGCCATGACCTCGAGCTTGCTGGAGAATCTTGGACGATGTCTGACAGCTGCGCTCGCCTCGACAGAGATGTGAGCTCTGGTGCTGCAAGCCGCTGGCCCCCATTTCTGCACCGGGGGTCGCTACGACAAAAAAGCATCGTCACTGCCGCCTTGGTGGATCAAAGCGCAGGGCGTATACGGCAGCGGGTGCCTCCTCGACCGAATATGAAGCGCATCAATCTTCTCAATTTCAGTACTCAAGGGGTCGTCCATCGGCGGCGGGTTGCTGTTGGGCCTGGCCACGGACCATCGTATCGCCACGCGCTCTGCGATCTTCCGGCTGGGCGTCGCGCCGTATGGCCTCAGTCCGGTAGTGATGGCAACAGCTGTACTGCCGAAGCTCGTCGGACACAGTCTCGCAATGCGAATGTACGTGGAAGACTTGTCCTTGGACGCCCACAACGCCATAGCATCCGGCATCGTGGATGATGTGCTGTCTGATTGTAGGACGGCGAAGGCGTACGTCGCATGACGTACCCGTTACGGACGATGCCTGCATCAAGGTGGTCCTCAGAACAATGGAATGCATTTCACTCAGGAGACACTGCTCAACGCGGAAACCAGTGTTGCTGCCAGCGGAGCGTTGAGAGTCGCGCCTGCTGTGGCCCGTGAGACCGCGAGGCAAGCTTCACCATCCCAGGCGCCTGCCACGACGTCGGCTCCACTATTAACGCCGGACGCAATGCGCGGCTCCTCAACAGAGCTGACGGAAGTTGTTGTGAGGTCCGTGATAGCGTAGAGCGTGGGCACTGAGATATCGGACGACGTGCCGCTCATGGAAGCTGGAATCGATTCCCTTTCTGCATCCGAGGTTGTGAAGTCGATAGGCAAGGAGTTCGAGATGGAACTGTCCACGACGTTGCTATTTGACCACCCAAGTATAGCATCGATCTCCTAGCATGTTGGTCAAGTTCCGCTTGTGGATACCAACGGGCTGGAAGACGTGGCTGCACCTGTCTCAACGGAAGCCATTTTAACCAGGCTTGCTCACACATGCACAATACTTCAAAGCGATGTTCAACCAAGAATCTACTCGATCGTGAAAGAGAACGTCGGGCGGGACATCGGGACTGACGCACCTCTAATGGAAGCGGGTATCGATTCGCTTGGTGCCTCTGAACTTGTGCAACAGCTTTCGTCAGAGTTTGATCTGGAGGTGTCGGCTACACTGCTCTTCGACCACCCAAGCGTGGGATCCATTTCATCTTACGTGGCATCGAATCTCCTAGACACCGAGGCTTCCGCCGCGACTCATTCCTCAGCTTGTGCAGTGAAAGTCACTGAAGCTCGAGAATAACCGCAAGACGAAGGACCGCCCATGCTGGTTTCTTAGCCTACTAATGGCGTCGCCAGAGTTGCATACAATCGACCAAACAAGAATAACTCTTTTGATGCTGCAGTCTCGAATGCTCTTTTGACTGTTCTTGCGACACTGAACGAGGATTGACGGGCGCTCGCAATCATCATCACGGGTCGTGGAGCCTACTTCTGCACGGCCGCAAAGTTCGACGAAATGCTCCACCCAACGCATCCAATGGAACTTCACTCGACTCTGACCGTGGAAACTTATTAGTTGTTCGACTCCTTTATAACCCTTGGGAAGCCCATCGTAGCAGCCGTGAACGGCCCGGCGTTTGGCGGCGGCGTGACCCAGGCCACCCTCTGCGACAGCGTGGTCTCCTCGCGACACGCTACCTACTCGCTGCCGTTTTCTCACTGGCGGGTGTCCCCTGAAGGTTGTTCATCTGCCCATGCGGCCCGTGTCGTTGGCGCTCGCACAGCGTGGAGGATGCTTGCGGGCGGATGGATCCCCGACGCAGATGAAGCGAAACTCATTGGCCTGGTTGCCTAGGTTTCGGACGTTTCGATTCTTGGCGTGGCCGATAAAAGGGTCCAAAGCCTCATATCTGAGCACCGCCGCCGCGCTTTTTCGAGCACGGTGGTCGAATCCGAGGTGTGCTAGGAATACACCATCATCGACGTACAAGAAAGCGTCGCTCTCGCGGATTCGTGCCTCTCACTGCACTTTCTGACTATTCAGTCTCAACTTCCATCATCTTTGGGTGATTACCCCCTGCTTTGTCTTTCGATGGCTATGACTCTGCCACTTGGGTCCGTGCAGTTGATGAAGTCGCAAGGAGACGATACCAATCATGACGAGTGGCACTAGCAGGTTGACGCGGCAATAGTGCGAGCTTATGATCCGCGCTCAAATACGATATAGGAATCGGAGGAGTAAACCACGCATATCGCGCGTATTGACCAGGAAATTTGGCTGTCAAACCTCCAAATAATTTTGCCGAGCAGTATTAAGCGACCTGATCCGCTGTAGAACTTTGTTGTGAGAGGTCTGACGGCAACCACACCGCCAACACGATGGAGCGTACCGAGTGCGCTTGCAGTTTCTGCGACATATGGTAATTTTGTACTCGGATAGCTTCTTCTGGAGCGTGCTGCTTGGGGAATGTCACATTCAGAAGTCTCCGCCGTAGACCCGCAGCAGCTCATCGTCTTGGAAATGAGCTACGTCGTGTTTGCGGATGACGCATCAGGTGCCTGCAGGGCTCATCTCATCAACTTAAACATAGGGGTTTATCTTGGCATTTCTGGGTCGCTTGCAACGGCAGCTGGGGATATGGGTACTCAGACATAAACAAATACAATAAGCGTGTATGCTGGCACGTCAACTTCCGTGGCCGTCGCCTCGGGTCGCATCTCGTATACGCTCGGGCTGACAGGTCCGTGCTTCCCCGTGGATACGGCATGTTCGGCATCTCTCGTCGCGCTCCACGTCGCTAGCAGCGCTCTGTAGCTGGCGGAGTGCCCACGTGCTTGTGTGTGTGGAGAAGGATTGCTGGAAGTGACGGTGTTCGCAGCATTTAGCATGGCAGGCATGCTCTCCGCTTTTGGACGCTGCCACACGTTTGATCGCCGTGGAGATGGGTACTGTCGCGGCGAGGGCTGCGGGGCGTTTCTGCTGGACTCTGGGGTCTCTGCCAAAGTTGCTGTTCTTGGCACAGCGGTGCAGTAGGACGGCCCGAGCGCCAGCTTGACCGCGCCCAACGGCTCATCGCAAAGGTGATTGGTCTCGACCGTGCGAGACGGTAACGCCGCAAACCGGGCTTTAGAAGCGCACGGCACGGGCACGGCGCTCGGGGACCCGATCGAAGTAGTCTCATTTACAGGTGTCAAATGCATGGTTTGAATCATTCGTCTTAGGTCGGGGCGGCTATGGGAGCCTTGTGCGTGAACTCGCAGTCGGTAGAGTGCGCATCTTTGAAGTCGAACATGGGTCACTTGGAGCCATCGGCGGCTGCCGCTGGGTTGGCCTCTCTCGTGCTTGTACCCCTTAGTACATGCTTGATCGCTGTGAACGCGCAGCTCAGGCTGTCTGACGCCTCTTGAAAGCGAACCCCCAACTCGAGATTTGTAGGCTGAACACTCACCTGTTTTCGATCGTGTCGACATCGTTCGAGATGCCCACCGAGGCGTTGTACGGAGGCATATAATCACCCGTGGGTCGTCTCAGCTCGTTTGGCTTCAGCGGGACCATCGCGCACGGGGCGTTTGTTACTTTGGCGTGCTCGAGGTAGGTCCTGGAGAAGTTTCGTTTGGCTTCTCTCTATCGTGCTCAGTCGCAGCCTGTTTGTAGCAAGCGGCTGCAAAATCGATGGACTGCTGGAGAGGACCCTGGCGTGCCCCAAAGCCTCCTAGTCACAGACGGCTCCCTGTTGCCCTCGACGCAAGCCTATCTCGCGGATCACATGGTTGGAGGAAGCATCCTACTTCCGGGTGTCGGCTACATCGAGTTAGCAATGGGCTCTCTTGAGTAAAAAAAGGGACTCGTCGGAGTGTAATTTCTACGGTCATGCATACTACCAAAGCCTGGCCCAGGCTGATGCATCTTGAGATGTACGAGCCAAACCTCTGGAATGTTTGCGATTGATAGCGCGACAACAGAGGGTCAACCAAAATTTTCGAATAACTGTACTGGAAACTTTTCGGGAGCAACCAAGGACCAGAATGCACAAAACACCGGCTGTCCTGCACGGCTGACTTGGAGGATGAATCGCAATTTTATAAATCTCTCGTGTGAAGTGGCAGGCAGTTTTTCAGGAACACGAATACCGAACTGCACTGATGTCACATAAATCGACAATTGGCGACCCCAAAAGAGATCGGGGATCCACACAACTTCGAATGCGAAAACGTGATCCCCTTCGAAGCCATTAGTTTCGCTAAGCGCAGCACGGCTGAGCATGCGCGCTTCCATGATACGTCAAGCTCGGAGTCGCAATTCACAGCCGAGGTAGACAGGTCGTTCGTAGATATGACCTAGCAATCTGAGCGCCACCTATCCGCAAAGTAAGCTTGTCCATGGTTTGAATGGGCGCCAGATCACTGGTGCACCTCTAGCAATCAAACTTGTTTTGGGGAGGAGCTGCACCAGGCTTTCTGTAGTTCGCATGCAGGAGCTTGTACATCGGACCATCGCGTCTGATCCAATCCTATCAAGGTCAAAACTGTGTGCGGATGCAGGGCTGCAAGATAGGATGAATGGCGGGCTCATAAATTCATCAAAACCAAGCAATTCAGATATCAGTATGTCTTAAGAATACTGTGTGTTAGAATCGGCTTCATCCCGGGCACTCGTTCAAACCAAAGCAGCTGCCTCACCAAGCTCGGAAAAGGGGACCCCGAGCGCGCAGAGGGCCGCGCTTTGGACACAATTCCGAAATAAATCATTCAGCCCAAGCTAGCTAATCTGTTCGTTTCTGAGTTTGGGAGCCCCGATCAAGAGTAACTATGGACGGCTTATCTCGTAGGAGCGTCGCCGTCTTGCGTTGGCCACGGCTTCTCTGGCTAGCCCCAGCCACATGCTCTCCAGGACGCAACCGGTCCGTCCCTCAGCACAACAAGGAATCGCGCAGGCACATAGCCTCACCCCGTCCCATGTTCTGCATAATGATCTGGTTGGCATCACAACCCACATTACTGGCACCGCCGTCTCGCTCGACGCGCCTCTCATGTCGGCTGGGCTCGACTCCATCGGAGCCACGGAGCTCTCGACGTGACTCAACGAGCGCCTGGAAACGGAGCTACCGTCGACGCTGCTGTTCGACCACCCATCGCTGCGATCCATCGCTGGTTCCTTGACGATCAATTGCGGAAATTCCAGTCCACGAGAAAATTCATGAAGCGTGATACGTCGAAAGGCCGCGTCCAAACCGCAAACGATCTCCCAAAGCACTTCTTCTGTGGCTACAACCATCTCTGCGTCGCTCCTCGATGTGCTCGGCACAATCATTGCCGCGAACTCTCCGTTGATGGCTGCCGGCCTGGACTCGGTCGCGGCGACGGAGTTCGCGAACGCTCTGGCAGAATGATTCACTATGGAATTCCCGTAAACGCTCCTGTTCGACCACCCGACGGTTGAATCAGTGGCCGGGCTCATCTCAGAGACCGCCGACGGAGAGGGAGTCTAGCTTGTTGTTGACGCCTCCCAGACCATCATGTGGCATCAGGCTGAAGCGGCACCCCAAGAAGCACCGAGTGTCACAGTGTCTCTCTCGGGCTCATTCTCATTCCTTTTGTCAGGCTTTACTTCGACGGAGATTGGACTGGAGCACCTTGTAACACTTGGTTTAGCGACCAACTCTAGTGTGCCCGTCACGCGCTGGTAGAGCGACGCCTCTTATGTATCGGCGGCGTATGGGTCTTTCACCATTTTTTTGTCGGATGCAGCCGCCTTTGGAATCTCGAGGATGGAGTCGCAAGGCATGAATCCTCAGATGATTGGGGTTCTCGAAACGACGACTGCCACGCTTTGTGCGTTGAGCTGCCGCGCATCACTCGTAAATACGCCGGTTGGCTTCTTCCTTGGCGTCGGCGGCGCTTTCTCAAGCGAGGGTGCTGGCAAGGGTGCTGCCAATACACAAGCACCTACGGTATACTCAGGAACCTCCGGAGCTCTCTCCGTAGCATCTGGTCGCGTGTCTTTCACGCTCGGGCTGACAGGTCCTTGCCTGACGCTCGACACGGCGTGCTCGTCGTCGCTCGTCGCCTTGCATTTGGCAGCATCAGCTCTCAAGCTGATCGAATGTCCCAAAGCGGCGGCGACGGGCATCGGCATGCTAACGCAGGCGGTGTCGATGGCTTTCTCTGCGGCAGGGATGCTCTCCGCTTTTGGACGCTGCCACACGTTTGATCGGCGGGGTGACGGGTACTGCCGCGGCGAAGGTTGCGGAGCTGTTTCACTGGCCTCTGGAGCCTCTGCCACGGTTGCTGTCCTTGGCACGGCGGTGCAGCAAGACGGCCCGAGCGCGAGCTTGACAGCACCGAACGGGTCATCGCAAAGGCGGTTGGTCGAGACCGTGCGGGACGGTGATGCCGCAACTCGGACTCTCGAGGCGCACGGCACGGGCACGGCCCTCGGAGATCCGATCGAGGCAGTCTCTTCTACAGGTGTCAAACGCCTGACTGAGTCATTCGTCTTAGGTCGGGGCGGCTATGGGGGCCTTGTGTACGAACTCGCAGTCGGTACAGTGCGCATCTTTGAAGTCGAACATGGGTCACTTGGAGCCATCGGCTGCTGCAGCGGGATTGGCCTCTCTCTTGCTCGTACCCCTTCGTACATGCTTGATCGCTATGAATGCGCAGCTCCGGCTGTCTGACGCCCCTTGGAAGCGAACCGCCCCAACCTTAAAGGTCGTAGGCTGAACACGCACCTGTCTTCGATCGTGTCGACATCGTTCGAGATGCCCACCGAGGTGTTGGCTGAAGGCCTCGGTCGATAATCACCGGTGGGTCGTCTGAGCTCGTTCGGGTTTAGCGGGACCATCGCGCACGGGGCTTTCGTGGCTGTGGTGTGACAAGGCTTAGCCCTGGCCACAGCCGAATTGTTATCCCTCTATCGCGCTAAGTGACCAATTCATTGGCGTTCTGGAAAATCATTGGACACTTTGCATCTTGATTCAGGTTCATGACCAATTTTCAGTGCGACAAACATCGAAGAGAGCGTTTACGCGGTCGTCGAAGACATCCTTGGCGTTCGTCCTTCTCGAAACACCCGGCTCGCCGATGCTGGCCTTGACTCCCTTGGAGCTTCGGAGCTGCTTTCAAAGCTGAACTCTCAATTGAGCACGGACCTACCCCCGGCTCTCCTCTTCGAGTACGAGACAATGGGTGACATTTGTGACTTCGTTTCGTTGCAAGACACAAAGGTCGATGACGGATAGCCTGCGGAGGTACTCTAGTGCCAATAGCTCTCACCAGCTTAGGAACAGGATCGCGTGTTGTACGTATGTGCACCTTTTGGCTTTGGCTCTCGATACTTTTGACGATGGGTTGATATTTTCCCGAGTCATGAAGTCCATTTTCTTGGTTGTGCCGACTCGAGATGGCAACATGTAGTCTCCACACTCGCCTGTTATATTGTAGACACGAGCAAAGCCCGACCGTTTCAAGTATATGGTCATTCGATGGGAAGTATTGTTGCCTTCGAGACATGTGTTTACTTGTGATCGCAGCAGATGTGCGAGCCAACTCGGCTGATTGTTTCTGCATGCCCACCGCCAATGGTGTTTGCAAAAGGCGTACACCTCAACCCGTTTGCGGCATACGAGTACTCGAGTACGTTCGCCGAGGTTATCGACGAATTCGAGTTGCAGCAGTTCTTACCTCCGTGAGAGATGGGCCTTTCACTCTTAGTAGATGAACACATCGAAGAGTAAATAGTGTTGGTACGTTCCTACGTCCCCTCTAGAGAAATTGCCACCCTGAACTGCCCCATCACGGCCATATTTCCGAATAACGACGTCATTTCCCGAGATAACTACCCCCTTTCCGCATGGGTTCATCACACGAGCAGCGCATTCAGTCTCAGCACCATCGATGGGACTCACATGTACTTTGTCAATCCACCGAGCGCTTTCTTGCGCTTACTTTCCAAGCCAGTCTGCAGTGAGTGGATGGGAGATGGTACGTACGAGCTCGTTTCGCTCCACGCTGGTACGCCGGACATGAACACTCAGCCATTTGGCCGATAGCCTCGGGGAATCATCATGTATAGAAATGGCTAGATGCTTGCACACCTCTGGGACGGATCTATCGACCCCAGCGGACCGCCCATCGTCTATGCTCAGGAATTCTACCACGGAACCTTTGAGGTTCTCAATGGCAAGGTCAAACACTGCATAGATCTCCATTACAACCCGAACAAAGTAAATGATCAGTGGTGTCGATATTTTGAGTTTTAACATACCGACATGTTGCTCCGGCCTGATGCAAAAACTCTCCACGGATGACGGGAGGGTGACATCACCCTTCGCTGGAGACGACTGCAGACTCCTGATGCGACTTCTTTGTGCGGTGTCTGGCGCTTGGTGGCTTCAACCTCGATAACATTCACCGGGGGTTCTCTATTCATCGGTAATGGAAAACTGTGCCTGCAGCTTGAGGACAAATCACGACCTTTGTTACCAGACGATAATTTGGGCCTTGTTGATCACGAAGCGTGTGTCAAAAACTGGCAATCCACACTTGCTGTTACATGTTCGTTCGACCTCGACGGCGACAGCATTGTTGGGTTGCAAGTATTCCGTAGCCGCCCTCAGTCCGGCGTAGAAGTTGAAGCCAACCAGACCTCTAGCTCGGTCTACAGGGACTGGTCGGCAGGGTTAGGTAACTCGCCCCGACACCGCTGCGCAGATTTCCGATGGAAATTCCAGGTCGTCGGCGACCAACTAAGCGTATCTGTTGATGGTGCTAGCCTCGACTTCCGCAGAGTCGGAAACTCTGATGCTGCAGAGGGACTGGAGCGTGATCGGTGGAATCACACCTAATATTGCTGGGGTGTAGAGGAGCCACATGTGGATCCACTCGTCGAAACACCTGGCGTCGCAGATTGCCGCTTTGTAGAAGATTATGTTGACTCGTAAGAGATGCCACGAGTGCAGGATATGTTTGGGGCTTGGAGTCTTGTACAGTCGGACAACTGGGACAACCATCTCCGGGCGTTGGGCTTCGGGACCCTCGCACGCATCAAGGTTGCCAACATGTCGATGTCTTATATTGTCTCTGCTGACGATGATAAAATCAACATTTCCGTGTTATCGCGCCTGCAAAATACCGACGTGTCTTATACCCTCAATGGCCCGTCGGTCGAAATGAAAAATGGTGACTTTGTCTCTCGTGACTCCTTGTCGTGGAACAATGATACCAGCGAGCTCGTTCTCATCAAGCGAAGCAGTAGCCATATCATCCACGTAGAACATCGGCTCAACACTACAAGACACACGCTCACAATTAGATCCAGAGTGGAGGGGCATGGAGACGCCACTCTGGTTCAGACATACAGGCGCAGCTGATTATTCGGGGGGCTGGAGCATCTTGGGGCGTAGGACCCGGGCACCCCATTCGTCGCCCCCCACCCGGTAGTTCAAAACTCAAAAATATTACTCTGATTCTAATTTCCCCGTTCACCCGCAGTTTAGCAGGTCCGAGTAAGCGTGCTAAGCGCCCCCATATAGGAAATGAGCCGTAGTGATTATAATTGCCCAACGTATATATCATAGACGATGCGAGCCATTCGTTTAAAGGTCTGCATCTCCTTCAATATTAGCTGTGCGCTCCGA
>Ga0257106_1000912_pt1 | contig 15737 bp, 17 predicted proteins | sample LP_taG_3_FD_190177 | JGI IMG/M metagenome (GOLD analysis project Ga0257106, IMG submission 190177) | Marine microbial communities from Northeast Subartic Pacific Ocean, Canada - LP_J_2011_P26_10m | ecosystem: Environmental > Aquatic > Marine > Oceanic | place: Canada: Northeast Subartic Pacific...
ATAGAACGATCTGATAAAACATCTCATGTGATATCTGATAGATGTATGAGATGCTATGGTGAACAACAATGGTATGGCAAAAACTTTTTGCTTTCTTATTTAGGAGAAAAGAGCTTAAATGGGAAAAAAATTCTAGAAATAGGGTGCGCAGAAGCTGGTTTACTAAAGTTTTTCACAAGTGAGGGTGCGACTTGTTACGGTGTGGAGCTATCCGATATCCGTTTTCGAAATGCTATTTTATTAAATAAAGATAGTCCAATAAAGGTTCTTCAAGCTAATATTTGTAAGCCTGAATCTTATGAAAATAAAATAGATATAAAGTTTGATTTTATCGTCATAAGAGATGTTATTGAGCATATTTCTGATAGAGAATCCGCATTAGAAAATATTTTCGACTTATTAAAACCTGAAGGAAAAGTATTTATGTCTTATCCTCCTAAATATTGTGCTTACGCAGGTCATCAACAGACAATTCCAACATTATTAGGTAAGCTTCCATACCTGCACCTTTTGCCTGATTTTTTATATATCCAATATTTAAGGTTAATTAAATGTCCAGAAAAAAAAATCCAATATTTATTAGATACAAAAAAAACAAGAATTTCGATTAATGAAATGAGGAAAAATGTTATTTCAATTGGCTATAAGATCATCAAAGAAAGTAATTGGCTTATAAGACCTGCTTATTCTTATCGATTTGGACTACCAAAAATAAAAAACCCTTTTAGGTGGGTACCTATTTTTGAAGAGGTTTTTTGTAATGGAATATTATTTTTACTACAAAGGCCTAATAAGTAATGTGGGAAGGTATTGGATTATTGTTCATATATCTTGTTTCAGGGTATCTTAACAAACGGAAAAAAGATCAGATAACCAGTGATGATTTGGAACAACAAAAAGAAAGTACCCAAAAATCAGTAGAAGATAGTGGGTTTGATGAACTTCTTTTAAATCTTTTCAGTGATAAAAATAATTCAAGTAAGCTTGAATCTGATATATCAGAGAATGGAGAGCTGGATAGTGAAATAATTATTAAAGACCTGGATAATATTGAAGAGAGCGAGGATAAAGCACCCATTAAAGAGGAAAAACCTTTTGAAGAACATGTTTACCATTCAAAGTTGGCTGATAGAAAAGAGCAACAGTTAGGCAATAAATGGAATAAAAAAGAAGACCTAAAGAAAAAGTTTTTTAAATCACCTGAGATGCTAAAAAAAGCTTTTATTTTAAAAGAGATATTAGATGATCCAGTTGGTCTTAAAAAGTAAACCTAGATCAATAAATTATAAGTTTTTTTAGTTTCTCTTAATAAATCTTCATGAGAACCATTATTTTGAATTACAAAATCAGCTAATTGAATTTTTTCTTCATCTGGCCATTGTAGCTCAGCTCTTTCTAAAAATTCTTCCCGAGAAAGTTCTCCTTTAGCTAAAACTCTTTCAATCTTTAAACCTAAACGGGATGTGACAACGACAACATAGTCCATATGAGTGTCGGCACCGGATTCATAAATTAATGCTGCATCAACGACAAATAGTTCATTCTCACCTTTTGTTAAAATAGTTTCAAATTCTTTATCTATTTCAGAAAATACGTAGGGGTGAATTATAGCATTAAGTTTTATTTGGTGATCTTCATCATGAAAAACAATACGAGAGAGTTTTTTTTTATCTATCATTCCCTCTGACCCAATAACATCTGTTCCAAACTCAGTGATTACTTCATTTTGCGCACTTTCATTATGATTTAGAATTGTTTTTGAAACTATATCAGCATCAAAAATATGAGCATTCCAAGATTTTAAAATATTACTAACCGAACTTTTCCCCGAACCGATACCTCCTGTTAGTCCAATTTTCAACATATTATTCAAGAGCCTTTAATATACGGTCTGTTATTTGAGATATTTCACCAAGCCCATCTACTTCTCTCAATAGAGTTTTCTGCCTATAAAAATCTAATAAAGGGGCAGTGTTTTCCCAATATACATTTTGTCTATTTTTTATTATTTCAGGTGTATCATCACTCCGACCTAATTCAATACCTCTATTAATTAGTCGGTTTATAAGTTCTTGTTCATTTGCGGTTAAGCTAATTGCAAAATCAAGAGATTGATTGATTGATTCCAATATTTCATCTAAACCAACAGCCTGGTTTAAAGTTCGTGGAAAACCATCAAGTAGATATCCATTTTTACAATCATTTTGGGTTATTCGATCACCTATTATATCTAAAAGAATCTTATCAGGTACTAATTTTCCGGCATTCATAAAACCTTGGGCTTTAAGTCCAATTTCAGATTCTTTGATAATTTCTGCTCTAAGAATATCACCGGTTGACAAGTGGATAATATTAATTTTACTTTTTAATAATGATGCTTGAGTGCCTTTCCCAACACCTGGTGGTCCCATAATTAACAATTTCATAATAATCTCATATTAAATTAAAATTCCTGCTATCGTCGCTGTTAAAAAAGAGGCGAGCGCTCCGCCAATCATTGCTTTAAGCGCTATTTTAGATAAATCTTTTTTTCTATCTGGAGCCATAGTTCCAAGGCCGCCTAACTGAATTCCAATTGAGCTAAAATTAGCGAAACCGCAAAGAGCATAACTAGAAATGATTGCAGATCTATTAGAGATTAAGCCTTCTTTCATGTAATCACTTAGATTTGAATATGCAATCAGTTCTGTAAGTACAAGTTTTTCAGCCATTAATATCCCTACAAATTTAGCCTCAATCCATGGAATACCCATTGTCCAAGCAAGAGGCCTAAAGAAAAAGCCAAGAGCTTGTTGTAATGTTTGATTAAAAATAAATCCAAAAAAATAATTAATCATCGCAATTATTGATACAAATGCTATCAACATGGCACCAACATTCGCAGCCAATTTTAATCCATCTGAGGCACCTCTTACAATAGCATCTATTATATTTTCATTTTTTTTTAACATATCAAGATTTATAAGATTCGTATTTATTTGTTTTTCATTTTCAGGGAAAATTATTTTTGCAATTACTATAGATGCAGGAGCGCTCATAATACTTGCAGCAAGCAAGTGTCCTGCTATTCCTGGAATAGCATCTAACCACAGGACATATAGAGCTAATACTGATCCGGCAGCGGTTGCAAAGCCTCCTGTCATAACAGTTGCGATCTCAGAATTTGTCATTTTAGAGATGAATGGGCGGATAAGAATAGGAGCTTCAGTTTGGCCAATAAAAATATTTGCAGATACACTTAGTGTTTCTGCAGCACTAGTTTTCATTGTTTTTTCTAATATTTTTGAAATAGCCTTAATTAGCAATTGAGGAATACCTAAATAGTAAAGCATTGAAATCAAACTAGAAAAGAAAATAATTATCGGGAGTGCTCTAAATGCAAAGTTCACAAGAGCATTATGATAGCCTACTTCAGGGATAAATGATTTAAATAAAAAATCACTACCTGCATTTGAAAAATTAATTAGTTTATTAAATAATAAATCCACATAAAAAAATTGAAGCCTTACTAGAGGTACTTTTAAAATAAGTACAGAGAAAATCAACTGTAGTCCAATTCCCCAAACTATTATTCTAAGTTTTATTTTTTTTCTATTTGTAGATAAAAGAAACGCAATTGTTAGAATTACAAAAATACCACTTATTCCAAACAGATGATTCATTATTTATTTTTGATTGGTTCTATGAAACAACCACGACATCGAGGTTCATATTTATCTAATTCACCTAAAACGATTTTTTCTAAGTCTTGAGTCATTCTTTGACTATTTGAAGCCGTGCTACCGCATTTAGTACAAATAGCTCGTAATTTATCTAAATAATCGGCTTCAGCCATTAAATGAGGCATTGGTCCAAAGGGGTTTCCTCTATAATCTTTATCTAATCCAGCAACTATAACCCGCTTATAGTCTTTTGCAAGCTTCTGACAAACCTCGGTAATTTTATTATCAAAAAATTGAGCTTCATCAATACCAACTACTTCATAACTAATTGCCATTTTTAAAATTTGTTTTGGATCTTCAATTAAAATAGATTTCATTTCTCTTCGGTTATGGCTCACAATATGTTCTTTTTTAAAGCGTGAATCTAGCTGGGGTTTGAAAATAACAACTGATAGTTTCGCTATTTCAGCCCGTCTAAGTCTTCTAATTAACTCTTCTGTTTTTCCGGAGAACATTCCTCCACATATGACTTCAATCGATCCAGAGTTTTGATTCCGTAGGTTGATTACTTTTTTCAAAGTAGGGATTTAATTTTTTTAAAAAAGCTTACAAATTCAAGTTCATTTGAGATGATAAGGTCAGCAGACTTTTTTGATGGTTCTATAAATTTGTTATGCATTGGACGTACAGAATGTAAGTATTGTTGAATAACCGAGTCTAGATCTCGCCCTCTTTCTTTCACATCCCGTTTTAGTCTTCTGATAACGCGAATATCTGCATCGACATCTAAAAAAACTTTCATGTTTAGAAATTTAGAAATCTCAGGAAAGTAAAGTGTCAAAATTCCTTCAACAATAATAATTTTCTTTGGAGAGATCTCGTTTGTTTTTTTTAATCTTGAATGCGTCGAGAAGTCATATTTAGGAATATTAATTTTTTTCTTTTGTGATAATTGTTCTAAATGTTTTTTTAATAACTTTATGTCAATTGATTCTGGGTGATCGAAGTTTGTGTTCTGTTTTTTAAAAAAACTTTTTTGAGGTTGATCTATATAATAGCAATCTAGCTCAATTCGTGTAATCGCTTCGGCCCCAAATTCTTTGATTAATAACTCGCTTAGGTGAGTCTTCCCTGAGCCGGTTCCTCCACCAATACCTATAAATAGCGGACTCATACTACTCGTATTTTAACTGGAAATTTTGAAACTTTTTCACAAGTAAAACTCCTGAAGCAAATCCCCCGATATGTGCAAACCATGCTATCCCGCCTCTAGAAATCAAGCCAAGTTCTGATAAACCACCATTCAGTTGGATTAAAAACCAAATACCTAAAACTAGATTTGCTGGGACAATGAATGTTGTGAAAAATATAAAAAGCATAACAAAAACATGAACTTTTGCTTTTGGAAAACTAATCATATATGCACCTAGTATACCTGCTATAGCTCCGCTTGCTCCAATTAGGGGTATTGTAGATGTCGGGTTGATGAAATATTGACCTATCGTAGCTATGAAACCACAGGTTAAGTAAAAAAATAAATATTTAATATGTCCTAATATGCTTTCAACGTTATCACCAAATATGTAAAGGAACCACATATTACCGATAAAGTGCCCAATTCCTCCGTGTAAAAAAATTGAGGAAAAGATTGTTAAAAAACTAAACTGATTTGGAATAAAACCAAATCCAGATATGATGTTGATACTTAGCTCTGGTTCAGAAGAGTTCAGGAAAAGTTGACATAAAAATATAAATAAATTGGAATAAATAATACCAAAGGTTATGTATGGGTATAAAACACGCGGGTTGTCATCTTTGTACGGAAAAAACATTAATAGACCACAAAATAAATGACTTCTTTTGATTCATTGCCAACTCGATCTACTACACTAAAATCAATTTTGTGTTGTCCTCCGGACAATTGTTGGTCTAAATTATAACTTATAGTCTTTTTTAAAGGGTGGTATGCTGGAAACAATTTTTTATTGTTTAATTTAAGTTCAAATGAGGCCTCTTCGGATTCTATTCCCGATATGGGGTCATTCAATTGTATTTTGATCTTATTCATATCCTTGGTATGATATCTTCCACTGTTTCCTGGAAATGTATTAATAATTTTAGGTGAGTCTAAATCTTGAATAATTGTGATCGCATCCAATTGATCTAGTTCAGCAGTTAAAATTTGTTTGTTTTTATCATTTTTGGTTGGAACATAAACCCAATCTTTAGATTTTATGTCATAAAAATATATACCTAGTTTTGAATGTTCTACTAAATCTCTACTATATTTAATACCAACTTGAAATTTTCCTTTTAGGGCTAGGTCATATGGTTGAAGCTGATATACTGGTGATAAATGAAAACCATCATTAACGGGTACAAACACATCAACTTGTTCAATCCAAGCTGTATTAGTTTGAAAGAATGTTCCAGGCCTAGTCTCAATTGAGCAGAGTCTGTCATTTGAAAAAATTTGATTTTTTTTGCCTGGACCAACGGCTTCCATCATATAGCTAAATCGTGTTTCTCTTAATAAGTTCTCATGTGTTAGTTCTACATCAAGATATTTCATATTATTTACAATCTGATGTGAGAGCATCTCTGATAAAAAAGTATTCGGTCTAATTTGATTCAAATTATAGGAAGTAAAGGTATTATCATTTGCTAGCTTTATTTTTACACGCGCAGGCACATATTGATCAATATCAACTTGAAGGAAGAGGCCTCTTTCAGTATTTGATATTTTAACATCTGGACGTATATCCACAACACTGATTTTTGGATTATATGATGCCCAATGATAAGGGTTAACCATTCCGCCAAGTTGGTTAATCCCAATTATTTGCAATATACGATTTTTTATATCTTGAGTTGAAACTGTTAGATGTAAACTATTTTTAACTTTTTCTGAATGTAGAATATCTAGTTTTTGATCTGGAAACCCATAAGAGGTGAAGCTATAAATGACAGCATCTCTTATGGGAAGACCACCTCGGCGAGGTGATAATGCAAGTACAGTAACTTTATTATCTCTTAAAATTTCTTCAGCTTCAAGAACCATCGGAAAGGAACCGGCGACTACACCTTTTACGATAGACTTATTACCAGATGCATCGAAAATATTTATAACAACAGAGTGAAATCCAGGTGATAGTCTTATAATACCAGATCGTTCTGTTGAATGGACTGAAATAGAACGATGCTCAGGTAGCTTATAAAGTTTTTGAAACTCTCCTAAGTTCTTTCTCTTTAGATCGTGCTGAATAATTGTTTTTGCAAACTTCCCTTCATTAAAAGGTATTTTATTATATTCGAGCTCAAATTCTTTATCACCATCTATTAATAATTCAGCACGATAGAATTGATACTTATTGTTAGTACCTTGTCTTTTATCAATTGCTTCAATTGAAAACCCAAATTCACCAAAAACACTAATGGTGTCTGCAAAATGAAAGATACCCTTATTATCTCGAAATAGCGGAAAAGTTTGAGGTAAGGGACTCGCATTAATCAAAGCTCCTTGAGAAATTGGAACTAATGCGAGGTTTTTAGCAATTGGCATTGAATTATCTTCAAGATCAAAAGCCATAATTAAAGGATTAAGAGGGACACTCTTGCTTGATCTATATTCAAAATGTAAATGTGGTGCAAAAGAATGGCCAGTATTACCCGAAAAACCAATTAAATCACCTTTTTGAACTTGAAATTCTCTAGGGGAAAATTGAGCATCAACAGTATAACTTTTTCTTTTAGCTTGTTGCAAGCGCCATACTTTTTCCATAACTGGGGTAAAAGATTCTAAATGCGCGTAGACAACTTCATGGCCAGAAATCGTTCGCTGATAGAGCGCTTTTCCATAACCATTGAAGTCAGACTTTATTCGACTAATATAGCCATCTTCAACGGCAAGGATTTCCACCCCAACTGCACCACCGGTCTTGATATCCAATCCCATATGAAAATGATCGCCACGGTTCTCTCCAAAATTAGAAGAAAAGTACTTTCCCATTTGTGTTGGCCAACCGACATCTTGAGAAAAAATTCTCATAGATGTAATCAAGGAAAGTATTAGGAACTTTTGTTTTATTGAAAAATTTTTGATGCGCAATTTATTTAGAAACCTATAGAGTTATCAATGAGTGATTTGTTTACTAGGAAGACTCATAGTAAACTCTATAAAATTATATAAACAAAAAAAAGGAATAAAAATGAAAAAGTTTTTAGGTGCTCTAATAATGTTGATGATACCTTCTTCTATTTTTGGTCTCGCAGGGTTTGGAATACAACTTGGACAAGATTTTTCCAAGTTAGGCGAATACACAGATAATCAAACTGCAGGTGTAGAAGTAAAATCATTTGAGATGGATAAAAATCCTGTGGGTTTGGGTGGCTATGCTTTTGTAGATCTTTTTGGTTTTGCTTTAGAAGCTGAAGGTGATTTTGCATTTGGAGCGTACCAATTTGAGTTTGTGAATCCTCTTAATACACTTGGACCAGTTGAATTTGCGTGGGGAAGAGCATCATATGCTGTAACGCTTAAGAAAAATTTAATGGATATTTCGATACCTATTCTTGCTAAAGCAGCAATCAATGCTGGGGTTGGTATCAATGGTCATACTTCCACACCTAGAGCAAGCGTGGATATGATGACTAAATTACTAGATGATGATTTAGTAGCTGGTTTTGATCCAGAAGACTTAGAAGATAAGCTGATAGATTATCTAAAAGAGAATAAAATTGATGCTAGCGGTTTTCATTTACAAGCAGGCCTGCGTTTTAAAGTTTTAGTGCTTGATACTCATTTTAACCTGAGATATACAATTGCAGATAATGTATATGATGGGTCTAATGGTTATGCACAAGCGATGTTTAAAGTAGGAATGGCATTCTAGGCTATAAATTATTTTATATTTTTAAAGGGTGTCTTTAGATGCCCTTTTTTTATAACTCGTTAGTTACACAATGAATAGAACCACCGCTCAGCTGAAATTGGCTTGTTGGTGTTACAGCACACTCTATTCCCAAATCTGATATTTTTTGATCTAGAGCTGAATCCGTAAAATTATTTGGTCTAATTAGCAATCCAGGAAGAGGAAGAGCATTTACTGCAAATGTTCCTAGTTTTTTACTTGTTCCAATTGCATCCATTGGAGGGATTTTAAAAACAGGGAGATTCTCTCTCTCTGCAAAATACATAAGATCTCTTTTTGATTGAATAGATAATATTTCAGAACAAACTATTAATGCAGCTAGTTTACCATTTTTATGTAATACTGGAGTAAAAAAAGTATCTAAATGGTATCCAAGCCCATCAAGTATAAGTAGTTTTTTAATATCAAGCGCTTCTGCAACTGATTCAATTCCTTTACGTGTATTTCTTTGAATTCCTGCAAAAAGATAGTCTCCTTCACCGCAAAAATAAAATTCTCCACCATCAGCTCGAATTCCTTTTTTATCAGGAATTGATGTAGTTAAATAGCCCATTTCTTCTAAAATATTTTTTACAATATCGTTTTCTCTGCGCCGGAGAGGCTCCCCGGATCGTAAAATAACAATTTTTCCTTTTTGATTAGAAATAAAAGGATCTCTTATAAAAATAAAATCGTGGCCAGGTTCTTTTTGATCTAGTTCTTTTGGAAAGTCTATTTCAATTAACTCATGCTCTGTTTTATTTATTATATTTTTAAGTCTTTTTCTTTCTGAAGCTAAAATTTTTGAATTAGGAATTCTTCCTTCTTGCATTGCTGGGTTATCATTATATTTTGGCACTCCCGTTCTCCACCATCCGGATAAAGGTGTTTTTACCATTAAGATTTTCATTAATTATAATATCTCATAATCAAGGTTCATTGTGAAACGGATTGAACCTTCTTCGTAGAAAATATTCTGCTCACTATTTAGTATATCAAATCTTATTTTTCCTAAACGAGTTTTCATCTTAAAAGATTCAATAGCTGGTTTTGGCCCTGAAAAAACTAAACCGGTCTGGTATATTAAGCCGAGGTCAACTTTACCAAGGACTTTTCCACGACGTTCCATCTTGACAACGGCATTTTTAATTAAAAGCTGTAATTCATTTTTTTTATCATTATAAATGACTTCAATCTCTTTCTTAATATCTTTTTTAATATTAATTCTGTCTTTTTCAAATAAAACAGTAGCTAAGAATTCTGCTTTTCCTGCTCTAAATTTGACACGTGGATTTTTAATAGACCAAAGGGATTGAGATTCTTTTTTCCCTGCAAATATTTGATGGCTACCAACAATAGTAAAGTATTCATTAACAATTTCTTCTGAAATAGAGGTAGAAACCACTCCTCCAAATGAAAGTGAAAAAAACAATAATAAAAAAGAAGTTCTTTTAGTCATTTTTCATGCTCCAGGTATTTAATAAGAGATCAATTTTTTCTTTAATTGAATCTCGTGTTTTTCTAAAGTTATTTAATTGTTTTTGATCGTAATCCCAACCAGAAAAAGGATCCGTGATAGGCCAATGTATTTTTTCTCCACCTCCTGAAAAATTAGGGCAATGATCTTTTGCATCGTTGCATACGGTAACTACAAATTCAAAGGTTTTTTCATGATATAAGTCAACATTTTCTGATTTTTGATCTCTGATGTTAATATTCAATTCATCCATAACTTTGATTGCATGGATATTAACTTTACTTGGAGCAGTTCCAGCACTAAATACATTAAATTTTTCCATACATAAATTTTTCATAAGGCCCTCTGCAATTTGAGATCTACAGCTATTTCCTGTGCAGAGAAACAATATATTAGGCTTTGTTTTCATTTATTAATTTAAGCAAGTATGATTTTTAAAATATTAAACATAATGTAAAAACTTTAAATATTTTATTTTTAAATTTTATTATGTCAAATAACACTGAAAAAACAATATCTGATTTTTCACCAAATCCATTAGAGACTTATCCTGGTTTAAATATTGATGATTTGAATAAATATCTTCCAGCGATTAGAACGGTAGAAGATATTAAAATGACCCTAGAAACAATGTCTGAAGGAATGTTTCTTTCAAAGTGTCTTGATGGGATTCGTCAGTTACCAGATGAATCAATAGATTTAATCATTGCAGACCCGCCTCGGGATTTGTGGAATAATTCAACTGATAGTGAGCAAGGGAAAACACTCCAGCAATATTATGAATGGAATGGTCTCTGGCTCGAAGAAGCATATAGAGTTTTGAAAAAGACAGGAGGGATATATATATTTTCTCCTTGGCAATATTCTGGGATGCATCAAGGCTTACTAAGTAATCTTTTTAAAATACAGTCCCGAATTACATGGCGTAAGGCTGGTAGTCAAGATAATAGTAAAACTTGGAAAAACCATACCTCCGATATTTGGTTTGCAACAAAAACAGAAGAGTTTTTATTCAATCAAAAACCTGCCACTACAAACACTTATGGTCAAGAGACAGACGTGGACTTTTCCGAATCGAACTTATGGATTGATATTCCTCAAATACCAGAAAATGATGGGCGTCATCCCCAGAAGCTCTTTGAAAGAATTTTGAAAGCAAGTAGTTTTAAGTTGAATTGGGTGCTTGACCCATTTATGGGGTATGGTGATGTTGCAATTACATGCAAGACAAATGGACGCAGATTTATAGGGTTTGAAACAAACAAAGATCATTTGCTTTTAGGAATGAAAAGGGTTGATAACAGTTAATATGGATTTTATTGAAAAGATTAAAGCTGACATGTATGAAGCAATGAAAAAGAAAGAAAAAATAAAAACAGGAACATTGAGGACATTGCTCGCAAAATTGAAAGATAAGCGAATCAATTCAGGTAAAGTTTTATCTGAGTCTGAATGTTTGAATCTTATTAAGATGCTTGTTAAGCAGAGAAGAGAGTCTTACGTGATGTATGAAAAAGCAAATCGTCAAGATTTAGCTCAGAAAGAGTCTGCTGAATTAAAGATTTTAGAACAGTATCTTCCTAAAGTAATGAGCGAAGAGAAAACAAAAAACCTAATTATAAAATTAATTGATGAAATAGGAGTTACAGATATATCTCAGATTGGAAAAATTATGCCTCATATAATGAAAAATGGTGGTGGCTCAATAGATGGAAAAATGGCCAATAAAATTTTGAGAGAATTACTGAGTTAAATGTTTGAAATATTAGATGGTTTTGCCATTGCATTTATTCTATTATGGGGTTATCAAGGATTCAAAAATGGTCTAATAGAAGAGTTAGGCAGGTTGCTTGGACTTATTGCTGCAATTCTAATATCAATTTCTAGAAGTTCAGACTTATCATTAAAGCTGACGGATTATATACAGATAGAATATTGGCTTTCTATCTTTCTTTCTTTTTCAATTTTATTCATTTCTGTAATATTTATCTCACGGCTTTTTACAAAACTTATTAAAATTGCATTTTTATCAAAAGGCAATCAGTTGATGAACAGATCATTAGGACTCTTTTTTGGTGCATTAAAAGGGGGCGGCATGATGATCGTTCTTGTATGGATCATAGCAATTTTACCTCTAGAAAAATGGACTACCTTCATTAATCAAAATTCACATTTAGCAATAATTGGGAATAAGCTCAGAATTTCTACGGTTTCATTTTTTAACTGGGAAGATCCAGTAATGGTCAGTGAATCTTATATAAAAGAATTAACTAAGCCTTAAAATGAAAATAGCCCAAAATATTATAGATCGAGTTCGAGATTCTGCTGATATAGTTGATGTTGTTTCGCAATATGTCGATCTAAAACAAAGAGGTGCGAACTTTTTTGGATTATGCCCATTTCATGGAGAAAAAACAGCCTCATTCAGTGTAGCTCCAGCAAAACAAATATATCACTGTTTTGGTTGCAGCGCTGGAGGGAATGTCTTCTCATTTATAATGGAATATCAAAAAGTACCATTTCCTGACGCAATAAAAATTTTAGCAGATAGGTATAACATACCAATTGAAGTTGAAAAAGAGTCAGGCTCTAATGAATTATTCTCAGCTTTATATGAACTTCATGAGATTGCGATCTCTCTTTACCAAGAAAATTTATTTTCTTCAAAGAATAAAAGTGTATTGTCTTATCTGATTGAAAGAGGATTAACCGAAGATATAATTAAACAATTTAAAATTGGTTTTGCTATTAATAGCTGGGACCAACTGGTTATTAAATGCAAAGGGAAAGGTTTTACTCAATCTCAGATTGTACAATCTGGTCTATTTATTAGCTCTGATAAAGGAGTTTTTGATCGTTTTAGGTCAAGGGTGATGTTTCCCATTTTTCATCATTCAGGTAAACCAATTGCTTTTGGAGGTCGAATCTATGGGATTCAAGATATTGCAAAATATTTAAATTCGCCAGAAACACCTCTCTATAAAAAAAGCGATGTTTTTTATGGATTGAATTTTTCTAGAGACTCAATTCGTAGTGAAGGATATGCGATATTAGTTGAAGGTTATATGGATTACCTCAAACTTTATCAAAATTCAATTAAAAATGTAGTTGCAGTTTCCGGAACTTCTTTTAACGAACGACATGCAGCAGTGATGAATAGAGTAACACAGAAAGTAGTTTTATTATATGATGGTGATTCAGCGGGTGCACGTGCTGCTATAAAAGCAGGATGGGTTTTATTAAAATCCGGGTTAGAGCCCTTAATTGTTCGTCCCCCAGAAGGTCAAGATCCAGATGATTGGGTTTCTAAGGAAAAAAACGAAAATATTTTAAAAAAGATAAATACTCCTGAAACATACCTCAGTTATCACATAAGCTATAATAATGCTTTATCGCTGGAAGGAGCGGATCGTCGAAAATATATTATTGAAATAACCAAAGAGATTTCCAGTATTGATGATAGTATAATAAAAAATGAAATGTTTCGAATATTATCAGAAAAATTACAAGTAGACCCAAAAGATCTAATCCGAACAATGAACACACAAAAGATTAGGACCACATACCAAACGAATAAAGGTGAGCCAATTGAGGAGTTAACTTTATTTACAACTAGAATTGAAAAAGCTCAAGTTGAATTGATCAGGTTACTTCTTAATGATGATATAAAAGTAAGGGACTATGCAAAAAGCCATATTCCTTTTAATGTTTTCACAAATAAATTATTAAAAAAATTAGCTGGTTATTTATTTAATGAAAATTCAGCAGTAAAATCGTCCTCGTTAATTGAATATTTTTCTGATAGTAGTGATCGTAATTCAATTGCTCAAATACTCTTTGAATCAGAAAAAAATATTTTAACTGAAGAAATTGTAACTGATTGCTTAAAAATCTTAAAATCAGAACCAATTAGACTAGAGATTAAAGATGTTCGGATCCATGTTAGAGAAAAAGAATCAAAAGGGCAGGATTCTAGTCAAGAGTTGAATAAATTAGCAGATCTACAAAAAGCATTAAATGAAATTTAGAAATCCATATACTAAAATATTAAGCATAAAATTAGTCTTCTTTTTTTCTCTTATTTGGGCAAATCAAGTTCAATTAATTACAACTCATAAGAAGAGTAATGGAACCTTGCTAAGGATTGTTACCAGCTCTGTATTAGATTCAGAAAACATAGCAGGATGGTCAGGGCAAGAAAATTGGTTTTATATTACACTGAATGGGACTCAATTAAGTCCTAGCTCAAGAGATTACATCACTTTTGAACCTCCTTTATTAGATATAGAAATAACGGAAAATGATGAGTCTGTTCAGTTGGGCTATTTATTTGAAAGACCAATAGAAGATTTTGAAATATTCCATTCAAATGCAAGCAGAGTAATTTTAATTCAAGTTTGGGAATCATTAAATGACAGTGTGAAATTAGAAGTTCAAGCTTCTGAAGGCTTTAATAAAAATAGGGTCTTTTCATTACCTAAAAATGAATCCAAAGGATCACCTTTTTATGATTCTTTTGTTTATGCTAAAGAGAAGTATGGATCAGAAAAGTATTTTGTATGGTACGACAATTGGTATTCAACTGAAGATGTTCCGGATACAACGGACAGTAAGATTGTTGAAAATAAGGTGAGCAAAACTTCAAGTTCAAATGAATCCGATACAAAAGATCAAAATAGCTTAGAGATTCCATTAGAAGAAGAACCCAAACCACTCATTGTTAAAAAGAAAAATTTAGAAATAAGTGGTCCTCCTCCCATTGAAAAAATAAAAAAAATTAGTAAAAAACCAGTAGACATTTCATTTATTTTAGGTAAAGGTCTATTATCAGTGGGTATCAAAAGGCCAAACGAAGTTAAAGCTCTACAAAACGCATTAGTTTCATTGGGGTACTATTTAGGATCTTCAGGCGTTTTTGGTAATGGTGTTGATGGCGATTTTGGTTTAGCAACCGAAGAAGCAGTCATGCAGTTCCAACTGGATCGAGGTTTTACTAATCTAAATGTTGATGGGATTGTTGGCAAAGGTACTCTGAGAGAATTATTCAGAGCTTTATCAGGTGAAAATCCGATGAAAATTACTCGAAAATATAAGGATAAGGTTGTTCCTGAAGTAACAAGCGATATAGTTAAAGAAATTTATACTAAAGATAATCGAGTTGTGATGGAGAATACTTTTGGAAGCTTAATTCAAAATCAAAATCAAACGGCAAAAGAACTTTTAAATCAGAAGCCAGTAAAAACTGAAATCAAGCGAGTTACAAGAAAATTACAAAATTCGGGTGAGATTAGCTTATTGCCACCAGATCTAACCAAACGAAAAACATTCCTTAAACTTTCTTGTAATCTGGAAGGTGCAAATGTATTTATTGATGGGATATTAATAGGAACAACACCAATACCTAAGAAATTAGCGGTAAATCCAGGATGGCATCGTGTTCGTGTTGTTAATCCTAATGCGCCTCCTCCACAATTCTCAATGGCTATTCCGGATTATCAAGATGTCTATGTCCCTCAAGGGCGAACTCAAAAAATTAGAATTAATCTTCCCATTGAAGAAGAGGAAGAATAAAAATAAAATGAAATACTCCTTCCCGATAATTTTTTTTCGGGGAATCATAGTCCCTTTATTTTTCTATAATATATCTTTTTCACAAGATATTCCTGTTTTACTCTCTTCTAAGACTCA
>Ga0257106_1000914_pt1 | contig 15728 bp, 12 predicted proteins | sample LP_taG_3_FD_190177 | JGI IMG/M metagenome (GOLD analysis project Ga0257106, IMG submission 190177) | Marine microbial communities from Northeast Subartic Pacific Ocean, Canada - LP_J_2011_P26_10m | ecosystem: Environmental > Aquatic > Marine > Oceanic | place: Canada: Northeast Subartic Pacific...
GGAAAATATATGTGGCGATTTTATTAAAGACGCAGAGAAAAGTCTTATATTCTGTAGTACAGATCATACTCAAAAAATTCACCAGAATACTGTTGAAATAGAATCTATACCCAATTCTGAAACGGTAGAGAATATTCCGAAAACTACAGAGACTCTTCTGGAATCTATCGCAACCATTGTATTAGAGAGGGGGGGGTCTTTATCTACGGTGAAGACTAATGATCACATTTTAGAGACTATTCCTGAAATTGTAGAGACGATTCCCGACTCCCACTGGGAGATGCAAGCGTGCAGCGGTTACAAAGAATCAATGTCTGGTACACACGCAACTACCTTAAAAACAAGATCAAGTGATGAATCAGAAACCGTAGAAACCGTAGAAACTGTAGAAACTGTAGAGACTATCTCAGACATTCCAAACAATAATACTGAAAATAAATTAGGCATATCAAAAGATGATATTAACTCTATGACAGTTTCCCAATTGAAAGAAAAGCTATCTGAAATTGGTACACCCGCTATGAAAGGTATGAAAAAGAAAGAATTACGTGCAATTCTTCTAGCATTATGATATAATAAGAATAAACCGTTATAATATTAATAGTTAAATGCGGAATAATTTACGAAAAACACCTACAAGAGCCGGGGGAATTATATTTGATCGCGATAATACCCATATTATTTTAGTGCTTAATAAAGATTCATATTATAAAAAAGAATTTAAATGGGGACTTCCGAAGGGGCATTTATATGATTATGAGAGAAGGCAGCCGTATTTAGGGGCACAAAGAGAGATATGGGAAGAGACTGGAATTTTTTTACCAATCGCTCATGAAACTTTTTCCATTCCGATTTATGACACTCTATATTATGTGTTATCACTCGATAGACATTGGAATCCATCATTTACTCCAAATGATACGGATGAAATAATTCATGTTCAATGGGTTCCCATTAGTAATTTACCAGAGCTAAATGTTAATAGAACATTGGCAAAACTAATAAAGAAATGGAGAAATATTTTTCCCCCTCATACACCTTCTTAACGTATTTGGTAAAAAAGATTAAGTATTAATGATTAGATGTAAGAGTATAATGACAAAAATAACACTTGAACATTCTGGTGTTTCTGTTACAATTTGTAATTCGGATAATGAAGATGATGTTCTGGAAGATATTGGATTTGCAGTTCTCGGTAATATAGCTGGAAGCGCTCTAAAAAAAATTAGTTCAAAACTTAAAGCTAATCTTAAAGGTAATACTTTAAATAAGTCCGAATTAATGAAATGTTTTGAAGAATCTTGGAATTCAGAGGATGAAAATAGTGAAGATAGTGAAGACGGCGAAGACGGCGAAGAGGGAGAAGAGGGAGAAGAGGGAGAAGAAGACGAGGAAGAGGAAGAGGAAGAGGAAGAGGAAGAGGAAGAGGAAGAGGAAGAGGACGAAATAATATCAAAAAAAAATAGTGTTATAAAGTCTTGTTTAAAACATATTCGTGAAGAAAATACAGAAAATTTTTTAAAAATCGTTCGAGATAGTAAATCAAAACTTCGAATAATAGGTACTACAAAAGAAGACCGAATGTGGGTTTTTAAGGCGGTTGCATCTGTAACAGACATTGATGCTTGGTCTTTACCCCGGAAGGGTAATAGAATTTTAATTATATCTGTTTCCCAATAAAAATGAGTTAATAAAAATGATTTTAAGTAGAATTATATAATAATAACACTATGGAAGAAGCAATCATGACAAAATATGAATATACTCGTGTCCGTGGAATACGTATTCAACAATTAATCGATGGAATGCAAGCATTTGTTGATATTGAAGATGGTGATAGAGAAGAGGATACTTTCAAAAAGGAACTGTTAGAGAAAAAGATACCATTAAAGATTACACGCCCGAATGGATTTAATACATTCGTTGATATAGCTGTATCGGATATGAATGTTGAAAGATTCTTATAATTAAAAGATAGGTATTTTGGAATAATATTACTAAAAGCATGTCTTGTTGTAATAAGAAAGAGAATATAGATAAAGAAAATGATTTAGAAGAGATGTTAGAATTACAAAATGTATATATTGAGAAATTGGTATTAGATAATGAAAAGTTAAAAGAAAAACTTAAAGAGTCTGACAATCAATGGGCAAATAATATAGATGTATTTGTAGAAAAATGGTTTGAAGAAAACAAAGATAATATTGATATAGGTGTGATTAACTTTGGGTTTTTTAAATTAGATATTTTTCCAGATTATCTGGAGAAACATATATATAAAAAAGTTCTAAAAATTGCATATTCTTTTATTCATTCCACAATAGCTCCAAAAATGGTATGATTAAATATTTAGAGCAAAAGAGCTTGTATCCGGTCTTTCGACTCTATTTTTAGGAGGACGACCTCGTTTCTTTTTTAGAGGTATATCGTTTACTATATTTACTTCACGTGTAGCGTAGTTTTCGGGAGTCATAGGTTCGGGTTTTGCGGTATTTATGGTTGGACTGGGTTCATCACGGAAATCTTTTATCTGATTAAGAATACGTTCAACATCTTGGTCGTTGGGTCCATTCATTTGTTGACTTGATTGAGGTGGTGGAGCACCTGGTACAAAACTCGGTTGTGGTGGAATAAATGTAGGGGGGGAGTTTGTTTCAAGCATATCGCCAAGAATATGTCCAAGTCCTGGATTTTTTTCAGTAGTAGAAGATACTGCGGCTGAAGCGAATTGTCTTGCCAAATCAGGATTATTTTTAAGAATATCATCCATTTGAGGCATGGAGTTCTTAAATAAACTGTTTGTCATATGGAACATAACGGCGCTCCCACCAAGCATCATAAGTAATTTTAATTCGGGGGCGATGTTTGTTTTTGCTTTATACTTTTCATGTAATTCCTCAAAAACATCATCATAATCATTAAGATTTTCATGTAAAGATTCTGACCATCCATCCAGTTTTATGTCAAATGGATCAAATTTACTGTTTACAAATTCAACACCGGATGCAAATGCCATCATTGATTTTCTTTGAAATTTAATACTGTTTTCAACATCTCTCTGATTCTTTAAACGTGTATATTCGTCTTTCATTTCACCAAGACTGGATGAAGAGCTATAGTGTTTTGAAAGAGGAATACCTCTTGATTCTAAACGTTTTAGTTTAAATAAAAGCTCTTGACGTTCAGCGCCATCACTTATTAGCGTTCTTGTTGGAATCGGATTGAAAGTAGTTGAAGGAGGCATAAAGGAACTGGTGTGTCTTTCTGGGCGAGGTTCAACCCTTATTTTGAAATCTAAATCATCCTCTGATTGCTTATCAATTATTGGTGGTGGAGAAGATATAGGATTTTTTTCAACTGGATTCATTTCTTCTCGTAATGATGAGCTAGTTGGCACTGGCGACTTTGATTTATTTGGATCTACAAGAAGATCAAGATCTTCAATACTGTCAATCATCTGTTGAGACATATCATTTGCGGTATCATCTATCTTATCTATAGCAACACTCGGTACAGAAGAATCTAAATCATCAAGACTTACCTCTGTAATATTATTCATCTTATGATTTATTTAACGGTATTAGTTTATACAAGTTTGTCGCAATAAGCAAAAGCCTGAATTATTACATCTGACAAATCGTCCTTTTTTTTGGAATTTATCCAAACATCTGGTAAAGAATCACCAAATAATTTACTAACTACATTAATAGAACATTCCTTCGTTTTAGAATACCCCTTTGGTATGTTTTCAATCCAACCAATAGATTTACAAAAATGCATCTTTCTTGATGCTGAAACACATTTAACAATATGATTTGAATCCTTTAACAAACAAAAATACGTAAATACAATCATTTGTATTGATTTCATTTGTGGGTTTTTCATACATGGCTGATTTTCTATAATTACAGCATCACAGCAAAGCGGCGAAAAAACGGAGTCAAAATGATTTGCTACATTTTTAACAGTTGTTTGAAGGTCTATCGATTTTACTTTTTTTATCTTTTTGTTACGTAAATGTGTTTTTATTAAGTCTTGTAACGTCGTTTTATTAGATTTTTCAGGTATTTCAATTCTTAATTCTCCGCTATCAATCAAAGAAGTTAAGCATTCTATTAGCTTTGTTTTTGTCCATCGTAAATACTCTAAAGAAACATAGTTAAGGTCTGTATAAGATTCGTTAATATTTAAATTTTTCCATTCAATTATTTTCCAGTCTAAATTAGGACTTATTGAGTTAACTTCAATTAATACATAACTTAAATTTTTTATACCAACATCAATTGACAAAATACGCATACTATGTTCTTTAATGTAATATTGTTAAGTTATAATTGTATTCAATTTGTGCAAAAAAATGATTAAGATATATGGAATGTTAAATATAACTATATCATGGAAGTAATGCATGTTATTAAACGCGATGGATCAAAAGAGACTGTCTCTTTTGATAAAGTATCGAATAGACTTAATAAATTGGTAAATGGAGATGGTAACAAAAAAACTTTAAAAGTTGACTATATTGCACTTGCTCAAAAGGTATGTGGCGATATGTATTCCGGAGTTCATACTTATGAACTTGACGAGCTATCTGCGCAAACTTGTGCCGGACTTATAACAGAATGTGTTGATTATGGTATACTTGCCAGTCGTCTTGCAATCTCAAACCATCACAAAAGAACTTCCCCGTCATTTAGCGAAACAATTCAACACCTATATGAAAGTACAAATAAACTTGGAAAAAAAGTACAACTTGTTACAAAAGAGGTGTATAACATCGTAATGAAACATAAAGTAAAACTAAATCAAATTATCGACTATTCCCGAGATTACAGTATTGACTATTTCGGATTTAAAACTCTTGAGAAAAGCTATCTATTGAAAGTCAATGGTGAAATTGTAGAGAGACCTCAGCACATGTTTTTGCGTGTTTCTATTGGTATCCATGGGTCTGATATCAAATCTGCCATTCAATGCTATAATGCTTTGTCACTTAAGAAATGTATTCACGCTACACCAACATTATTCAATTCGGGTACTGTTAATGGTCAATTAGCGTCATGTTTCCTCATGGGTATTAATTCGGATAGTATTAGTAGTATTTACGATGCCCTAAAAGACACTGCCCTTATTTCTAAAAATTCGGGAGGAATTGGTATTCATATTCATGATATTCGTGCTCGAGGTGCTGAAATCGCTGGTGGTACGGGTATTTCAAATGGTATTGTACCTATGTTACGTGTATTTAATAATACTGCGCGCTATGTTGATCAGGGAGGGGGAAAAAGAAACGGATCTTTCGCAATTTACTTAGAACCATGGCATTTAGATATTCATGAATTTCTTGAATTACGAAAAAATCAAGGATTTGAAGAACAAAGAGCTCGTGATCTGTTTTATGCAATGTGGATTCCAGACTTGTTTATGAAAAGAGTTCAAGAAGATGGTACGTGGACACTTATGTGCCCTCACTCATGCCCCGGTTTATCTGATGTATATGGTGATGAATTTGAAGAGTTATATACAAAATATGAGAATATGGGACTTGGAAAACAAGTCCAGGCTCAGGAAATCTGGTTCAGTATTCTTGAAAGTCAGGCAGAAACTGGAACACCATATATTCTGTTTAAAGATAGTTGTAATAAAAAATCTAATCAGAAAAATCTTGGTACAATTAAGTCCTCTAATTTATGTTGTGAAATCGTTGAACATACATCAAAAGATGAAACCGCTGTATGTAATCTTGCGAGTATTAGTTTACCAGCATGTGTTATTAAACCAAATGTTCCCGAAAAAATTAGAATTACGGGTATTCCTAAATGCCCATATTGTCATCTTGTCAAAGCTTGGTGTGATAGATGGGAACTTGATTATACATATGAACAATTACCTGCACCAGAAGTTGGACATAAGTATCCCGAGATTTATGTAGGAAAATGGTTTGGTGGATTCACCGATTTCACAGAAAAATTTCCAGTTAATTATGATTATACAGAATTGGCAGATATTACCCGACAGTTAACCAGAAATTTGAATCGTGTTATTGACAAAAGTTCTTATCCTATTGAAAGTGCTCGTCGCTCTAATATTAGACACAGACCTATCGGAATTGGTGTACAAGGACTTGCAGATGTATTTATGAAAATGCGAATTGCTTTTGATGGTGATAGAGCTAAGTTTCTAAATGATAAGATATTTGAGACGATTTATTATGCTGCTGTTCAAGAATCAATGGCTATGTCTAAGAAAAAAGCGGAAAAGAAGAAAACTACAACAAACACTTCTAAATTTCCAGGAGCATATTCAACATTTGAAGGTTCGCCATTACAAAAGGGGGAATTTCAATTCGATTTATGGGGAATTGTTCCATCAGAACAAGAACCCAAATATGATTGGGATTCTCTTCGTAAAGAAGTTACCACACATGGTGTTATGAATTCTCTTCTTGTTGCACCTATGCCTACCGCATCTACTGCTCAAATTCTTGGTAATAACGAATGCTTTGAACCAATTACTTCGAACATTTATGTAAGACGCACTCTTGCAGGAGAATTTGTGCTGATGAATAAATATCTTCAAGAAGATCTTGAATCTCTTAATATCTGGAATAATGATCTTAAAAACTCTATTCTTGGGAATGATGGTAGTATACAACATCTTAAAATACCTCAAATTATTAAAGATACTTACAAAACGGTTTGGGAAATTTCTCAAAGAGTTCTCATTGATCTTTCTGCTGATAGAGGAAAATATATATGTCAATCTCAAAGTTTAAACTTGTTTGTTAAGGAGGCTAAATTTGATATTATTACGTCTATGTTGTTTCACGCATGGAAAGTAGGACTTAAAACAGGTGTATACTATTTGCGTACAAGACCACAATCAAATGCTCAATCTTTCACAATTGCTCCAAAAGAAGAGCCTGTTTGCGAATCTTGTAGTGGATAAATACACTACTCACATGAGAGTTTCGATTCAACCAATACCAATTGAGGACATGGCTCAAGTTTAATATGATAACGTGTTTTAAGTATTGTTTGAATTATATCAACCTTTTCATGTGAAATATTTGGAATGTTCAGTTCCAAGGAATATGTTATATTTTCTTTTAAATTTTCTATTGAATTTGTATATTCTAAGGACTTGATAATCTTCAGCTTATTACAATGATTTTTTATTATTGATATGAGCTCCTCCTCATCTATATTTTTGTCATTTGGTAAATGTATTGATACGTCATACATTATATTATAAACGATTTAAATTCCTCTTTTTTTTACCTTTGACTCAATATATTGTGTGAAGATACAACGATTGTCTGATATATACATATTTACTTTTGAATAGGTATCATTTATACGAGGCTCTATCTTATTCTTATATAAGTCACTATTTTTGTATTCTATACATACACTCGCATAATCACTTAAAAATGACTCAAGACTATCGCCACGAATTTCGGGAGACTGATACATTCTTATAAAGATTTTTCTTAACTCGTCTCTATCTATAATGACCTTCTTTTTACCATCTTTCAAACCCTTTAATTTTGGTGGTATCAATATATTCTCTGAAAGAATCCTATACATATTTTCTACAGGAGGATATGCCAAACCTTTCAATGATTTTTGTATTGATAATATTTTACTATCAATCACATTTGATATTGATGTATTCAAAAATACACTTTTTAAATGTTGAGCTGTACCCATATAAATCCGATCCTTTCCTTTTAAAAACAACTCAATATCACGCTTTGAAATATCAGATGAAGACCCCCCCCTCTCTAATACAATCGTTGCTATAGAATGTATCATTTCAATATCACCTCTCATCTCATTTGATATCATACGAAGTGCTATAGCCATTTCTACAATATCACCATAGAATTCTTCAAACACTTTATCATTTGAACGGAAAATTATATCCATTTTGTTATAGTTGTTCGTGTTTTTATCTATTGTATTCCTCATAAAACTTCTACTGGAATTCTTTGTTATACTTGAAAATAAATTTTGAAACTTCTCCGAATCAAGTAACATATTTCTATATTCACAGAATATAGACATTTTATTTAGATTTTTAACAATCAAATCTATAAATACACACAAGTAAACTGATGATAAATTTCCCTCATAATCAGAATAACTAGACTGTTCAAACGAACATTTTGTAAAAATACAATATAACTTTTTGAAATTTACAAATAATTCGGACGTATTAGAAGAAACTGACATGTCTGTTAACATGTCATATAAGTAGAACTGATTATCCATTTCTAAATTTGTTTCCGTCCATATAGTCCATTTATACAAAAATCTTTCCAGTTTAACTATACGCTCTTTTTTGGGGATATTCATTAGAATTTTTCTTAACCATTGATCCATCATGTCCAAAAAAACAAAAACTATATCCTCACACTCTATGTTTTTAAAATCAAGCCAATATTTCTCAACTTGTTTATAGCTATTACTCACACCATACATACCTGTTAATTTATTATTAATATCTAAACCATTTTCAATATATTCACTATTTTGGTATCTATAATTCATGTTATGATGCACCATTTTATTTTTAAGATTTTCATGTAAATATTCGGAAAATATACAAGAAATATATTTAACAATATAAGTAATGGCAATGTCTAAAGCTTTGGGTTATAATTGGAGAGGCTATAACAATTCTAAGGAAGATAATAATAAAGAAGACACATTTGTCACAACATTTGAACAGCTACTCGAACTTAACCGAAACTCTTTAAATACACATATATTACAACAATATACTCATACACATTTCAAACATTCTGATGAACTTGAAGCTATTCGAAATTTTCAAATCAATTTTACGAATGATATTGACAATAACGAATGTATCGTAGACAAAACTGGTAAACTTTCATCTATCTCTCAAATGCAAGATAATGTACCAGAGATTTGGCACCAGTCTCTTATTATGTCTTGGTTTGCTTATTCCAATGAAAAATGGAGCTCTGATAAGAATATTAGTAATCCCCTATTTATCGCGATTAATATACTAAGACAATTACAAATAAATGAAACAGATAAAGGATACTTTGTAACTATAAATAACAACTATGATAACGAACTTTACAAATCTTTTCCTATACCCGACGACAGTATACTCCCTAAGCTTGAACCATCCGAATTCCCATTACCATTTAATAGTGAAGTAATTGAAGTATGGTTGACTAAACAAATTGAAATAATTGCTATAGAACTTAAATGGGATAATACATTTTGGAATAGCATTTATGACGAAATATTATTCATGATTTCTTACTCTCTTCACATTATGTGTCCTATATTATACCAAATATACGGATATGATATTATTGTTGGATCTATGAATCATGGATTAGTCTTTCGATCTATTTTATTCGGTCTCCATAGCCGTATTAAAATTAAGGCATCCAAAACAATCTCCCATATTTGGGATAACAATCGATCAGACCAACAATATTATACTCTTAACAGTTCATATGACCTTAAAAATCGATTACTAAGCCAATTACCACCAAATATATACTATGTTGATGATAAAGAATATACTTTGGAATATTTACTTAACAATATAAAAGAGCAACAAAATTTAGCTATTCAATTTGAACATCAACGATGCTATGATGCTATTAATGATTTTGAATTTAAAGCCGATAATTTTGTACACAAAGTTAACAGTTTATCATATAGCCTTAATTGTAAAAAAGAACTATTGGCTACTACCAATGCACAATTGGAAGATATTTCACATATTTTTGAATATTTGCAAAAAAAAGAAAATGGTCACTGGGTATGTCTTACCGATATTGTAGAACCCTTACAATTATTACAATCCACACACTTTGCACAGTTTCAAAATTCAGTTAACAACGTTTTTGGACCGTGCTGTGGGTTTGATTCTCTTAATATTGATATTCATACCAGCTTCAGCAATTTTGAGATTATTAAACTTCGATTATCACATATTCTTGAACTATCTTCTAATAAAAAAAATCAATTACATGAACAAAAAATTAACATTTTCAACTCATCTAAAGATAATATTCAACCAATCATATCTCCCTTACACCAACAGGACAATTCTAAAATACCAATGACTATCATTCAATTCGCATATAATTTACTTGATCTATTTAACGGTACAGCCAAAATCAGTCTTATTCGAGGCAATATCATCATCGGGGAAACATACAAACACATCCACAATACACCAGACATTCCTGATGCACGGGGTAACAAAATTTCTCACGAATTTTTAGATAAACTTAAAAAAGTTTCGGAATTCTTTACATTTGTTCAACTTTGTAGAATTTATAATCAAGATTATTTCACACATATAATAGAATGTTATAAGCATATCTCATTCATTGTTATGAATAATCCAATATATGATTCAAAACCAGTCGAATCAAAATTATTTTTTAATATTTTACAAACTGTCAATCCCCTCAAAAATACGAAAATAAAACTCACAGATCTTGTTTCAACCCTTAAAGTATCTTTAGATATCGCTTCTACCGACAAGACATATGGACTCATGGGTCTTAAATGGTTCTCTACCATAATATCCAAATTTATCTCATCATTTGAAGAATTAGAATAAGTATTATCTAATTAAAACGTTTCGAATATTTTCTGTCTCATTCAACATATTTGTTATAATCCACCTATCATCCAACTCATCGGATGGTAGAATCTTTACAGGAATACCCCCCCGTAAAGCAATACAACCCCACTCTTTTCTTTCATACCTACTTTCATATTTCTCTTCACTATTATAATCCGGATTTACCTCATTTATAACCACGATATTATATGTTGTGTTTTTTGATGGGCGACGTGTACTTTGAATTACAACCCCCTTCTTATTTGTATATTTATACGTTGTCTTTGTTTTTATATTTCCATAATCATCAGTCACATATTTACCTCTCCAATATGTTGGATAAGAATTGTATACTATCCCCGATACACTTGAAACTACTCCAAGCGGCTGAACTTTATCACATAAAATCTCTTTTTGATCACTCAATTTTATTTTACCATCATTCGTTAAATATACTATTCTACCATACCTATTCTCTCCAGATTCATTCCCATCTGCCCATTCATACATATGACTCTCGCATCTTCCAGAAGAAATATTTACACCATTTGTTGTAATATTCTTTGAACTCACAACAAACTTATTAGTACAATTAATCTCCATATCACGAATCTCTTCCTTTATACCAACAACACCATTTTCTAAATTAAAAAATGAATCGCCATCGTTACCTCTTAATCCATCCGCACCAGCAAATCCACGTAAACCCTCAATACCTCTTTCACCCTGAATTCCCTGAACCCCCTGAGGACCCTCATCTCCTTGTGGACCCTGCTCACCTTGAATACCCTTCTCACCCTGAACACCTTGTCGTCCAGGCGTTCCTTGTCTACCTTGTGGACCCTGTGCCCCTTGTTGTCCCTGTAAACCACTCGAACTGTGTACATTATTTTCACCAGAAATATTATCCTCTTTACCAATATTCTTACTTGCTTTAAATATTATTGACATTAATCTACAAACACTTGCAATAGTTTTTTGTACATCATTCATATCATTACTCGGAGGCTGCTGTCCTGTAAACAAACCTGCGAGCTCAGATGGATCATTCACACCCATTATCTGACCTATCGCAGCTGCGAATTTATCTACGTTTACATCCATCCTTTTAAATATTTTTTGAATACTTATATTCTTTTATTATTGAACATTACTGTAGAACTTTAATCTTGCTAACCTTAATTCATCAATACTCAATTTTATTTCCGGATCTTCTAACTCATTCTCTTCCTCAACACCTTTCTCTTCCTCAACACCTTTCTCTTCCTCAACACCTTTCTCTTCCTCAACACCTTTCTCTTCCTCATTCATATTTCTTTCAATCACACTTTTAGTCAATAAACTTATCAAATCACCTTTCTCCAACGCATCTCTATAACATATGTTTTTAGAATCCAGATATAACTTCATATCCGATACAGAAATATCGGAATAATTCTTTTCATCTAATAATTTTTCAACCCCCCTTATCTTATCTTGCTTTAAACCTTCTTCATATTCTCTATCTTGTTCTTCTCTAAAAGTGTGAAAATTCGGATCCGAAAACCGGTCTAAATCTTCTGGATGTAACTCACCCATATCTGGAATCTCTGACCCCTCACCACTATTTATTGTATCATTTATACGTTTTAACAAATCTTTCTTTCTACCATCTCTAGAAATTCCTAAACCTATACATATGTTGTGTAATTCCTCTAATTTTAATCTTGTTGAAACCAATCTTCTTACTTCTCGCATTCTATTATATTATTATAATCTATCCCAGTTATTGTTTATTTTTATATATCTATAAGCCAACAGGCTTGTTCGCATTATCTATTGGACACCCTTCGTGCCATGGCAGCTCTGCATGTAAAACATTCGATACATCCCAATTCGAAATATTCTGATTAAATGAAGTTGCAGCTCTAAACATATAACCTATATCTATCAAACTTGATGTATTCCAATTATTAAGCGGTTGATTGAAGTCAGAACAATTATAAAACATCCATCTAAACGATTCCACATTTGATACATCCCAACTATTAAGTGGTTGATTAAAAATGGTACACCCTCCAAACATTCCGTACATGGTTGTTACGTTAGAAACGTCCCATCCAGAAATATCATCATTGAAAGTATTCTTACCGTCGAACAAACTACTCATGTCGATTATATCATGTGTATTCCAATCAGATATATGTCCGTAAATATTCTCTGCCGATAATCTATCGCTACACCATGCATCAACTGCCGTCTGTAATAAAGCTTTGTTGCTAAATCCAAAACCCTCCAGAATTATGTCATACGACGATGGGTTATTGAAAAGAATACTATCAAACCCTATGCGTTTTGTGAAAGTATACGTGTCCAGTCCAGTTGCGGCATTGTATTCATTTATTAAGCCTGCTAAACTTGTTATAGTTGGTGGGGATGGATCGGTAAACTTACCTGAGCTGGTTACATATACACCGGCTCGCGTTATCTTGGACATTCTCAATCTACCGTTAAGGTTTGCAATAATTATACAATCGTCACTGCTGTCGTAACCCCAGTAAGTGATGTCCCCAATAATATTTGGTCCGGTAAATTCGCCAATATTTCCGAAATTATTTGTTCCAAATCGGGTTATATCAATAAACTCATATTTTTTCTCCCAATTTGTATAATTTGTTCCAATAACTTCTACATAGCTTGTTTTTAAGAAAGCCGGTTTGCGGTGAGTCGCCCCCGCCGGCGGAGCCCAGGAATCAGTTCTCACACCAATAGCAATACGATATGGCATTTCTGGATATTTTATCCATCCTCCGGCACTACCAGACAAAAATGGATCGTGAGAGACACTCCAAAAACCAGACCCACCTATGGTTGTGCCTTCAAGTGCATTTGACATTGGATAACTTATTGTTCCAGTTCCAAATGATGAGTATCCTACTGGAACAATAAGATTATCATCTTTATCATAAGCGTTTATATACTGTAGATCTATGTAGATGTGTCCATCGCCAAACTCTATAGCTTCAGCGGAGAGGGAATCTCTGTACAAAACAACATAGGCGGGACGAATAGAATTCTCATATAATTGTTTTACTCTATCCGAATCCGCCGAATACCCATTCAATATATTAACGTTTCTTATTCTGGAAAATCCTGATGAAAAACTTTCAGCCCAATACCATGGCATCGAATTATATGATGGTGCATCAAGAGGTTTCGCATTTTCTCCATAAAAATTAGCATTTGTAACACTATGATTATATATTATTACTTTACCAATTTCCCCTTTGAAAAGTCCCCAAGTTAAATCGGACAAACCAGTCGGAAGTGCTCCAATTGTAAACCCTCTTCCAAGAGTTGTATTTATCTCACTGCTAAAAGTGTGGCTCTTCATTCCCCATAATCCAGTATTTGGATTCTTTATAAATATATATCCCGTTTTAGATGGACCATCGTAACTAACAGCTATTGTAGTTTCAACTCCCTCTTGGACTACTAAATCACTACCACTATAAAATGCCATAGGATTAGCGTTGGTTCCGTAACCATCGTCGCCGGAAGCTCCATTAACAGCCAAGCCAACTGCCCAATTACCACTTGATGTTCCATCACCACCATAAGCAGTACCATTTCTAAGTCTTATCTCAAATTTACTATTAGTTATACTTCCACTAATATCACCATATGCGCAAACAATATATTGTGAATCAGAACCTACTCCTTCAATATTTATGGTTACAATAATTGTGCGTGAATTATTTCCTAATATGTTGGCAGAATTTACATCGAACTCCTTACCTAAATCAATCGCACTTCCACTTACCTGATCAAAAATAAATCCAGTCGCATCATATGTAAAAGCACAATATTTAGCATCACATAAACCAAATTTCAATGCAACTAAATCTTCATCGTCATCATTTATAGTTGTATCATTGTGTTGGATTATTTCAGCATTTGCCATTATTTCTGTATTATTAATCCACAATCTGGGTATATAATCTGGACTAAATGCACTCACTAAGTGAAGCCATTTATTATTCAAATTCTCAACATTATAATCGTAAATATTATTTCTACTATCTTCCCTGCCATATAAAGCAAATTCACTCAGTTGCATTTTGGAATTATCAAATGTAACTGCTGTAACAGAGAACTTGTATATTTTATAAGACCCAGGAGTTGATATAACATAATTGGGAGAGCCCCAACTTGAATAACCTTGATCTTCTGCTTCACTTACTGACCAAGTTCTACTACTATTACCAGACCCACCTACGTATATTCCAGAACCCAATACAGTACTTATATCCGTTCCGGGATGTGTTTGATTTGTTTGTTGATCTAATAATGTCCATGATACACCATCATTGGTACCATATATTGCAAAATCTTTAGGCATATATTTTGCTTGATGCGCCGCCGACGCCTGGACGTCCCCCACGTCACCACCAGCTCTTGGCCACATTTTATACGATGTAACGTATTTTGGTAATGAAAATTCCATCTGAAACCAAGCTTCACCTCCATTGGTTCCAACCCCACCACTATTAACACTATTATCACCGCCAGGCGCTTCACTCATCTGATCTCCCTGAGTATTATTAAACAACCTATTCGCGTTCCAGACGCTACTATTACTAGGGACAGTTATAAGGACCTCATTATCAGAGGGAATACCACTTGTTATAGCAGAAGATATACCACCCACTCCCAATATTGGTAAATCTCCCGAACGATATAGATAAATACCATTACTTTTATCACTAATCCGAATACTAAGTTTACTTAATATATCATTTCTATACAATACAATTTGCCTTGTAGCAGTTTGAACTTCGTAAATTATACCCGTAATATCGGTAACTATATTCGTAGAACTGATATATACGCTTGCATCAATTGTAAAATGAGAATTTAGAGTATAAGTCTGCTGAATTGAATAGTTAATTGTAGCATCATAATCTAATAAATTCATTGAATTATCGAAAGTCGATACCTTATTTCTTTCAACTGTCGGCAATAATTTACAAACATAACTTGAATGTCTATCATTAACCTTGTCTATGCTATGATATAACGTTTGAATTGGACCATATTCTATATATGTATCTAAT
>Ga0257106_1000915_pt1 | contig 15723 bp, 18 predicted proteins | sample LP_taG_3_FD_190177 | JGI IMG/M metagenome (GOLD analysis project Ga0257106, IMG submission 190177) | Marine microbial communities from Northeast Subartic Pacific Ocean, Canada - LP_J_2011_P26_10m | ecosystem: Environmental > Aquatic > Marine > Oceanic | place: Canada: Northeast Subartic Pacific...
TTGGGTATGAAATATTTTTCAATCCCTTAAATGAAAAACTTGTATTTAGATTTAGTTGAGTGTTGTTGATAAAAAAAGAATTGTCTTCCATTAACAAACTTGTTAACGGAATAGATCCTGATAAAGTGAAACAAAGACTATTAAAAGAACGATGTTTCATAAAAAAGTCTTCTTTTTTAAAAATGTTTAATTTTTTTAAATCAGAATTATTAACAGTACTAATAAGAAATTGTACCAAAAAATCATTAATCATTCGTTTATCTTTAAGGCTATACTTAAAAGAATATATTTTTTTTGATTGTTTTAACGCTGTTTTTTGATAAACTATTCTTGGTAACGACCCAAATAAAAAAAAGAATAATAAAAGAGTAGAAGAAATCTTTTTGTCTCGTCTATTATCAGATAAACTCTTGTCTATTGTGTATAAAGGAACTTCCAAAAAAACAGAACGAACTTTTGGTTCTTGAAATAAAGATTTTAATCGATATTTTTGAATTAAGTCGCACTTTTCAAAATAGTTACAAGATAAATTTTTAGTTGTTAAAGAATGCATATATTATAATATTGTTTAAAACTGGTACAAAAAAGCTAAAATAGGTGACAGATCATCATTAAATAAATCTGAAACTATTCTTGGTTGTACACCTAATAAAATAACAAAAAAGGCTAAAACTAAACAGATAATGATTTCACGTCTATTAATATCTTCAAGTAATTCAAGTGTAACTTTATTTAGATCACCAAAAAGAATTCTATTAGATAATAATAAAGAGTAACCTCCAACAACGATTACCGTAGTTAGTAACACTAAACCTCCTACAATACTTTTAGTAAAAGCAGCATACATAATACCAAATTCACCAACGAAACTAGAGAATCCTGGCATTGCTAAATTAGCTAAAGTAAAGAATAGAAAAAATATCGAAAACATTGGCATTAATCGAGTCAAACCTGAATATTTTTGAATGTCTCGACTACCAAAACGATCATAGATAAATCCAATAAGAGCAAATAAACCTACTGAAATAAAACCATGACTTACTCCCTGAAAAAGTGCTGCTTGAACACCACCAGTATGTTGAGAAAAAACACCTAAGGTAGTAGCACACATGTGACTTACAGATGAATACGCAATTACTCGTTTTAAATCTTGTTGTCTAATTGCAATAATTCCTGTATATACAGCACCAACAATAGACAGTAAAAAAACATAAGGTGCAAAAGTTACCGAAGGATCTGGTAGCATACCAATACAAAAAACTATAAGTCCATAAAGACCTAGTTTTAAAAGAATACCAGCTAACAAAACAGAACCTGGTGTAGATGCTTCAACGTGAGCTTCTGGAAGTCAAGTATGAAAAGGTACTAGAGGCATTTTAGTTGCAAAAGCAACAAAGAAAATAACTCAAAGAACATCTTGTACATGTCTTGGTAACGATCTAAGTCCGGACTCGCTTAGTAAAACGCTATAGTCGGTTGTACCAAAAAAACTATAAATACCACCAATAGCTAAAAGAAGCATTGCAGAACTTACTAAAGTATAGTACAAAAGTAAATTAGCAGCACGAATTTTTCGATTACGCGAACCAAACATTACAATCATAATATACATAGGTATTACAACAGCTTCAAAAAAAACATAAAAAAAAAATATGTCGGTAACCGTAAAAGCCGATACAACAAAAAATTGTAAAGCAAGCAAACAAACGGCTTGCTCATAAAAAAACTTCTTATCTCATATTAATAAAATACAAATGAATGTTAATAGAGCTGTTAAAAAACAAAACATAACTGAAAGACCTTCTAGAGCAAAGTGTAGCTTTAAATTAATTGCAATTAAATCTAAAGATAAATTAAACTGACTAAAAGTTCCTCATGTTTTAGCCTCAAGAACACTGTATAACATTTGCAAAGTCATCAAAATAGAAAACAAAAGAGTTGTAACTTTTGTACTTTCTTGATTTTTATTTGAAAAAACTCAGAAACCTACATGTGCAAATGAAATCATGAATATAGAAAAAATATTTGTAATAAAAAAATATTGTAGCATAATGAATTTTTAATTTTAAATGAAAAAAGCAATTATTCCTTTATAATAAAAAAGGGTCATTTTCATTATAAAGGAATAATTGACTTTAAAAAGAACAATAAATATATTATCTATCGACTTCCCCAAACACGATATCTTGAGTTCCAATAATCGTAACAACGTCAGCGATCATATGTCCCTTAGACATTTCATTTAGTGCTTGTAAATGGCCAAAACCTGGAGCTTTGATTTTACATCTATAAGGCTTATCAGTATTATTTGAAACTAAATAAACACCAAACTCTCCTTTTGGAGCTTCTGTTGCAGTATATGTTTCTCCATATGGTAAAACAATTCCTTCAGTATGCAATTTAAAATGATGTATCACTGCTTCCATTGACATTTTCATTTCAGCTCTACTTGGTGGAACAGCTTTAAAATTAGAAGTTTTAACTGGACCTTCAGAAAGCAAAGGTAAAGCCTGCTCGATAATACTTAAAGATTGTCTCATTTCCTCGATTCTAATTAAATAGCGATCAAAACAGTCTCCATTAGAACCTACGGGTACGGTAAAATCGATTTCCGAATAAACTTCACAAGGAGAAGTTTTTCTTAAGTCTCAACCTATACCAGAACCACGTAACATAACTCCACTGAAACCTCAATCGATAGCTTTCTTAGAAGAAACAATTCCGATATCAACTAATCTTTCTTTTCAAATACGATTACCCGAGAGTAATTCTTCGATTTCAGCTAATCTTAGATTAAACTGAGCAATAAAAAGATAAATATCATCAGATAAACCTAAAGGAATATCGGCACTTACTCCTCCTGGTCTTACGTAAGCAGAATGCATTCTAGCACCAGATACTCGCTCGTAAAACTCCATTAATTTCTCACGTTCTTCAAAAGCTCACATGAAAGGAGTCATTGCTCCAACGTCCATTGCGTGACAACCAACAGCTAAAAGATGATTTAAAATACGTGTTATTTCTAAAAAAATAACTCTAATAACCTGAGCACGTCTTGGCACGTCTAAACGAGCTAACTTTTCTACAGCTAAAGAATATGTATGTTCTTGAGCCATCATAGAAACATAATCTAAACGATCAAAATATGGAAGAGCTTGTATATAAGTTTTATGCTCAATAAGTTTTTCTGTACCTCGATGTAAAAGGCCTATATGTGGATCCGCTCGTTCCACAACCTCACCATCTAATTCCAAAATTAATCTTAGAACTCCATGAGCAGCTGGATGCTGAGGTCCAAAATTAATTGTGAAATTTTTAATTTCAGCGGATAATTCTTTTTTTTTTAAAATCATAAAGTTAAGTTAAAAATTAGTACTATCAAGGAGTTTGAAATCCAAAAGATCTAAATTCTTGAGTAAGCTCAACAGGTTCAGATACAATTTGTTTTTTACTCTCATCATATCTTACCTCGATAAATCCATATAATGGAAAATCTTTTCGCATTGGAAACCCTTCAAATCCATAATCAGTTAGAATACGTCTAAGATCTGGATGTCCTTGAAAATAGATCCCAAAAAGATCTCAAACTTCACGTTCTCATCAATTTGCATTTATATACAAAGGCACTACAGAAGGAACTGAAATAATTTCATTAACAAAAGTTTTAACTCGAATTCGTGAATTTGTGTTTAGACTTAAAAGGTCGTAAACAACACAAAATCTATAGGTTTTACCTAAAAGATCTACTCCAGAAATCGATGTTAAAAGAGAATATTGAAACCCGATATGTGACTTTAAACAAGTTAATGCAAATAAAAGTCTATCACGAGACACAACTATACTGATTTCATCCATAAATTGTTTATATGCTAAAACAGGTATAATTTTTTTAAAATTTTCAATTAAATTAAACATAAAAATAAATTAAATTAATACAGTAACAATATATTGACCAACAAGTAAAAAAGGTGTTGGATAAAAAAAAGAAATAAGAAGAAAAACTGTAATAAAAGAAAGAATAGTATAATCTAAATCTAATCTATTACAAGCATAAGATGATACAGTTTTTAATTTATGATTAACTTCCGGCTCGAATATAATTAATCGTACAACTCTAATATAATAATAAGTTGAAAACAATGCCATCAACATTAATAAAATAGGAATTTCCATGATATTAGATTCAGATACTAAACTAAAAAGAATAAGAGCCTTACTTAAAAATCCGATTAACGGAGGTAAACCAGCTAACGACATGAACGCAAGAGCAAAACTAAACGACCAAAATCGATTTCTTTTAACTAAATTTGAAAGATCAGTTAAAAAAATAGAATTTAAATGAACTCCTGGGAAAATCATTTCAGCCTGTTGTTTAAAAAAGTAAAACAAAGACAAATGACCTCAAATCAACGTAGATGTTAAAACATAAATGAAAATGAAAAAGATCAGAGCTGTCAATGTATTTAAACTTACAGAACCTAGACAAGCAACCATGAAGCCTACTTGACCAATCGAACTAAAAACTAAAAGACGTTTAACACGTTTTTGAGCCAGAGCTGAAAATGTTCCAATAACAACAGTTAAAATACTTAAAAAAAGAAATATGTTTTTAAAAGTGTATCAAACGGGAGCACAAACACTTATTCATTTAATAAAAAATCCTAAAATAGCTATTTTAGGTAAGATAGAAAAAATAACCGTACTAGCTAATGGAGCACCATCATAAACATCGGCTGCTCATGAATGAAACGGTGCACTAGAAATTTTAAATAATAATGTAAAATTAATTAAAAGAATTCCTGCTAACAGTAAAGCTTCTAAGAATTTAAATTTATCATCAAAAGGTCAAATTAATACAGAATTAAGTACTGTAAAATCTAAAGATCCTATCGAAGCATAAATAAAAACACAACCTAAAAGGAAAAAGCCAGTACTAAAAGCACCAGAAATAAAATACTTTAATGCCGCTTCTGATCCAAAAGCAGATTCTCTATTAAAACAAGTTAAAGTATATAAAACAAAAGCTTGAATTTCTAAAGCTAAGAAAACGACAAGTAGATTATTTGCGCTAAATAAAAAGAGAGATCCAAAAATATAAATACTAAGAAGTACGAAGTACTCATAGAAATTTAAATTTTCAGCTACAAAGCCTCTAAAAACAAGTGGCAATATAAACAAACAGGCACTAAGAAAAAAAAGTTTATATGTTTGTGTTCCCTTTGATATTATTAAAAGCAATGCCGGATCAAAACTCTCTATTTTTGTATCCCAAACTAGAATTATAGTACAAAAAAGTATAAATAACGTTTGATAAAATGCTTCAACATCCACTATTGGAAAGTTGTTTTTTGAAATTTTGATAACCTGTTGTATATTTCAAACTAATTGAATAAAAATAGCAATTGATAAAAAAATTTCGGGATAAAGAGCTGTAATATAAGTCATAAAATACGAAGCTTTTTTAAATATCGTTTGCCCTTTAAGGGAATTGAACCCTTATCTTTACCGTGAAAGGGTAATGTCCTTACCATTAGACGAAAAGGGCTTAAATATTAAAACAGAAAGAGTGGGATTCGAACCCACAATTTTGATTTTGAAGACCAATGTTTTAACCGTTGAAACTATCCTTCTAGAAAAACTACTCTTTAGTTCTTAATAACTTTATTAAGAAAGGAGCTCTTACTGAGAAATATAATTTTTTGAAAATCGATTTAGATTCAGTCGTAAAACTATTTATAAGCCTATTTTCTTTAAAGTGTAAAAAGTCTTCCTTCTTATAAAGAATTAAAGATGAATCTACGTTTTGAGTTTTTTCAAAACAGAAAAAAACATTATTTTTCAAATTGTTTTTTAAGATTTTGTTACCAAGTAAATTTTTTATAGAAGCTCTGGAAACACGTTGTTTCTTTTTATAAAAGCCTTTTAAAGAAAAACTTGACATTATATCAAATCCTTGGTATTTTTTCAGTTTTAAATTAATTAATTTTATTTTTATAGATTTTTTTATGCGCATAATAAAATATTAGAGAAAACTTTTCCTTATCATCGAAGGTTTTCTTTTTTTCTTTCTCTTTTTCTTTGATTGCAAAAAGTCATCAGAAATAAACTTAATTCTCATTTTCTTTTTTGGTTTTCTTTTTTTTAAAACTTTACTTTTGAGTTTTTTTGGTAATAAAACAAAGCTATATTTTAAAAAAGGAGAGTTAAATCTTTTTGATTTTTTATTCTTTTTTTCTAAAAAAGTTATTTTATTTTTAGATATTCTATTACAGAAAAAACGAAAGATAAACATATTTAGCTTTAAACTTAAAGATTTATTGAAAACAACTTTAAGTTTCTTAGAAAACCCTGTATTAGTAAAAGAACGATTGTAATTATTTAGTAAAACATTTGCCTGTTTATAAAATAAAAAACCTGAACTATCTCCACCAAAACCTTTATAACCATTTTTTATTCTATTTTTCAAATAAACAGACATTTTCAAATTTTTTTTATTCTTTTTATATATAAAAGTATAATAAGATTTAAGAGCGTTAAAACTTTTGTTTCGAGGGTTACTAAAATACTGAAAATTCATCTTTTTATTTTTTTTATGTTGATAGGATAAAAAAGAATTGTCGAAAGATTTTCCTCTACCATTTAAATGTTTTGCTTTTAAATTAAGAAAACTAGAACCAGTATCCTGTACATATAAAATTTTATCTTCTAAAGTTAAAACTTTTCTGACTAAGCTTTTACTATAAACGGACTGTACTATTTTTTGATTAAGATAATTATTTAAAGGGTCTATTTCATTTGAAAAAAATTTTTTAATCATAATAAGAATATTCGTGAATCATTTTTGTTTTAAAAGGTAATTTAATTTTGACAGCTGAAAGCGCTTTTTTAGACAAAGCTAAATTTAAACTTTCAATTTCACAAATACAAGTTCCAGGTTTAACTTTAACTGTATAAAAGTCAACTTTTCCTTTTCCTTTACCCATTCTAGATTTTGTAGCTTTTCGAGTAATTGATTGATGAGGAAATATATTTATAAAAATACGACCTTTTTTTTTTATGTACTTATTTAAAGTTTGTTGTAAAGTTAAAACTTGTTTTGACGATAAATTACCAAATTCTAAAGATTTTAAACCTATAGAACCTTTAGTTAATAATGTATTTGAAACATTATTAGCTATTTTAATAAACGTCTTTCCTTTATGGTGTTTTAAAAATTTTGTTTTTTTTGGAACAAATAACATAAGATTTTAATTACGATAAACTCAAAGCTTTAAACCAAAAGCTCCAAATAAAGTATAAACATGAATCTTAGAAAATTCTATGTTTTTTTCAATACTTTGAGAAGGAACTTTGCCAACTTGAATTATTTCTTTACTAGATCTTAATTTTGCCTGTATACGACCTGAAAGAATAAATTTTAAACCTTTAATCTTTGACTTAGATAAAGAAGAGTCAGAACTAGGTAGATTTAAAAAAATTGTGAATAAACGCTCTAAAAACATAAGAAAAGTCTTATGACGTCTTTTTGACAAGCTACTAAAAACTACACCTATAATATTAAGGTAAACATTAGAAGTAACATGCCCTTGAAAAAAGAGGCTAGAAAGGCCTAAAAAATCTATAAATAAAGTATGTCTTCTTGCAAAAAGCATTTTTTTACTATAACGTATTTTAGAATACAGTGAATTGAGTATCTTTTCATCAATTAAAAGGTTTAAATTCTGTATTCGTAAAATAACAAGATTTATCTTAAAGAAACTAAAAAGCTGTTTTCATAAAAAATTATCAGAAGAAGTTTTATTGACTTTATCAAAAACATAACGTTTTTTCTTATAAAACTCTGTTTTTGAATATTTAAAATAAACAGATATTGATAAAAATGTCTGATTATTTAATAAATTTAATGAAAAGTTATTAACAATAGTATTTTTTAAAGTAAACAATCTGTTTAAAAGTTTTCCTATTTTAAAAAAAAAGAGAAAATTACTTTCGTGTTCTTTTGAAAAATTGAAATTTTTTTTTGAATTTCTTAAAGTAATGATATTAGCTTTTTGTCCCATATTTTATTTTTTTTTCTTTAATGATTTAAATTTATTAGTAAATTTACGTGTATTAGCGAATGAACCAAATTTATAACCAACCTTTTCTCGAGATATGAAAACCTTTTTAAAAGTTTTTCCTGTATGAATTAAAACTGTTTTACCAACTAGAAAATCAGGAATCACCGAACTTCGTGATCATATTTGTTTAATATCTTTATTTTTAAATATTTCAGTATAAGAACCTTTTCATTTAGAACGTGACATAATTTTTAATTCATTTTTTCAATTTTTAAAGATACCGTTTTCGGTACGTTTAAAAGTAAGTATTTTAAAGGGATATTTTTGTTAAAATTCGAAATATAAAATGTACACTTATATGTAATTAATTCAAATTGCTCACGTGCTGTTTTATTAACATGTGGTGATTTATTAAGTGTAATAAGTTTTCGTTTTTTAGGAAAATCAAAAAAAACGTATTTTAAATTTAGTTTTTTAAAAAAACTTTTTAATGCCAATTTATACACAAAAAGTGACTCTTTATTAGAAGATTTTAAATCTATTTTAAATTTAATAGGCATATCTTAGTTTATCTAACAGTAGGCTTACCTTTAGTAGGCTTACCTCAAGGAGTAACGCAAGGTCGACCTCCATTAGTTCGACCTCCATGAGGATGATCAACAGGATTCATTGCAATACCACGTACAATAGGTCGTCTACCTTTTAAACGACTCGCACCCGCTTTACCAAGTATTCCTGATTTATGATCCAAATTAGAAACTGTCCCTAAAGTGGCATAAAATTCAACAGGAAGAACTACTATCTTATTAGAAGGTAATTTAATCTTAGCTGTGGTAGCTGTTTTTTGTACCATTTGACAGTAAGTACCTGCCGAACGGCTAAAATCTCCTATTTGTTCTTGTTTCGAACCTAAATTATAAAAAACAGTTCCCGGTGGTAAAGAAGATAATTTTGTTCTTGAACCAAGCGAAAGTTCATCTAGAAAGTTATTGTTTAAAGTACAAGTACCAGAAAACGAGAAATATGGTGCAAGACTGAAATCAAATGTTTTCTTTTGAAAATTAAAATTTAAAGAAATAAAACAACTTCTATTAGGATCGTAAAAAACACCTAATGAAATAGAATACGGACTTGACAAAGAATGAACCTTTTTAAATTTACGTTTAGCTCCACTTGAACGGTGTCATGAAGTAATTCGTCCGGTTTGAGAACTACGTCCATATGAACGTTTTAAAAACTTTGATAGATTTTTAATTAATAAGCTATCTAGAGCAAGTAAATTTTTTTGATTAATCAGCCTGTGTCGTAAACCAGGTGAAGTTGGATTATATTTTTTAATTTTCATAAATAAACGTGACAGGTTTTAATTTTGGGCATAGAAGGACTTGAACCTTCATTTCTACCGTTATGAGCGGCATGTTTTAACCATTAAACTATAGGCCCGAAAATGCTATTTATATTTAAAAAGGAAAATAATTAAAAGCAAAACATGAACCACAAACAAGCATTAAGTATGATAAAGATAAAGGTAAAAAACACTTTCATCCAATATACATTAATTGATCATAACGATAACGCGGTAAAGCAGCTCTCATAAAAACAAATAATACAACAAAAAAACAAATTTTTAATGAGAATCAAAACGATCCCGGTAAAAAAGAAAGTATATTTAATGGAGGTAATCATCCACCAAAAAATAATATTGTATTAAAAGAACTCATTAAAAGCATATTAGCATATTCACCTAATGAAAATAATGCAAATCCCATAGCAGAATATTCAACATTATAACCAGAAACTAATTCAGCTTCTGCCTCTGGAAGATCAAAAGGATGTCGGTTAGTTTCTGCTAAAGCTGTAATAAAGAACATTATTCAAAGCGGGAAAAAGGTTACAACATATCAAAAATCTTTTTGAGATTCTACGATAGTAATTAAATTGAAAGAACCAGCAACAATTGCGATAATAACAATAATAAAACCGATAGAAACTTCATATGAAACCATTTGCGCTGTTGAACGTAAAGCTCCTAAAAAAGCATATTTAGAATTACTAGATCAACCCGACATAATAATACCATAAATACCTAACGAAGAAGCTGCAAATAAATAAATAATACCTAAGTTTATATCTGTAAAACTTGAATATTTATCAAACGGTATAATAGCATAACCAACAAGACTAATTAAAAATGTTAGTACTGGAGATGCTTGAAATAAAAATTTATTAGAGTTACTTGGAATAATAGCCTCTTTTACGAAAAGCTTTAATCCATCAGATAACGGCTGTAAAAGCCCATAAGCCCCAATAACATTAGGACCACGTCTTCGCTGAATCGCTCCTAAAATTTTTCGTTCGGCTAAAGTAAAATACGCAACCGAAATTAATAAAGGAACAACAATAATTAAAATTTTAACAATTAAAAATAAAATATAAAGCATAAATTTATAGTAAATTGAGTAAGGAATCGGTGGGATTCGAACCCACGATGTATCTCTACATAACAGCTTTCAAAACTGACGCTTTAAACCGCTCAGCCACGATTCCAAATCAAGTCAAAGAGATTGAATCAACTTTACTTGACATAAATAACTTTAATGTAAACATTAGATATAACTAAAAAAGAAGACTATTGAGCTTCATAACCACTAGCAACTTTTTTCCCAGAGGTTAATGTTTCATAAACAATGTAAAAAAAGAATACTGCTGATAAAGCTGATAAGTATGAACCTAAAGAAGCAATAGCATTTCATCCTGCAAAAGCATCAGGATAATCTGGAATTCTACGAGGCATTCCAGCTAATCCTAAAAAATGCATTGGGAAAAAGGTTAAGTTAACTCCAGTAAAGAACATTCAAAAATGAATTTTCCCTAATGTTTCTGGGTATTCAAAACCTGTCATTTTCCCAATTCAATAGTATCATCCTGCGAAAATAGCAAAAACAGCTCCCATTGAAAGAACATAATGAAAGTGAGCTACAACATAATAAGTATCATGTAAGATAGCGTTAATACAAGAGTTAGAAAGAACAACACCTGTTAAACCACCAACTGTAAATAAAAAAATAAATCCAATAGCGAACAACATTGGGGTCTCAAAACGTATAGACCCTTCTCACATTGTAGCAATTCAACTAAAAATTTTAATTCCTGTTGGTACAGCAATAATCATAGTTGCAGCTGTGAAATAAGCACGAGTATCAACATCTAAACCTACGGTATACATGTGATGAGCTCATACGATAAAACCTAAAACTCCAATTGAAATCATTGCATAAACCATTCCTAAATATCCAAATACTTTTTTCTTAGAATAAGTCGAAACAATATGACTAACCATACCAAATCCTGGAAGAATTAAAATATAAACTTCTGGATGTCCAAAAAATCAAAATAAATGTTGAAATAAAATTGGATCTCCTCCTCCAGCAGGATCAAAAAAGGTTGTATTAAAGTTACGATCAGTTAAAAGCATTGTAATAGCTCCACCAAGTACAGGTAAAGATAATAATAATAGGAATGAGGTTACAAAAACAGCTCATACATATAAAGGCATTCTATGTCATGTCATACCAGGAGCTCTCATATTTCAGATAGTAGTAATGAAATTAATAGCTCCTAAAATTGAAGCTGCTCCAGATAAGTGAAGACTAAAAATAGCTAAATCGACAGAAGGACCAGAATGAGCTTGTGCTCCACTTAAAGGTGGATAAACAGTTCAACCGGTACCAGCTCCAGCTTCAACTAAAGTCGAAGATAAAATCAAAAATAATGACGGAGGTAAAAGTCAAAAACTAATATTGTTCATTCTTGGGAATGCCATATCAGGTGCTCCAATCATTAAAGGTACGAAGAAGTTACCAAACCCTCCAATTAGAATAGGCATTACCATGAAGAAAATCATAAGAATTGCATGTCCTGTTACTAGAACGTTATATAACTGGTAATTCCCCATTAAAATTTGGTTACCAGGATGTGATAGCTCCATTCTAATTAAAATAGACATGGTTGTACCTAAAACACCTGAAAAAGCACCAAAGATTAAATATAAAATACCAATATCTTTATGATTAGTTGAAAATAATCATCTAGATGAAAATAGGTAAAAGTTTTTTAATGCTAACATAATTAGATAAAAAAAGATAAGTAATTACTAATGTAAAATAGAAAAATGTAAAAAGCTAGGACTTTGGTCCTAAAATTTAAAAGATGATCAAAAAATTATTTTAAGAAAGATAAAAATTTATCTGAGCGTGATAATTGTCTTGACGAATCTTGAGCTAATCCACCACGATTAAAATTTAAGGTTAATAAAATTGAACCTAGCATTGAGACAAGTAATAAAATACCAGCTAATAAGAAGGGAATATAATAAATATCATATAAAATATCTCCTAAAAGTAAAGTATTCGATGGTGCATCAAAACTAAAAAATTCATCAGGATCACTTAAACTAAAATTTCAAGACTCAAAAACTTTATAATCAAGAAAAATATTTAATTCTAAAATGAAATAAGAAAGAAAAACACCTATTCCGTAGAATTCCACTAAAGAGAAGTCATCTTTTTCACTGTTTTTTTTTATTTCAATCATCATAACAACGAAAAGAAAAAGTACAGCAATTGCACCTACATAAACAACAATGAAAATCAAAGCTAAAAAATCAACTTTTAAAGTTAAAACGACCCCTGCTGAAAAGAAAAACGTTAAAATCAAAAATAAAACAGAATGAACTGGATTATTAGAAAGAATTACAGAAACTGCTGTAAGACACGAAAGCATTCCAAGAAAAGATTGAAGAAAATCTAACATAAAAAATAAAAATGAGATCGGGATGGTGTGACTTGAACACACGACCTTCTATTCCCAAAACAGATACGCTACCAACTACGCTACATCCCGAAAAAATATAAATAACGAAAGAGGGACTCGAACCCCCAACAAACGGATTATGATTCCGACACTCTACCAATTGAGCTATTACGTCATTTTGTGGAAACAAACGGACTTGAACCGATAACTTTATGCTTGCAAAGCAGACACTCTACCAATTGAGTTATATCCCCTTCTTTTTTTATTTGCGGACAATGAGACTCGAACTCATACTACCTGCTTGGAAGGCAGGTTATCTACCATTAATATATATCCGCGTGTTTTTATAAAAACGACTTAAACGCTTTTAAATCAAAGAACTCATTTACAAATAAATAAGAATCCTTTGGACTAATATCTTGTCAATTCAATACAATTACGAACGTTTTACTATAATAATCGTATTCAAAAAAAGGTAAAATCTTAGAAAATTCTGGCGTTTTATTCAATAAGACCTCTTTTTTTAAAGAAATAACATCACCTTTTTTTAAAAAGTAATTTTTAGATACTTGCTTATTATTAACCAGCACTAGCTTATTTTGCAGTGCTTGAGAAGCTTCAAAGGTACTATTAAAGACTTGAAGTCTTCACAGAAAAACATTTACGCGAAATTCAGGTAAAACTAAGAAAGAAGAAAATAAAGAGTTTTTCATGAAACTTCTCTTGATACGTAAACTTTTTTTTCAAAAACTGCTTTTAAAATTATGATCAAAAGAATTATTTATATTATTTTTCACAATAAGACTATCTTTAAAAGAACTTTTTAATCTACTCCAACCCATTTTATAAGCCTTTACTTTGTAATCTACAGAATTAATAGCAAGCTTTTTTTTCTTATTTTTCAAAACTTTAAAACTTTCTCACTTCGGTTTTTTGAAATTCAAAATTTTTAAAGGTATTTCAGAAAAAAGTGAATGATTTGCAAGTCTTTTATTATAAAAAGCAAACTTTTTGTATTTTTTAATTGAACGCATATGTTTTTATTTTAAAGATTTATATTTTTTTTCTACTATTTGTTTTATAATACATAATAAAAAGACAAGCTTTGATGAATCATTTATATTGTTAAACATATTATATATTGATTCATTTTTTAAATTACTATTGTTATTTATTATTTGTGTTATATAGTACTTATTATTAAACAATTTATTTATATTTACTGATTTATTTAATAGTAACAATATTTTTGAAGTTTCTACATTTCTTGAATTATTTGAAATAATTGCATTTATAGGGTACCTTTTATTGAAAAAATCTATTATTTGATTTAATTGTCTTTTTTCTGTTTGTATAATTAAGTTGCCTTTATTGTTATTTATATTAAATTGAATAAGACGAATTAGTTGTTTTAATGATTTAATTAAAATTATAGGATTTAACTTTTTTACAGTATCCTTTTTTGAATCTGATAATATTAAGAATTGAGACTTTAGTAGGCTTTCAAAAAATTGTTCTTTATGTTTATTTAGCATAGTATTAATTTTTTTTTATTTCTTTTAAATTACGAATTTCATTTTTATATCAAATACCTTTTCCTTTGTAAGGGTCCGGAGTTTTTAAATTTCTTAATTTATGCACAAAATTTCCGATTTTTTGCTTATTAGATCCTGAAATTGTAATAGTATTTTTCAAAGTACTAAGTTGCATTGTTTTTGATGGTTTTTCTATTTCATCAAGATGGCTATGTCCTAGTTTTAAAGATAATTTTTGTCCGTTGTTTATAATATTACTTAAAAAACCATTTCCTTTTAAAATTAGCGTTTGAGTATGGATTTTCTCTTCCTGTTGTATGAAGTTTTCTACAAAATCATAAAAGTTTTGAAAACTTTTTTTCTTAAAATTTTGTTGAAAAAATACTAATTTTTTATCTACTTTTTTAATTCTTACAAAATTTGGTATCAAGAATAAAGCACTTACTCCTGTTTTTTTCTCCAGGGTTAAAATATATTTATCAGCTAGTTGAAATATATTAGCTTTTTTAATTGATGTAATCTCTATACTTTTCATCATAAAATCCCTAACACATGAATAGAACAATACCTCCAACCTTTTTTCTTTTAGCTTCCATTCCCGTTAAAAACCCTAAAGATGTTGTCAACACAACTACTCTTTTTCCTTCTTTAATTTTATATAAATCTTTCAAATTTAGAGAAATTTTTTTCGTAGGTTTTGAGATAATTTTTAAGAAATTCAGTTTATAACTAGAGCCTAAAATAATCTTTGATAACTTTACCCTATCTGAATAAAATGAGTTGTATGATTGTATCAAACCCTCTTTATAAAGAATTTGAAGAATTGAAGCTTCAACTTTATCGAAATTACGGTAGAGAACTCTTTTATTTGCTCTCGACGCATTCTTTAAAGTAATTAGAAAATCTATGAGTTTATTTTTCATTTCGGTTAAATAATAATTGTCAAAAAGTGGATTTGAACCACTGACACACGGATTTTCAATCCGTTGCTCTACCCCTGAGCTATTCCGACAGAAGCTTTTACACACTACGGGACTTGAACCTGTAACCAACAGCTTAGAAGGCTGGTGCTCTATCCAATTGAGCTAAGAGTGCTTCTAAACTTTTAAGAAAAAATCTACATTCTGTAAGCATACTGGGAATTGAACCCAGGACATTCGGATTAAAAGTCCACTGCTCTACCCCTGAGCTACATGCTTTTCTATTAATTGTTTATCGAAGAGGGGACTTGAACCCCTACTTATAAAAAATTAGAACCTAAACCTAACGTGTCTACCAATTCCACCACCCCGATTTGCTTTAAAAACTTCTTAATT
>Ga0257106_1000917_pt1 | contig 15700 bp, 8 predicted proteins | sample LP_taG_3_FD_190177 | JGI IMG/M metagenome (GOLD analysis project Ga0257106, IMG submission 190177) | Marine microbial communities from Northeast Subartic Pacific Ocean, Canada - LP_J_2011_P26_10m | ecosystem: Environmental > Aquatic > Marine > Oceanic | place: Canada: Northeast Subartic Pacific...
GATGAATCTGACGCGATTGGAGAGACTGGAGAATGTATAGACTGGGCTCGATCGCAAAACGTTTGGTACGGGACGATGCCGAATTGGGACACGAGTTTGGTGGAAGATATGAGTGGATATGATGGAGGTTATCAAGGCTTCAGCGATAAAAGTACATTCGACGGCGACATTTCGAAGTGGGACACCAGGAAAGTGACTACTATGTATAATATGTTTTATAAAGCTTCTGCGTTCAACCAAGACATTGGGGGTTGGAACACAGCACAAGTGACTACTATGTATGGTATGTTTTATCAAGCTTCTGCGTTCAACCACGACATTGGGAGTTGGAATACATCGCAAGTGACGGATATGGCAGGTATGTTTTATAACGCTTCTGCGTTCAACCAAGACATTGGGAGTTGGAACACAGAGAAAGTGACTACTATGTATAATATGTTTTATAAAGCCTCTGCGTTCAACCAGGACATCGGGAGTTGGAACACAGAAAAAGTGACTTCTATGCTATATATGTTTCGTTCCGCTTCTGCGTTCAACCAAGACATTGGGGGTTGGAACACAGAGAAAGTGACTAATATGGGAAATATGTTTCGTGACGCTTCTGTGTTCAACCAAGACATTTCTTCGTGGACTGGAGAGGCAGCGACAACGGCGCAATTATTTATGTTTCTCTACGCAACTGCGTTTCAAGCGAAATTCGCGTGTACCGACTTCCAAAACGGTCCGGCGAGTTCGTGCAATACAATCAAGAGCACTTGGGTCGCGCCTCCCCCTCCTCCTTCTCCTCCTCCGTCTCCTCCTTCTCCTCCTTCTCCTCCGTCTCCTCCTCCTCCTCCTCCTCTTCCTCCTCCTTTATCACCGTCCCCACCGCCGCCGCCGCTCTTTTTAAAGAACATGCTCGAAGAAACGAGCACGAAAATCTACGCGCACGACGCTCGGCAAGGCGACAGTTTCGGCACGTCCGTATCTTTGTACGACTACACGGCTTTAATCGGAGCTTCCTTGGACGACGAATCCACCAGTCTTGATTCCGGATCAGTGTACATCTTCACTCGGGCGCCTTCTCCTGCGAACGCGTCGATTATCGTGTGGACGGAGGAAACAAAACTCCGCGCGAGCGACGCGACGAAACACGCCGCGTTTGGTCAATCCGTGTCGCTTTACGACAATACCGCTTTGATTGGCGCTCGTTACGACAAGACAAAAGCGCTCGGCGCGGGTTCCGTTTACGTCTTTCAACGCACGTACAGTGACTCAAATTCTGCGTCTTGGACGGAGCAAACGAAACTGTTCGCCTCGGACTTCAAAGAAGGTCACGAGTTTGGCGTTTCTGTTTCGCTGTACGACAACACGGCGTTGGTCGGCGCTTTAAAAGACGACGACGAGGCGGAAAAAGCTGGCGCGGTCTATGTTTTCGCGCGATCATCTGAAGAAAAATGGACACAGGCGAGCGCAAAGTTGTATGCCTCGGACGCACCGCGGGTGATTTCTTCGGTTCGTGCGTTTCTCTGTTTGAAAATACCGCTTTAATTGGCGCGTACTTACAAGACGACGGTGAGAAATACGCCGCCGGATCGGTATACGCCTTTACTCGCACCTCTATTTCCAGTTTGACGTGGACGCAGCAAGAAACGAAGCTTCGTGCGCCCTTTTCAGAAATTGGTGGGTACTTTGGCGTTTCCGTCTCGTTATACGGCGATTCCGCATTAATTGGAGCGCACGGAAAAGACGACGTGGGATCCGACGCCGGCGTTGTGTACGTGTTTACGCGCTCTCCTGATGGATCGTCATGGACGCACCAGCTCAAACTATCCGCCTCTGACGCCGCTGAAAACGATCACTTTGGGATATCCGTTTCCTTATACGGCACTACGGCGTTGATTGGGGCTCGATTTGACGACGATGAAGGCGTCAACGCTGGGAGAGTTTACGTGTTTGAAGCGTCCTCCGCGCCGGCGGCGCCATCGCCGCCGCCGCCTGCACCCGAGTTTTATCTCGTCTTAGATGGCGTGCAAGCGCACTGGGACGCTTCCGGTCTTTCGTCTCTCAATGACGGTGCGACGTTGAGCTCGAGCGATTGGGTAGACAAGAGCGGAAATGAGCGCGGCGCGCTCGCTCCTTTGGGGACGGTGACCTATCAAGCGACTGGTTTGAGCGATACGTACCCGTGTTTGTATCTCTCCGGGTCGAGTACCGGATTAGATACCGGCGGAGGAACGAACTACGTTCGGCAAACGATAGTGATGGTATTTCGCTGGGATGAATGTAACTGTCTTGGGACATGCGGTCAAGCTGTGCACTATTTGTGGGATTGGCGCGATGAATGGGGTTTGACTTATGTCCACGGCAATCATCATAATTCAGGAACCTCGGGGCCGTGGCAAAATGGCGCGCGCTGGATCAACGCCGAAGTAAAGAACAACTTCGACACCAACCAGTGCGCGTTCTTTCAAGGCACGACGTATCACGACACCGAGCCTATCGTGATGATTTGGGAAGCCGAGAGCCCGAATACGGGCGATGATATGACTTTATTCGCTAATTACCAAAATAGCGAGAACGCGAGAGCGCAAGTCGCCGAGATTCAAATTTACGATTCGTCGTTGTCGAACTACGACAGACGGTCTCTCGAGTGCGGATTGGCTGAAAAATGGGGGATTTCGGACGTTTCTGCTAAATGCGAAGCGTCACCGCCGTTAACGCAATCCGAAATGTTGGAAACCATGTACGAAGACGACGACGGCTGGCTTCTGTTGCTCGCGTACAATCATCTTGCGACTGACGAGTCCATCTTCACTTCGGGCAAGCCGCCGCAATCGCCCACGGAAGGCAATTCGCACGTCTGGCTGAATGATTTAGGTTTGACTGCGAACGACGTCGAATCAGTTCGATTTTATTGCAAAACATCCAAACATAATCGCGTGGTACATTTCTCGGTGAACAACGACTGGATAAAATCAGTCGTTACCACCGGTTCGGCGTCTGGAAATTCGGCATCTTATTGGACGAGCGGAAATACAAAATTTGGCGACCACACGGCGTACATCCCGGACGAGGCAAATTACTTCAGCACTACAGATTTGTTGTCGTGGCCGTTCTATAAAGGGTACGACTATCACTGGAGCATTGGAGGACTCGATACTTACGAAGGAAATCGATGGGAATGCGACGATATGGTTGGTAGAAACAGCTTGGGCGACACGACGCACCAAATCTGGTTCAAAAGGTCCCCTCCATCTCCGCCGCCGTCTCCCCAAGGTCCGCCTGGTACTTTCAACGGAATCAACGTGTACCAAGATGGAGACGGCTGGTTTCTACTCCTCGCATACAATCACTTCCCCGGTGAAGATAAAGCAATCGTTCCAGGAACTGCGCCGCAATCGCCCACGGAAAGTTACTCCCACGTCTGGTTGAACGATTTAGGTTTGACCGCGAACGACGTCGAAGCTGTTCGCTTTTATTGCAAAACATCCGAGCACGATCGCATCGTTCACTTTTCGACCGAATTGGCGTATACAAAGCAAACAATCGTGTACGGAACGCTCGAGTCAAATTCTGCGTCGTACTGGAATACCGGAACGACGAAATTCGCGGATCACACAGGACAAAGTCCTGATTCTGTGAACGACTATTGGGGAATGGGCGGTGGCCAGCCCCCCGCGTCCTGCGGCTCGCCCAGCCGCGCTACGTGCACGACTTACTTTTTCTATCCTTTCTATCACTGGGGCAGCCCCCACAACCTTTGGCACATCGGATCTGGAAACTATCTCTGCGACGATCACAACACATATACCCGCATCTCGGAGACGACGACGCACCAAATCTGGTTCAAGAAAAAACAATAGCTAGAAAGCGCTTTGTGTGGGGAGAACGATTTCCAAACACTCTACAAAGCCAGTAAGTGACAACAGAGTATCACTCAACGTACTCATAAACATTGCATCCATCAAAGGCTTAAAATCAACCGTAACGACTTTTCTTTCTGCCTAGTAAAATTCTGCTCGCGACGAAATCTTTTTCTCTTCTTCTTCTTTCTCTTTCTCTTCTTCTTCTTCTTCATAAAGCGACACGCCGCACGATCAATCGTGAAATCAACCAATCATCGTGGGAGAGAGAAGACATGCTGCCGCGCGCGGTTTCCTCTTCCTCTCCGTTCTTTTCTTCGCCGAGGAGGAGAGTAAAGTCATCGACGGCGTCGTCTCGCTCCCGGGCGAAGGTTTTGCCGCGAAACGTGTCGTCGTCGTCGACGGAAGGAGGAGGAGGGAAAGGAGGAGGCTCTGAAGCGGCATCGATATCGGGGAAAGAACGACGGCGATGGATCACACCGAAACCACGTTCGGAGGAGGAGGAGAATGGAGAAGAAAACGTCGACGGAACGAAGGAGAATCAGAAGAATCAGAGGAAAGATTCCTACCTCGACGAAGCGTTGATATCGCTCTTCGCGAGCCGCTTGGCGAAGTTTTTGAACGAAGGAGAAGAAGAAGAAGAAGAAGAAGAAGACTTTTTTAACGAGGTAAAAGGAGGAGTAGATTTTAAACGCGACGTTGCGAATCGGTGCGTTCGCGCGGTTGCCAGAACCGCGAGTGAAGAGGAGCAACGCATGTTCGGTTTGGCGATCATCGAGTCGTTCATACCTACGAAAGCGGCGAACGCGTTTGGCTGGTTTTTGAGATTGTTTCCGGACTGGTTCGCGAGACGGCACGCGGCGTTCGTTACGCCGTTGATTTTACCGTGGTTAGTCGGCGACGCGGAGGTGAACGACGTGCCTTTGGAGGCGCGCGCGAGAGAGAGCTGCGAGGAGAGCAAAGTTCCCGCGAACGCGTTCGAGGCAGTTTTTGCCGGGACAAAAAGTCAGCAGGAAGGGTATAAGCAAGGCGTTTTGGTGAAGAGATGCCGGGTTTTGGAGGAGTCTGGGTGCGTGTCGGTGTGTAAAAACGTGTGTAAGATCCCGACTGAGACGTTTTTTACGGAAAAAGTCGGTTTACCGGTCACGCTGATTCCGAATTACGAAACGTTAGAGTGTCAGTTTTGTTACGGGCGCGTCGCAGACGGGACCGAAGGCGAAGAGGCTGGAGGATGTTACGTCGGATGCTTAGCAAGTGGAACCAAGAGCTGCGGTGTTGATAATAATAGTGGTAGTGATAGTAGTAATGAGAGCGGTAGCAAGTTATAATAATTGTACAGTAGTGTGACGGCTTTTGATGAAAGTTTGATTTTACGAGGGGGGGCAAAAAATACGAGAGGGATAAATTCGCATCTTCGTCCTCACAAAAGTATCATCATGCGCCCCTTCGTTCTCTCCTTATCGTTTATCGTCGCGCTCTATCTTCTGTGCGCCGAAGGAGTGGCGGCGGATGATGCCACGACGACGAAGACGCAAACATTCGCAAGGTCTGAGCTTGACGTTGAGTTGCCGGTGTCGACTTCGCTGTCGATTTTCAAACCCAAAGACTTTACGGCTGAGAAATCGTATCCGCTCGTAGTCTACTTGCACGGATTTTGTCTCGGCGACGATGCGCAGCAGTTGTATTCGTTTACCGCTGCGCGTTCCTCGCCTGGTGGTGGAGGAGAGAGAAGGCAAACGCTGACGCAAATTGGCGTGCGCGAGCGAATCACTTCAGATCAGTTTCTCTACATGCCTTTGGACGCGCCGCACAAGACGAGAACTTGCGCGTTGTGCAATATCGCTTCTGATGCTAATAATTACCTCGCGGACCGTTTGACTTCTAATTGGATAAATTCAACGATGTCTCGAATCGGACCAGAATTTCAGTGCGCGGCTTGGAGCGGGAGCGACGCCTGTTGCAATCTTGAACAGGCTGCTAAAATGAATGAAAATAACGACGCGGAATACATCGTCGATGCGATCGAAAAGGTGAAAGCGGCGTATCCAAACATCGACGCGAGTCGCGTGTACGTCTTTGGGATCGCTACTGGCGGATTCATGGCTTCTCGATTAGCGTGCCAAAAACCTGAATATTTCGCCGGGATCGCGTCATTCGCTGGCGCTTCTTTCTACGACGAATCCAAATGCAAACCTACAAAGGCGACAAATTTTCTCGGCGTGCACGGTACGGGCGATACCGTAGTGCCAATCGAAGGCGGAGTAAATATCGTCGGAACTAAATTCCCGTCGTTTACCCGTTCGATGTCGATTCTCTCTTCAGCTTTCGGGTGCAAGAGCGAGCGTTTGGACGAGGATAAATTTACGCTCCCAACCGAGGCTACGCAAAGACGAGCTCCGAAAAATGTAAACGTCGACGTGATTACTTATGAACAGTGCCGCGGAGATGCCTCGCTTGAAAGTTGGACGATCGATGGAACCGATCACTTCCTCGAAGAAAAGACGTCGCTCGAATTGTTTTCTCGCATCACAAAATGGCTGTTAGCGCAACGCCAACTGGGAGAATCTTCTTCTACGTCGTCGTCGTCGTCGTCGTCGCCGACGACAAAAGAAGAAATGAATACAGTTGAGAAACAGAATAAGGACGAGGATGCGACAGTTTCTCGCATCGAATTCGGCGCGGTAGAAGCGTAATAATGTTTTTCTCTTGCAGACACTCACAATACATCAACTCGTACATTTTTAAATTTTTTTAATACATGTTTTTGAAGACATATCACGATGATACCGGTTCTTGTCGTTTGGTAGACGTCGATATACCATTCATTCCTCGACGATCGTTGCTGCTACCGTTTATTCCTTTACTCGCTTCCCGTTTCTCCTGCTTCTTATTCTCGTCGCCTATGGAAATTTTAATCGAGGAAACTCTTCGTTCGTCAGCTTCCACAATGGCGACTCTCAAAACCAGTTCCGGTACGCCGCCGTTTGATGACGACGACGACGACGACGAGGAAGAGGAGGAGGAAGACGTGTAATCGTCGTCGAGATCAAAATCGGACTTTTTATGGTCCGCGTTTTCTTCAAAACCATCGATTTCCTCCGAATCGTCTGTGTAGTCCACGTACAACTTGCTGAGCGACGACGACGACGACGACGACGACGCCAACGCGAGCGTTGAAACCGAAGCGCCTTGGACGACGGGGTAAGAAACCGAGAATGTTTCGCCTTCTTTTGGAATTCGTGCGAAAATATCGCACACCCAACCTCCAGCGGTTTCGTAGAGAGGACTTTTGGGAATATCAATCTCCAAATACTCCGCGAGCTCTTCGATATCGGCTTTCGCCCCAACTTCGTACGCTCTACCAGTGCCGCTATCACCGCTATTGTTGTTGTTATAATTATTATCGCTACTACTACTGCTGCCACTATTCGTACCGCCAACGTTGATGTCGACGATGACGTCTTTCCCGTTCACTTCTTCTTCCACGACCTCGTTCACAAACCTCGGCAAAGTTTTGCCCCTCGCGTCGTTTTCTTCAAAATCATCTTCCCTGTCCGCCTTATTCTCTCCCCACTCGTCGTCGTCGTGTTCGTCGTATATTTCGCCAACGATTTCCTCGATGCAATCTTCGAGACTCACGAGCCCGATGGTCCCGCCGTGTTCGTTTACGACGACGGCGATGTGATACTTTCTCCTTAACATCTCGCTCAACAATTTCTCCACCGGCATCGACTCGGGAATGAAATAGACGTTTTTTTCCATAATTGTTTCAATTGTATCGTCCAATTTGGAATCTTCACTTTCAATTATCGATAGAACGTTTACAATGCCAACCACGTTATCGACTCGCTCGTCGAATACAATCACTCTCGTATACTTTTCCTCCCTCCAAAGTTGCTTCAAATTTTCCAACGTCGCTTTGCTTTCGATGCCGCAAATTTGCACCAAAGGTGTCATCACCTCCCTCGCCGGCGTATTCGATAAATCCAAAACGTTTCGTATCATCGACTGCTCGCTCGCTTCGATCGAGTTCGACTCCATCGCTCCGCTCAATACCAACTTCAACTCGTTTTCGCTAACAAATGGCTCCGCGCTCGTTTGTATCCGAAACAAATGAAACCCAAAATCCACGATGGCAGTGCATATCCTTCCCAACGGGTACAAAATCGTCGACATCATCCGAATCGGCGTCACTACTAACCTCCCAACTACCAACGCGTGCTGCACCGCGATCGATTTCGGCGCAATCTCGCAAAACAACAAAACAAACGCCGACATCGCAATCGTCGCCAGACCAATCGCCTTCTCCCCGTACACCTTCACGATCGCCTCGGTCATCATCGCCGTCGCTAAAATCGAACTCACCGTGCTCCCAATCAATATGGTCGTCAAAAACCGAGTCACGTTTTGTTGCACCGCGTAAAACGGCGACGACGGCCCTTCCTCGTTGGCGAGCTCTTTGATTTTCCACGGCCACAACGTCGTCAGCGCAGTCTCAGAAAGCGAAAGAAAACCACCAAACGCAAAGAGCGCGAACGCTTGGAGAATAGTCGACACGATTTGTGGATCCGTAATAGAGAGCGACGTCGAGGACGCGACCGCTAACGGCGGCGGCCGCGGCGGCGCGTCCAAATGGGAAGAAGGCGCTTGGACGATACAATTTTCAGCTCTTTGTCCGCTCGTCGCCGCCAAAGTCTCCGCAGGCTTCAACTGTTCCACCACGAGTACACGATCGCGCTCGGAGAAAGATGGAGACGAGACGGACGAAGAAGACGTCGCCGATATTCTCCCGAGGCTTTTTCTCGTTCTCCTCCTCCCGAAAAACGTTCTCGTTCTCGTTCTCGTTCTCGTTCTCGTTCTCGTCGTCGTCGTCCCAACTGCTCTGTGTTCCAATTGGCCGTTGGCGTTGGAATGCATTATTCCTTCGACTCCTCTCGCCGCCATCGATCGTCGCCTCCGTCCGACTTTTCGCGCGTTTCGAAACAAGGAAAGAGCGAAAGCAACGACGGCGCGCGTGGGGGGGTCTTTTTGCTCGCGCTTCGAGATATAAAGCACAAAAGCAGCAGCGGGAGTAATGAGGTTTTTTATTGGGAATTCTCCCCTCAAACTTATCCAAACACAAGAGGCAAATAACGCTACTACCGACGTGGAATAATGGTGTTCTATTTTTACAAACGGCTAAAGGTGATGTGATGATCGACTGCGTTTTGTTGCGCCCTCTACTTCGTGCTGCGTGCGGATACGTTTACGCCCATTTTACGTTCCCCTTTTCTCTTTCTCTCTCGCTTCTTCGCCTTCTTCGTCCTCTGTCGCGCGTATTTAGGCGCTCTCCGTCGATTTTTTCTCTATTTAGCACTACTCTTCATCAATTTCAAAGCCTTTGTTTTCTTCTCCAGTTCCCTTCTTTCGTGTATTTCTTTGCTGATGGCGTTTAATTGTTCTAAACATTCGCCGTACCTGCTTTTGCACGTTTTTAGTTTCGCGCGCATCTCTTTCACCGAGGATTCGAGTTTTTCGATCGCGTCTTCGCCTTCTTTTTTTATCGCAAAGTAGCGCTGAGCTTTTTTGATCGCGCGGATGTTTTTGGTGTTGGAGGAGAGGCGCGCGCACTCGTCGACGGCTTCCATGGCGAGTTTGGCGTTGGTTTCGTGCGCGAGCAAGGCGCGGCGCATGACGCGTTCGGCTTCGGTGACGCTGGCGACGGCTTCGGAGAGTTTTTCCAGCAGGCGGAGGTTCGATTTGTCCATCCGTTTTTTCTTCTTCCGTTTCTTCTTCTTTTTCGGAGAGGCGGAAGGTGAGGTTGTTGCGAGTTCCGGGTTGTGGTTATCGTCGCCGTGGTCTTCGTCTATCAGTTCCTCTGTTTCTTCTTCATTATCCTCCTCCTCGTCTTCATCTTTGCTAAAAGAAGAAGAAGAAGGAGAAGAAGAAGAAGAAGAAGGAGACGCGTCGTCGTCCTCTTCCTTCGTCTCTTCGCGCGTCTTTGCCAACATCCTCTCCAACTTTGATACCGTCTTCTTACACTTCTCGTGGTGATCGAAACACTCCGCGTGCGCAATCATCGCCTCTTGACTTCTATTCTGATACAAACTCGCCACCGCCCTCTTGTGCAACGCCGGCACCGCCTTCTTCACCGCCCCGCCGAGCTGTTTATACATCCCGTCCACGGCTTCCCTCGCGCGCTCCTTCTCCTCTCTCAACGTCCGCTTCCCTCGATCGTACTCTTGCTCCGCTTTATTCACTTCCTCCGCGGCATCGTTCAAATCTTCCAAAGCGGTTTCCACCCTCGGATCCACCTCTTCCTCCTCCCCCATCAAATCCGTGTTTCGCTCGTACATCCTCCCCCGCGCGGCGAGCGCCTCCGCTTCCTCCGCTCCAAGAGTCGCGTCCAACGCGGAATCTTCCAAAGACAAAATCGAACACGTCGTCGCGTTATTCAAGGACGACTGCGTCCGTTCGTGGAGCGTTTGCCCACCACGACCGTGGCCACGATGATGGTGATGATGCGCAAACTTTGGTCGTAAAAAATCCTCCTCCGTGAACGCAATCGGATCCTCCAAGTGCCCAATTTTCTCATCCTGAGTGGACAAGAACATCTTCCTCTCCTCCTCGTTCGCGTCGTTCTTCTCGTTCGGTTCTATCTCCTCGAAAGAGTGGTTGGAAACGCGCGATTGACTTTCCCGCTCGCGCGTTTTTGTTTCCTCCTCGACCACCGCGAGCGTCAGAGAAACAACGACGGAGACATCATCGTCCAAAGAAGGAACCACCGCCTCCAGACGCGCTCGAACCACAGAAAAGACACCACCCCCAAAATAGGCCTCTTTTCTTCGCTCGTCGTCGTCGTCGCTAAAACTCCTCCGTTTCGGTGGCATGACGATACAGACGATGTGCGTTTTGGTTCAGACGATCACGGCAAAAGCCACTTTCACGTGCGAAAATCCATTTCCTTTTTTGTAAGGGAAATTGCATTTCAAACCGCACTCACGTCACGCGCGCACTCTTTCTCACGCACGCACTCATCGTTACGAGAGCCTTGGTGAAAACATTGCAGCGGCTGTTAGAGCATCTGTCCCTTTCAAGTTGAAATTTGGATGCGCTGACTCGTTCTTTCGTTACGCTTCTCTTCTCGTTTTACGTCGAGTTGTTCGAGAGCATCTCTTGTGATGAGAAAACATCGAGGTGATGTGTCTCTCGATGGCACGCGCGAGATGGAAGGAGTATGAGCAGAGGGCGAACGAGAACGAGAGAGAGAAAAGGCAAAGATGAAATAATGAAAGCGTTCTCTTCAATCTCGCTCGTTCCTTTACGACGTCGGAGTAGTACGCATCAGAAACGAGGACACCAACGCACAATTAATCGACATCGGATGATGATTTTCCTCCTCCTCCTCCTCCTCCTCCTCCTCGGCACCGTTCCGTCACCCGTTACAATCCATCTTGCGCGATTGTTGGTTCAAGCTTCCCGAACGCCGACCAAAAATGGGCGATATTCTCGTTCGGATGATTGAAGTACACAAAGAGGCGTGTAAAGAAGAGCGGACGAAACGACGGGAGAAAGAGAAGGAGGAGGAGGAGGTGGTGGGAGGCGCAACGACGAAAACAATTTAATAAACCCTGTAAATCTGTATCATTATATATTTGGGAAGATTATGGTTCTTCTCACCCTTTTGAAGAACTACCACTATCAAATGGATTTGTATTTTCTACGCACGAACTCGCCGGGCCGTGGTTGGCGCTAGTACACGTAAATTTCGCTTGAAACGCAGAAGCGTCTACAAACATACTATTTTGCGCTGTCGTCGCCGCCGTTCCAGTCCACGAAGAAATGTCATGGTTGAACGCAGAAGCGGAATAAAACATATATTTCATAATAGTCACTTGCGCCGTGTTCCAACCCCCAATGGCTTGGTTGAACGCAGAAGCGCCCTGAAACATATATCCCATATTCGTCACTTGCTCTGTGTTCCACTCCCCAATGTCTTGGTTGAACGCAGAAGCGGAACGAAACATAGAATTCATAGTAGTCACTTTTCCTGTGTTCCAACTCCCAATGTCTTGGTTGAACGCAGAAGCATCTCGAAACATAGAAAACATATTTGTCACTCGCCCGGTGTCCCACTTCGAAATGCCGCCGTCGAAAGTACTTTTACCGCCAAAGCCTTCATGTACACTTCCAGTCCATCCACTCATATCTTCCACCAAACTCACGTCCCAATTCGGCATCGTCCCGTACCAAACGTCTTTCGATCGAGCCCAGACTATACACTCTCCAGTCACCTCAATCGCTGCAGATTCAGCCAAACATTCCGCGACAAAAGTATGCCAGCTCGCGTCTGGAATTGGCGAGGGACCTACGCACGAACTCGCCGGTCCGGTGACGGCGTTGGTGCACGCGAATTTCGCTTGAAATGCAGTTGCGTCGGAAAACATGTTGCTCTGCGCCGTCGTCGCCGCCGTTCCAGTCCACGAAGAAATGTCATGGTTGAACGCAGAAGCGGAATTAAACATATAATACATATAAGTCACTTGCGCTGTGTTCCAACCCCCAATGTCTTGGTTGAACGCAGAAGTGTAAGCAAACATATCATACATAGAAGTCACTTTCTCTGTGTTCCAACTCCCAATGTCTTGGTTGAACGCAGAAGCACCTCGAAACATAGCATCCATACGAGTCACTTGCGCTGTGTTCCAATTCCCAATGTCTTGGTTGAACGCAGAAGCTTTATAAAACATAAAATACATAGTAGTCACTTTTCCTGTGTCCCACTTCGAAATATCGCCGTCGAATGTACTTTTTTCGCCAAAGCCTTGATAAGCACTTCCACTCCATCCACTCATATCCGTCACCAAACTCGTATCCCAATTCGGCATCGTCCCGTAGTTATTTCCAGACGCCCAGTCAGTGCACTCGCCGGTAACTTCGGCCCCTGCTTCGGCCAAACACTCCGCGACGAAAGTATGCCAGCTCGCGTCCGGGATAAAAAGTGTAGTTTCAACGTGCGAGAGACGATTTCGAAGCTCTGTATTTTGCGATCGAACTATCGAGAGCTCGCTCTTCAACTCTACTATAGTCGCCATCACGTCAATCTCTTCACCTTCTTCACTCAATACAATCAAACGTTCTCTACACGTGACGTTCCCATAAAAGTCCGTCTCTTTCGCACACATGTTCGTTTTCCAGCTACCTTCCGCGGCGCAAATTGAGGAAGCTTCATCCTGACCGTGAACACGAACTGAACGTACTGCGGCGAAGAAGATCAAAATCAGTCTGACACTCACGGAGTCAGTGTAGCGTTGATTCATTACAGTCGTAGATCGAAGGGGTTGATGCAAATAAGATTCTGTTTTCTTTTTCTTTACTCACGAGTGGAGCCGAAGGCGATTTTCGTGGATTAAGATGATTCACGGAGCAGAGGAAGTGTTGATGCTTCTTTTTAGCGCGTTTAGTAGGTACGAGTACTTGTTCTGAAGGATCGTCGTGCGCGTTTGAATGGTGATATATTTATTCTAATTGTTGATAAGACACACGACAAAAAGAAGGTCAACCAAAATTATCTTCTTTTTTGGGAGAAAATTGTTTAGGGTTTAGAGGAGGACTTAAAGCACGTCCTCAGGTCAAAATATATTCCGGCACGGACACCTTCCAGACAACTCTTTAAGACATTCAATTTGAAAGAGATATACTACTAGAGTAGAGTATGTTTCGCGTGTAGACCGAACTTCAAAGGCTGTTCTTTTCGCAGTCGTTCGGGAAAAGGTCAGAGATTTCCTCAAAACAATTTTGCACTCGTCGTCATCATCATCACGAACGCGCGTATTCTGTTGTTGGCTAAAAAAGAGTATTCACGCGCGGCAGGATTGCCTCCCTCGTTGCGGAACAGTCTCTGTGTTCCCTTCTTTCCTTCTCCGCGTTTTAGCGCGCTTCGTGCGACGCAATCGACGCTCGAAACGTGAGAGAGTGCGATACAAATGCATTTTTCGCGCTCGTTCCCCATGAACGGGTCGGTCGTGTCGTCTTCCCTCCCGATGATGACTTCGAAGAGGACGACGGTTTTGAAGACGACGACGCGTTTACAAACGAAAACGACTGTTTCGAGCACGCCTTTCCCTCCTTTTGCTGCTGCTGGAAAGTTTCCCCGGCGAGGGTTTTGCGGCGGCGTCCGCGCGGTTTCTTCTTCGTCGTCGTCGTCCGGAAGAGGAGGAGGAGGAACAGAAGGAGGAACAGAAGGAGGAAGCGGAGACGAAGAGGAAGAAGAAGAGAAGGACGATTCAACCGAAAAGGAGGAGAAAGAAGCGCGAAAAGAGGCGGAGACTCCTCCTCTGCCGGAATCTCTTTCTCGCGGGGCCGCCGCCGCCGCCGCCGGTCGAGCGCCGATACTACCGGGAGGACCCCGTCGTCGTCGTCGTCCCGATGAAAGGCTGAAAACGAAAGAAGAAGAGGAAGAGGAGAACAAGAAGTTTGAAAAGCTTCAGAACAGCTTGTTTTTATCCTTGTTAGTGACGGAAGGCGCGATAAAAGGGTCGGCGATGACGGCGTTGGGGTTATTATTGAACGTGAAAGTGATTGATTCGTTTCGTTTTTTGAGCGAGAGCGCGAGCGGAGGCGACGGGGATGTCGTGCTTCTCGGGACCGGCGTTTCGTCGGCGGTTGGCGTCGGGATCGCGTGCGCGATGCCGTTGGTTTTGATCGACTTTGCGATTATGAATCTGTTTTTCCCCAGCGAAACAAGCAATTCTTCTTCTTCTTCCGATGCGTCCGATGCGCCTTCGCTGAGGACCGCGGTGTCCAATTACGCGAAAGAAGCGTCGTTGAACAACCCGTGCTTGAACATGCCTTTTTATAAAGACGCCATCGTCGCTTCTGTTGCACGCGTCGCGGACTCGTTCGCGTGCGTTTTCACGCTTGGATTTTTATTCACGTGGATAACGGAAAGAGGCGTTGAGTACGGTTTTGAGGTGTACGAGATTGAAAATACAACTAAATGGCTCGCGCTCGCGGCGACGGTGTTGGGTAAGGAGGCGATGATTTTTTATCGAAGTTATCGAAGAAAAGGTTTTGGCGCCGGTGGCGGTGCCGGTGGTGAAAAAGGAGGAGGTAAAAAAGAGAAGAGAGCGCCCGGGATGAGAGCGTACGTGGTGACGCGAGATAAAATCACCGGGAAGGAAAAAATGGAAGAGATCACCGCGGAGAACATCGAGGCGAAGAAGAAGAGGGGCGAAAAATTGGAGCCGCAAGAGTTGGCAATTGAATCCGCGATGTACAACATGAACGTTCGTTCGACTATCGACAATTGGCGCGAAAGAATTTCAAATGGTTTACTTGGTTTCTCGTTTGTCGTTTCCGGCGGGAACGGAGCGGCTCCTTTGGTTGGAGGTTTACTCGGCGATTTACTCTTTTGCGTGTATCAAAGAAACAACGTGAAAAAATATCTCGAGAAGTACGGTGTGGATGATGAAAATAATAGCAGCAATAGCAGCAGCAGCAGTAGGAGTAGGAGTAGCAGCAGCAGCAGTAGCAGTAGCGGGAACAAAATGAGAACATCTATTGCTGTGGCCAAAGCGCGACAGCGCGAGATGCAATCCGTTTTGGTGAAGAAGATGAAAGAGAAGGAAGGAGAAACGAATAATACATCGGCGAGTGAAAGCGTCGGTACGAGTAGCGGTACCAACAGTACCAGCAGTCAGAAAATCAACGACATGATACAAACGGTACAAAAAGAAGCGTCGCTCGTCGCTCGTCTCGTAGTCGAAGCCGACGAGAAAGAATCTCTTCTCTCCTCGTCGTCAACACCGGCTCGCGCCACCAAACTCAACGCCGAACGCAAAGCCTTCAAAACTCTCGAGAACAAACTGCCAAAG
>Ga0257106_1000922_pt1 | contig 15646 bp, 33 predicted proteins | sample LP_taG_3_FD_190177 | JGI IMG/M metagenome (GOLD analysis project Ga0257106, IMG submission 190177) | Marine microbial communities from Northeast Subartic Pacific Ocean, Canada - LP_J_2011_P26_10m | ecosystem: Environmental > Aquatic > Marine > Oceanic | place: Canada: Northeast Subartic Pacific...
ATCATCATTAGTAGATTTCCAATTTAAGTAGTTATTCCACTTATCCTCAAAATCAAAAATGACCGTATTGGTGGTTGTATCTAAAATACAATCATCATTGTACATTAATCTTCTATACATCGGAATATGGATTAATGAGTTTAGTTCCAATCATATAATATTGTTCATACTTTAACCAATTAAACTTCTTTGATAGAGAATCTATAGTCTTAGGCATATGATTATGCCAATCTAAAACCACATCATCGTTTTTGGTATCATACCAATCACTAAATTGTTCCTTTACTAAATCTAAATGAACAGGTATACTATAATGCCCATTCCAATTACCATCAATTTTATATGAGTTTTGTTGTCCGTATGAGTACGAATAATCATATAATGTTTTCTGAGAATCTAATTCGTTCAAAAGTTCAGTTGATTTTTCTATCATATCAAATGTTTGAAAGATTTTGTACTTTGGGTTATCTTTTTTATTTAGAATCTCTTTGATTGATTTTACTATCGTTAGTTTATTCTCATTCCCACCGAATTCGGTTAATTGTGATTGGAATTTAGGTGTATGGTAATTATCATCAAGCATACTACCCAAACTCATCCATTCTACATCTTTTGGGTTTTTTGAGTTCTCTTTAATAATATCATATCTAAAATTACAACTAAGTCCGATACCAATATAATCGTTATTATTGAATTTAAAGTGTTCATTCGCTCTCATAACTTGGTTGAGGATTCTAAAATCTCCAGTGCCAGGCGCACCAAAGTTATAGAACTCATTAAACCCCAAAGAAAGGATATTAGCCCAACTAGGCCATATGTGGTGGGTATGTGAACACCCAAATGTGAACAATCGTTTTTTCATTGTTGATAAATTGTTGAAAACTTTTTCATTCGTTTTTGCTTTTTACAAATAGTTATAGTAGCAGACAGACAAGACAGACAGCAAAAGACATTGACACCTAAAGTATGACAGTATGACAGTAGACAACTAACGAAAGTGTTTTCTCCATCTTGTGATAAGGGTATTATATCTTTTTCTATCATCAAACCTCTTATAATATAATTCAATATAATTCCTACAACCAATTACGTGTTGTATAAAAGAACCATCTATCATTATCTTACATTTCATATACACCAAATTGTTTAATAGTTTATCGTTCATCGAGTCGAATTTTAAAAATTTTTTCTTTTATTTATTATTGATAGTTTATTCAGCGCCAGATTCTTCCAGCAATTAAATACAATACTATAGTAGTGAGGAGTACTCCAAACATAGCTGTTCCTGCTTCAATCAGTACCCTACTCATTATGTTCCATTCTAATTCCATACTTATATATATTTATATTTAAAATTTATGTTAAACCTACAACAACGATACGATAGAGTAAACAATAGTACCCCACTTATATACGTTGGAGATTTCTCTGTACATACTGTTACACATATCACATCGTTGAAAGATTGTGTGTTAGTACATACTGAAGGTAATCAGGTTTACCTAGACTCCGACCTTCTTACCCTATCTGAAGTATGTCAAGCTGAGAAGGAAGTGGAATGCCTTTGTACCGAGCTTGGGTTAAACTAAAAGCTCAATTCGGTAGTAAACAACTTATGAGCTGCGTAATGCCCTCTATCAACCCCCTTTGTGGTTGAGGTGGTTATCTTCGTTCCATAGTTAAGGGTTCGTAACTTTTTTAGAGCTTCTTCTCCTTTATCCCTACTAATGTATAACCCCTTTGATTCCTTACCTTCTATTAACTCATAGAATGTAGTATCCTCTCCTTTGAACATACGTTGTACTTCTTTAATCTTTAATCGTTTACGTTTAATTATTTTCCCCATCGTTATTGTTTTTAAAGTGTTCATAAAATCTTTGTGCCATCATCATAAGAGTGACAGGCCATATGATTACATTCCATATCCTCTCTACCATAGTCCATTCCTCTACATCCTCACCGAATGTTTCGTTTTTTTGTCCTAACGTAGATAGATACTCTAATATCATTACCCATACAATTCCCATTACGATGTACCCCATTGTTATATTAATATCCATTGTTAAAAAATTAGTTTAAATATACTACTCCATATCGCTATCGTTACTATTAATATAATTAACCATGCGACTGGTTTTGTGTAATCTCTTTTCATACCTTATATTTCTTCTTATACTTAGCTACAAAATTATCACCTATACCGATATCCAAAATTTGTGCATCATTTGGTATAATAGGTTTCCTAGCTCTAGCATTAATAATTCTATCGACATGGTATGGGAATTTCTCTACCCTAACCTTACGACATCCTTTTGGTAGATACGCTACCGTTGTTTCTTTACCTTCCATATGATGGTTGTCTGTTATAGTGGCAATCTAATAATTGTTGAGCCACTTCTATTGATATTTGATTCGTATTATACAAATCCCAAATTAATTTTTTCATAATCTATTTATCTAAAGTATTCCATATCGTACATCTCATTCAATTTGAACCTTATTTCTTTTGGTATTCTAATAAAGAACACCCTTAACCATATGTAAATTTTTCTATGTAACATCTTTTCCAGCTTCTTTTAACATAGGGTCACCCCACTTATTAGTCCCCAAACCCATAGATTCCCAAGTTTTAGCAGGTGGGTGTTGGTTGATGTAGTTTCTTTTCGTTGCCTCATCTAATAGGTTTGCTATATTTTCACAAATAACATCTGAAGCTTGGCTATGTGAAGGATTGATACCCTCCGCTTGAGCCTCCTCTATACTCCATTGACCTAGTGGTTTCCAAAAATCATCGTGGTTAAACCCCTGCTCTTCAAGAAGGTTTCTATTTAGAGGACCTGTTATAGTTCCTTGCTTTCGAGTAAATAGGTAATCGTATTCCGCATCCCAATGTTTTTTAAATGTATCGGGTTTACCAACAATCACTATATCGTTCATAAAAACGTAATTGAAATTACAATTGTTAAATACCCTATATATTGAGTGTTTTCTTACTTCTTTAAATTGAATATTTTGTAATTCAATATTAAAATCAGTTCGCTGAAACACTATATGTTCATACTGAGAGGTATCAAACACATCCATTATGTTCTTACAATGATATACAATACAATTTTCATTTGATTTTAAATTATGATATGTGGGTGTAATTGGATTGATTACCCATCTAATAGTAGAATCATAGTGTGATATATCTACTTTATCTACACCTGTGGTATCCCACGTTGCTATAACAACATCATATCCATCTAATCTACCTGATTCTTTGTACAATTTGTAAATTTCTGCGAAGTTTCGTACTTCTCCGTAAAAAGCTAATAGTTTTTTATTCATATGCCTAACCAATATTTAATTCTATTCAGTAGTGAAGGTTTCACTTGCAACTGTATTAGTACAGATTTCAACCTTACACTAGCCATATGTGGAGTTTCTGGTAGTAATCCCATAATTTGTTCTAATTCTCTTATTAATTTAATTCTACTCATAATGAATTTCTTTTATACATTTCCATATCTTCTATTATATAGTTTAAAAACAATATTGCTTTATTATAATCACCCTTTACTATAAAGGTTATAACTTCTTTAATGCGGTTAATAATTTCTATACCATCCATTTATTCCGAATAATGCCATTCCCAATCTTGCTCAGCTGAACAAGCTATTGGTGTATCTTCTATCTTATCTACTGTTATAATTCCCTTTTGTGGAGAAATACAAGCCACTACTTCAAACTCATCGTTTGTTATAAGACCTTCCATTAATCCTCCATATTCACTTGTAACATCTCTACCTGTTATTTTACTAATTACTTTCATATACTTAAATGTGTTAATTTTTCCTGCAATCGTTTCATATGTTTACAAGGAGAATAAGAACGGAATTGTCTAGCAGGACATTCACAATCATCAATCTTATAATCCGTAACTCTTACACTATAGTAAGATAGTTTACCTGTTTTTTTATTTCGAGAACCCATTTCTCTGTATTTCCAACTACTCATCTGTAACTAATTTTAGTAAATTCTCAGTAGCTTTTAAAATATCTTTACAATTACCTAGCGATGCTTCTATCTCACTACCATCTGAGTAATTCATATCCCAACTTCCATCTTCTAACATCTCAAAATCTTTTTGAAGATAAATAGCTTTAGTTTTAATCTTACTGATTTCTTTAAGGACTGTTTCTATATTACTTTTCATAACCAACGAATTTATACATTACATCATCTACCAATCCTTGCTCAACTGCGTAAGGGTATTCTTCAGCTAACCAATAGTTCTGTGCGTTTTCGACTGCTTTTAAACAACCCTCATATAAATCTTTATGAGTGTATCCATCACCATATCTAACCTCACCACATAAATCTATAAGTTGATTGAGAACTTTCCAATTGCTTTTATTCTTTTCGATAGACTTAATGATGTTAGTTTTCATTATGTCCGCCACCTCATCATTGTAATTATACATTTCGTTTGACCAGGGTTTTGTAACTTTAGGTTTTATTAATACGTTCATATCTTTTAAGTTTTAATTATTTAATAGAACAAACTCATCGCTGCTCTTAATCCTTCTTTTGTAGCCAAATGTACTGAACCTTTCACTACATTTAAGGTAGGGGAATCAGAATATTCCTTCTCAGCCATTTTAATAGCTCCTCTCTTAGTCTTAGCCCATACGGAATTCCAACCACCACCTTCGAAGGTGAACATATACTCTTTGTTTTTTAATTCTTTCATATTTTATTGATTTTTAAAGTTTATTTTTATTTTAAGTAAGCTGGACCGAACATAGTGTATTTAGCCGTTCCATCAAATATATTTCCTCTACTATGTTTAGCTGGAGCGTTCCAACCCTCAGCTTTAAGTAAATCTCCAACACATACTAAAGAACCCTTATGTACACATTGTTTCATTGAAACAAATCCCCATACTGAAGTACCATCTAAAATCTTAACGAACTTTCTACCTTTTTTGTAAGTAAGTAGTTTTGGTTCTAATGATGGAAATCTTTGTTTATATTCATCTGCTATAGTCTTATTAACAGAATTTAACCACATTTCTAATTTACTATTCATATATTAAAGGTTTATTTCTTTCATTATATTATTAAGAATCTCATTGAATACCATTTTCTCTTTCTTTGATTGTTGGTAGTTTTTCTTATTGATTATAGAATTTTGTTTTTTGATTATCTTATTAAGAGCAGAGATTACATCATTCTTAGTATCACCAATTATACCAACTAACCATTTAGTTCCATCAATATTTAAAGTATCACCTAAGTTTCTTTCCCACTTAGATTTGTAATATTGAACTCCATAAAGTTCGGTTTTACTCTCATTCATTCTTACTAATCCTAAATTCATTTCTTTTAACATTTTTTACTTATTTTAAAGGTTTATTATCACTCATTTACAAGGTAAATATACGAAAAAAAACCGAGATAACCAAGGAAAATATCACTTATTTTCATCATTAATACCATTTTTTACAAATTAAATACTCTTTTGATGTAAGTGCATCCCACCAATCGGAGGCAACCTCATCTTCTTTTAAGGATATCCCTTCATTTATGAAGTATTCTCCATTACTCATCATTGGGTATATAATACCTTTTTCATTATCTAACCAGCTCCCTACTGATTTTAATTCGATTAAATTGGGATTGTGTTCTAAGTTCATACTTTATCTATTATCAATTAACAAGTACAATATAACACTAAAAGTCGAGTAATCCAAGGAAAAAGTGAATTATTTTCAAAAGTTATTAACAATTTGTTTCAAAAATCAAAACCCCTACCAATGAATTAACAAAGATAGGGGTTTACACCTCTAAGTCATTGGCCTTAAAGGAATTTTTACAAAATACTGGTTATAGGAGGGTATAATTCCTTCATTTTTAGTATTTCTATAATTTCTTCTGCAATTTGTGTATTTGCAAGCGTAGTTTTGTGAGAATCATCTATTTGTGGAAAAATTAAGTTTAAACTTTCCTTTTCAGAGAGTGCATCACCATGTTTTCCCATAAAAAGTATGTTTTTATGTGTTGGAAACTTAAATTTTGGTATTTCTGACATAAATAATCCATAAATTGATGTATTTGAGGTACGATTTAACAATTTAGCTATAGTTAAGAACTGTTCGATGTAGTGAAAGTTGGTAAGTGCACCATATTTCTCTAAAAAAGCCATCATTCCAACCTTTTCTAACTTACTCATCTTCGAAGGATTAAAATCTGTGTGTTTATTTATTACAGAAAAGTTGGTTTGTTGTAGTAGACCAGTGTGATTGTTACTTAAACTCTTCCAATCGGTATAATTACCTACATCTTGTCCCAATATTACGTTATCGAAGAACCCAAATTGATAAATTACCAAAGGATTTTCCATTTTTTGTATATAATCTATCCTATCTATAAGAGTTTGTAGTGTATATGGCATCGGCATACCTGGTTTTCCAAGGGTTTCCCACTTACAATCATAATATTCACCTAATACTTGAGGATATGACTTGAATTCGTAGTCCAAGTCATCAAAGTTAACACCAGCAGCTCGATACTGCTCATGTTCATTTGTATAAGAATCTCCAATACACACAACATTTGAAAACATTTATACTATTTTTTCGAATATGTATGTTTTTCCATCATCTTCTGTACCAAATTCAGCTTGAAGTTCCGCTAATAGATTTTCTTGCGTAGTTTGCTCGTAAATGAAACATTGTCCTTTACCTTCCCATATTCTACATCCATCATCACCTTCATCCATATCTGCTTTTCTTGCGATAGCTACACTATCTTCGATTTCTTCCAATACTGCTCCACTTAATGTGATTACTTTATATGCCATAATATTTTCCCATTTAATATAAATATAATATTTATTAAAAACACGTTTGAATGATTAAAAAAATACATACATTTGGTAGTTCATATACTGAAGGTGGTGGATTCGAGTGGTGGGATACCAAATTAGCAAGTCCTGTTAAACCAACATATAAACCTTATATTGATAAATGGCCAAAGGTTAAAACACAATTTCCTATGAGTTGGCCTGGTCAGTTAGAAAAACTGATAGAGGATACTTTCAATCACATAAAACCGAAAGAACCAATTTACAATAAAGTAAACGGAGAGTGGGTAGCTAACAAAGATAATCTTATAGTAAATCATGCTCGGTGTGGTTGGGGTAATGAAAGAACGTATCGTAAAATATTTGATATAACGAACGAACCTAATTTTAATCCAAAAGAACATTTATTTCTAATAGAGTTTTCTGATGAATGTAGAGCTCAGTTTTGGTCGGTTAAGTACCAAAAGCATTTTTTGGTAAATTATGATTTGGGTGAACCTAATAAACCTGGTTTAATATTGAAGCAAGATGTAGAGCCAGTTTTTGATTACCATAGACCTGATAATAGAGACCCGCTTAATATAGAATATCAACAATACTTTAAAGAAATAGCTCCTATGTTAACTGATTATATTAAAACAACATATGATAGAGGTGAGGTACTTAGAAGAGTAATACAAAATCAAATAACCTTTGTTAGTTATATGGAACTCAATAATCTTAATTGGTTAGTACCCTTACCCAATGCTGTATGTTGGCAACCTCAAAATCATAAGATGTTCAGAGGAAAATTCATTACCGATAAAAATGGAGAAGGTTATCAGTATTCAATAGATACGTTGGGTTTAGGGTTCAGTAAAGAAACTGATGGATTACATACAGACTTTCATGGTGGATTGGTTTGGTCGGAACAAGTGGCTAAGGAAACTTACAATTTGATGATTGACTTTGGTTTTATGGGAAAAGCTCGTAAAGTAGATACTTCTGATAAAACTATGATTAAACGTAAGTTGGAGGTTCGTAACGAAATTTTCAGTAGAAGAGAGGATATCGTAAAACAAATGGATTATATGAAATCATCTGTTGGACACTTCAATGAGGAGTATTTAGAGAATAAACGATTATTATAATGAATCCGAAATCGGTAACCCGAATAATATAAGCTAAGATAGTAGTAGTATAGGTAATAGTCATAGTATAGAGACAAGAAAGAAATTAAAAAAAGAAAAGAAGCACCCTTAACTCCTAACTCCCTACTTATAGAGAATGGAGAATATCATTACCATCCTCAAGCTCCTCTCTACCTCAGTAATCTTTTACTTTTTGGCTAATAGATTCTTCCATTGGTTAGATAAATAAACCCTTACACAATCCTTTATAGCTAAGAATCAGTTGATTAGCAATAATCATACGCTATCACCACCGAAGGGGGGTACTACCCTATTCTTTCTATACGAGAAAAAACCGGGCCCGATATAAAAACGTACCCGAGCCCGGCTTTTGCCATTTACCTTTTGACCATTTACAAGAAACCTCTCTAGCCTATAGGGGGTAGTTGTGTGCGTTGTGTACTTAGGGTAATTTAGCTTCTTTTACTTTTGCTTAGTTCTGTACTCTATATAGGTAGTATTATTATTAGGTGTACCGAGCTCCGTTTGTGTTACAATTTCCAGTGATGGGTGAGTGTTATTATTTGTAACACAATAGCGCCTGACATTTTGTCAGGTCATAGATGTTACATTTGTAAACAAATAGTTACGTTTGTTAACTTTATGTACACATTTATGTACATTATTGCGCATAAAAAAACCAGCAGATGGGTGAACTGCTGGTGGATTCTGATAATCACTTTTTGTATAGGAGAGAGAGATAGCCCATTTTGAATATGTACATAGTGCGTAGTATCATTTCATCGCCTTTGACACTATGTTGTGTTATGGTGTATGGAGGTCCGCAGACTCTTCTCATACACCGCCGGACCTTACGGGGTCCGATTTGAGCGGAAGGATGGAACTGCCCCACCTCCTATTGACTGGATGCCAATCGGGTTTCTCTTAACCCCTCTTCCGCAATATTTTAAAGAACGTTTTGTTTGATTCTTAGAGTAACTCTCAATCAGAACTCAAACTTACTATACAAATATACGAAATAAATTCCATATATCCAAGGAAAAAAGCAATTATTTTTAATTTATTTTGCTTTCTCCATATCTTCTATGTGTAATAACCCTCCTAAACCTCCAAAAAAGAGTGTTAAGAAGCATAATCCCTCTAATGGGTTCTCTAAAAGCAGTAGAAACCCTCTGAAAAAGAACTTAATAGCGCTCGGTATCATTAATACTACCAATACTAGCCCTATTACACATACGCTAATCTTTACTTTACTATACATCTCTATCTTTATTTCTTATTACACTACTAATATACGAATAATAAACCATATAACCAAGGAAAACTTCAATTATTTTCCATTTATTTCAGTATCCGCTTCGCCTGTGTTGCTACTCCCACCCATCCACCCTACAATATACGAAATTCCGAGCACAAATCCAAGGAATAAGCATGACAATTTGTCAGGCAGGCCCGAATTACGATATTCACAACAAATATAAGCTTTTGTTGAAAATCCTCTATCTCAGCGTGGGGAATAAATGAGAATAACCGGGTGACAATTTGTCAGGTCCTCTCCAAGCTCGGTTATTTCCCACAATATCCCACATTAGGGTAGAATATTTGGGCTAGGAAAAAATAACGTCTAGCGATGAAGGGGCTAGAGCTTCCTAATAATTGGAATACATTGTGGAATAGGGTGTTATATTCACATACTATATCACATTTTATTATGATACAACGTACATTGTAGAAGTTCATAAGGAAGAGTACATACCCTAAGCCGCTATGTAGTTGATTTTAAGGGGTTTGAGAGGTTAAACAATGAGGTGTGTAATATTGTGGTACGGATTCACTATTCCAGCCCTTAAAAACCCTCTATTTAAGACATAAAAAAACACCTATTTCAGGCGTTGTTTTAAAGGGGGAGTATGGGGGTACTAAGGGTATCTTAGCTTCATTTTATATTGTGGGGAACTTTATCTCTGTATAGGGGGAATTCTCTTCTTTAAGTACTTATTCGCTTGGTCTAACATAACGTTGATTTCCTCTCCTATGTATATCTCTACTATAATATTCTGAAGTACCGAACATTCCTCATATTGTTCTCTTTTACATAGGGTATCGATTGTTTTTTGAATCCTTTCCATTGGAATGAGATTTGTTATGGTTTGTGTTCGTATCTTACCTTCACACCACTTTTCGTACATCCACTTAAATGAACGTATCTCCGCATAGAAGAATTGTTCTACAATTTTATCATTGTGAGCGTATAGTGGAATATCCTCCCACTTCTCTTCGTCGTTAAATCCGAATTCATCCACACTACCTTTTTAAATTGTTAAATAAGAAGCTACGAGCTTTAGTTGCTTTAGTTTCCTTTTTCTCTAATACCGATGTATGACACCCACATTTATGCTTTGAATCTTCATGCTTGTTACACTTACAATTCTCCTTTAATCGTTGTTCTCTTATGTTTAATGTATATGCCATTGTATTCTCTTTATATATAAATATTACCAATTATCCAAACCACTCAAATCAAGCGAATACTATCAAAAAAATTAGTCTTCGACTCCATCCCCACCTATCGATGTTAAGGGGGTTAGTAATCGAAATCATCATCACTATATTGTTCTTTCTTCTTGGGAGTAGGTCTTTCATCTATTCCATCTATGTATGCCTCATCATCATCCATCCCCTCATCATCATTGGTTGGGGATTCCGTATTCCACGCATCGTTGAAATAACGGAATTGGGGTTCATTACTACTACTACACATATAACTCTTTAATCCTATGCCTTTATCCATGTTAATATAATATTTATTGAAATTAATATATTCGTTATAACCGCTTGTATTATTAATAGTGTTCTAAATCGAGCTACCGCATCTGCTTCTTTTTTCGTTTCACCTATCTTCTCACCGAGCGCTCTAGCCCATAATCTCCAAATCTTCTTCATCTTCTTTAGTATCCTAAATCCTTTCTTATATCCCTTTTTACAACTGCCAAATATTGTTTTCTCTTTTTGGCATCTACAAATGGTACTGACCAGAATTGTTTGGTTTTTCTCCATCTGTTTAAATTCCACCCAAATACGAATGTATATACCCCCATCACCAATCTCAATTTCACCGAATTCAAATATAGTGTAACAACTGGTAACATAGGTGCTCCATGTGTTATATAGGTTCTAACCTTCTTATTACTAAGGAATGGTTTTGGATAAGCGTATTTACCGAATAATGGTACAAATTTGTAAGCAAATCCTGGCGTAAATACCTCATCAAAAAATGTTTCCATCTTTGGTACTAATCTAAACCACCATACTGGTGATATAAAATAGATATGAGTTGACCAAGTTACCAAATCTTGGTATTCTTTAATCAACTCTAATTTATTCCTATGAAGTTTATCCTCATACAAGTCAATAACTCTATAGTCTTGTTTGAATTTTCTTACTTCTCTTAATACTGTCTTAAAAATACCATTGAAACAGAATGATTTTCTATCTGGGTGTCCTATGATAATTAAGTGCCTTTGCTTATTTCGTCTCAATTTTCTTCTTTTTTACTTTGGGTATCCAATTTGTTACTTTTTCTCTTTTCTTTTCAAATTGTTCAATCAATCCTTTGTTCCCACCTCCGAATTTATCCTTCTCCTTATCGATTAAATATGTTAAATCTGTTATTATTCTCTTTTGTCTCTTTTTTTGTTTTGGTGTCATATATCTATTTTAATTTAGCGTGTGCTTTGGTTATCTTAAATGAAATATCTGTAGTATCTACATCTATTATGCTTTTTGGGTTTTTCTTAATGAATTCCTTTACTGCTTTTTGAACATCCTTAGTGTTATAATCATCACCTGCTATCATTCCTCCTCTTTTTATCTTCGGCCAAAAGGTATCTAATTCCTTTAATATGTACTCATAATCATGACAAGCATCACACCAAACGAAATCTAAGGTTTCATCATCATATAATCTAGCCGCATATTGTGTATCACAAGTTATAAAATTAACATATTCTTCCAATCCTAGCATTCTAATTGGGTGATTACATACATCAATTGGTGATAAAGGTACTCCACCTTGCTCTTTGACTATCTTATTTAGGTAATCTATATATTCAAAAAATGATGGAGGAATTCCACTTTGAGTTACCGGGTCCCAATCATCTCTGGTATTTAGTATGTGCATTGGTAACCAAAATAAATCAATAGAATCAAATTTAATATCATTTATCTCATATTCATTTATCAACGATGCCATTCTACATGCCGATTGTCCTAAAAATGTACCCAACTCTACAACGTGGTATTTTTCATCGGGTTTTATTACTTGTTCTAATTGTATTCTATTAATGACTCCTTCATATATGAATTCTGATTCATTCATATAACCAGGTACATCTTTATAAGATTTTAGCTCACTCGTATAATCTTGCTCATACCACTTTTTATCCATTAAAATATTTGTTAATTGATTTACCTATAATTCTATGTACGTTTGGTGTTGGGTGACAATTCATAGTTTTGGAGTAATCATCTTCTATTTTGAAGGATTCCCCCTCATCTACCCACATATCGTGTTCTAATTTATGAAGTGTATCATATTCTTTATGATTATATACCAAAGGTATTAATTTTTCTTTATATTCTTCACATTTAGAAAATGCTCTATCATTTGAGAATCCATATGGTCCTATAAAATATACATCAAATCGTTGCATTAAATCCCATACATACGAATAATAAAATAACTTTGTATTTCTGTAAGATAACTTATCCATCATCTTATCTGAATCAATTACTATTTCATCAACAGATTGATATCCCATAATTTTGTATAAAGATTCTATTGCTTTGGTATCCTTTTTTGTGTAGAAATCACTAAATTGAGTCTGAATTGGTTTGTTAAAAACACCTTCAAATGATGGATAAAACCACTCCACACCTCCACCAACGGCATCTCTATTAAAATTTGAATGAAAATAAGAACGTTCTGCTGGTGGTATTTGTATTATAACAACATCATCTTTTTTAAAATGATGTTTTTGTGTTAGGTGATTTGCATCTCTACCCAAACTGTGGAAAGTTCCTCCATTATATGGTTGGGTATATTTATCAAATCCATCTACATATGCTGCAAATCTGTGTTTTTTTCTCCATTGTTCAACTTCTATATCTCTGTAATCCGATAATTCTCTTAATTCTGGATCTTGACTCTTTTGATTTCTCATTGTTATGAATGGTTCTTTATCCATATACAATTCTAATCCTTCTCCCCAAGTGAAAGAATCTCCAACAAACAGTAACTTTTTCATCTATAAATTAAGTATATAATCTCGTAATCTATCAGCAGGTCTCCAAGATAATCTATCTACCATATCATTATTTTCTCTAAGAGTTTCTCTATAGTTACCCTTTTGGTCAGGTATATAAGTACATTCTAAATCATCTCCAAATCTCTCTTTGAAGAAATGAAATACATCTTTTACTGAATGATTAATACCTGTACCCAATTCCCAAGCATCTTCATGTTTTTCACAAAATACACCAATGTGGTGAGAATCCTTTAAATGCCTTTCTCTACCAAAAGCAACTTTATATAAACCATCACAAATATCCCAAACGTGAGTGAAATCTCTTTTTTGCATACCATCACCTACAATTGTTATTGGTTGTTTTTTTATGATTTGATTTCTCCATATACCAATTACAGCTGCCCAATCACCATCAACTATTTCCTTAGGTCCATATACATTATAGAATCTACAAATTTCCACATCAACATCAAATGTTGTTCTGTATAACTTACACACTTCTTCACCCAAATATTTGTACATAGCGTATGGTGAAATTGAAGGGTCATGGTGCATTGAAGATGAACCAGCATATACTACCTTCACATTGTTATGCCTAGCCCATTCCATTACTGCCTCCGTACCTCTAACATTTACTCTAAATGTATCCGTTGGGTTTTCAAATGATGGTTGGATTCTACTCAATGCAGCAAGATGAAAACATACATCAAAATCTTCTCCTTTAATGTATTCTATTGTTTCGATATCTGCGTTTATATACTTTACACCTTTGATATGATTTTCATATAAACCGCTATCGTAGTTATCTAATGAGACAACCGAGTGTCTTTCTTTTATTAATCTTTCGATTAAATTGGTGCCAATAAACCCAGCACCACCTGTTACTAATACTTTCATTTACTATATAGTTTAATTACGTTATTTATTATTTTTTCTTTTGTTAGAGGTTCATCTACATGCTCCCCATAATATTCTTTATATGGTATTGGATTCATATATGTAATCATATGATTCCAAATATCTTCTTTCTCTGTACCATCATTATTCCAAGTTTCATATAGTAGTTTGACATATCGTGCATCATCCATTATATTCCTAATAATAACTGTTTTGAAATAAGAACCTTCAGCTATTAACTTACCTGATTGAATTAATCCTTTAACTACTTTCTGTAAATCGATATCTTTACCAAATTCCCTTTCGTAGACCCACTTATGTAGTTCAACCATATTATTGTAATTACCGATTTGATAATAATCTATAATTGGGAATTTAGATAAATTACCGAGTTGATATTCACAATAGAATCTTTTTGGGTTTTGTTTATATTCCTTTAAGGATTTATGGAATCCAATAATTTGTGATTTTGGTACAATTGCATCTGGTCTCATTCTTATAATCAAATCATATTTTGATTTAGTTTTACTCTGATACATTGATAACCCAAATAACGCTTTGAGCGCTGAATAACATCCCATTACTCCAACTTCTCCTTCTTTAGTTAATTCGGTTTTAGCTAATTCATAATCATTATCTCTTCTAGATGTTGAAAAGTATTTAGGTTTATAAATTTCTTTCATCTTATTAAACTCATCCGAAGTGTGATAATAGGTACTATCAGGTTCTGCTTCGTTGGGTTTGATTGGAATGATTTTATCAGTATATTTTGGATTAGTATATCTTCCCTCATCTAACATTTTGTTATCGGATACATCCCAAAGATGTATAAAAAAATCAGCATCATAGTCATCAAATAACTCTTTGATATATTTAGCGCAACTTAATCCTGTTCTAAGTTGTCCATGTAAAATAACTCCTATTTTCATAAATCCCAGCTAACTTCCCATTCTTTAAATTCAGATGCAATACAATCTATTTTATAATCTTTTCTACCACCATCTAATTCTTGTATCTTATTTTTAGCAGTATTTCTTATACCATTTAATCCATGAGTTAACATTAGTTTATTCCCACCATCATCTCCACTCCGTGCATTATCCTCATTATACCAAATGTGTGAATTCATCTGAGATAGTACAATGATTGCTCTTATAAACTCCCCATCTACCAATGGTAGTTGAGATTGGTGTTCTCTTGCTATATTCTCAGATAACTTTTCTTTAAGAATTTCATTGATATCATGTACTATTTCTGATATTTCTTTAGCGTATTCCTCTTTATGTTGAGGAATCTTTACTTCTTTTAACTGAACAATAGATAATCTATCTATTAATTCCCCCAATGTTGGTAAGTACCTTCGTGCCATAATGTGTTTAGTTTTTTATGAATTTTATTATCTAACATATTCTCAGAGTATAGGTGTTTGGATTGTTCCCATAAATCTTCCCTTACCCACCA
>Ga0257106_1000923_pt1 | contig 15635 bp, 6 predicted proteins | sample LP_taG_3_FD_190177 | JGI IMG/M metagenome (GOLD analysis project Ga0257106, IMG submission 190177) | Marine microbial communities from Northeast Subartic Pacific Ocean, Canada - LP_J_2011_P26_10m | ecosystem: Environmental > Aquatic > Marine > Oceanic | place: Canada: Northeast Subartic Pacific...
CGCCACGCAGGCGGCCGAGTTCTACCGCAACCCCACAGCCGTGACCAGCGACGTCGAGTTCTAATCCTGACGAGGATAAGCTCCAACCGATGATCACAATGGCTTTCAGGTTTCAGGTACGAAAATTCGATATTCGCTGCGCAATCTAATTAGACGAAACTACATCCCATGTAATAAACATATATATATACTCACATCATACCATCCGACCAAGCAACCCATAAATAAACGTACGTATGTAGTACGTACCCTCACAGTCTCATCATGTTTTAATTAATAAGTCATGGCTATGCCGATACACCTGGGAACAAACCCACGCAATCACGTTAAACACTACTTCTACCGTTGGTCCCTGGAAGATTTTTATTATTATATTTTATATTATTATTGTTATTTAGTTGCTTATCATATTATTATATATTATTATTACCTTCGAACGAAGATATACCTTCTTCGTATATATATGCAAGGTTTCGAATGAATGAATGCGAAGGTATAATAATAATAATATATATAAGGTTTCGTTCGAAGATATTTATACGTGCCTTCGTACTTGTATATTTGTATGGTTGTAAAATATGTCGCCAAGAATGTACGTTTCGAAGGTAATAACTCCTGAAACTGCCGACGCATATACTCTTTTTAGCTGCGCCATGACCGGTGGACGACACCAAATGACTCGTGCAAAGTGTCACAAAACTGAGGCATCGGCCCTCGCTTGCGATATTGTTGCCGATGCTTTTGGATACGACTGCGGAGTCGTTTGTCGCGCATTAGCACGGCGGGGATCGATGACTCTAAGAGAGTTAGTAAGAGATACGGTGCTCTTTTCCTTAAATATTCTCTGTGTCTTCTTAAGTTGATCGATATCCACCTCATCAGCACATGCAATCAAGTAGATGTCAAAAAGCTATGCTAGTGATGATTCGGCACAACAATGTTATGTGAGTGGCAGCCGCATCCCCCCGAGTAACGTCTTTCGCAACACTTTCTGGGCAACAACATCCCACCGAGCGTAAAAGTAACCTCTTAAAACACTTTTTCAAAGAATCCATTTTATGCTAAACGCGGACGAAGAGGATTATGCGTATCAAATAAACGTCGAAGCCGTACTGTATAGGCTCAGATATCCCCGCTATCTCTTACACATCAGGGCAAGCATCACGCCACATGATTCTATTCGCTGCACACCCAACTATCCTTCCCCAGGAGTCCTATGGGAAAGTTCAGGAGTTATATTTCGAAGCTCTATTTCAGCACGGCACATTGAAAACTCACGAGTTGTTTGCTCGAATTTCGGATAGTCAGCATGATCTTGATACCTTGGTATGGTGAACAAGATTCCATTTGCGTCTTGCTTGCCCTAACGTCCTTTCAAATAACTATAGGCACCTGACAACAGCTTCCTCAAGCAAGGTACAAACTTGAAAAAGGGCCCCCATACCGCGCATCGTCAAATTCTTTTCTCCTTTCCGAAATTATTTTAATGTTCCTTTTCTGCAGCACTCTCTCAACTTGCTGCCGAGCGATTAGTCGAGACTGTACCGGTAAGGCACGCAGTTTTATTACCTTCGAAGGTATTAAATGATTTCACATTTAAGCTGTCTTTCCTCTACCTATTTGACTACAGAGCATGTTGAACGCATTTGGTGAGACAGTCTTCATTTTTTACTATGATGGATACAACTTTGTGATTGTGGAAGTCTCTAGGCAATGCTGAGGGGGGAAATGTTAACGCCAAAACTTCCGGCGAGGTAACTTTACCAATCCTCATCATTGTGCTCTTGGCTGTCTTCTGACAGCATTCTTTGGCAGGAGTTTTCTTTCAGCAAAGATGTGTTTTGGTGTGTTTCAATTTTCTGAAGTTAACGTGCAAGCCATTATCATTATCATTTTTTAGGCGTGTGAACTTTGGTCACATCAATCGATGCTTGCAACATGTGGTTTGCGCAGAAGATGTCCGCGAGAAAGTCAGTATTTCTTTTTGTTGTTTTGCCCATCGATAATCAGACGTTGTCATCAGATCAGCGAGCCTGCCAGCCGGCTTCTTCTGGTGTGCATCTATTCTTCTTCATTTGTTACTTTGGCGAGCAATCCTTACCCTCAATAGGCAATGCTAGAGGTATCGCGTTTGCAAGGAAACACAGCAAGTGAGGGGGGGCTTGTTCAAGTGCGCAAAGTAAGTGATTTAATAACGTTGAGATCTTTAGCAGACCCAAGTGTTCTCTCAGGCCGACATCCTAGAGAGGTTGACGCGTAACATTGATCAAGAGAAATCATCGGACGTGGAAATATTGATGAAAGAAAATCTTGACTCTCTCAAGAACAACCCTTGGAAACTTGTTACTAGTTACGTGGCAGACGGTGCAGGCAACAGACAAATATTTTACAGCATCGACTTCTCACGGGTCTTCAACATTATTCGTGCGAAAGAGGTGTGCGATATCTCTTGGGAAAGCAAAAAATATGTATATTAAGATCTCTTCCATTCCACGTAGTTGGAAGCCGTTGTTCGGGAGAGGTTCGGGGGTCCAGCATGCCGAATTTTTAGATTGTTATTACTGAAGCAAAACCTGGAGCAAAAGCAAATTGCCGAAATGGTTAGTACTTGCTTGAATGACTCTCGATGCTGCCTCGCCTTTTGCCTTCATACGTTTTGGATCAGGCAATGATATCGGTAAAGGACACCCGAGAATTACTTTACAAACTTCTTAAGGCACAATATGTCCAAATACAAGAGGTGGCGCGGACAGTAGATCACGCTCCATCACGGACATTTTATTTGTGGCGTGTCAACTCATCTCATGTTAGTCAGCAAGTCGGTATGTCGAAGGTAGACTGTTTTTGCATGATTCTAACCTCATAATGCCCACAACCTCAGAGAGAGAACTCTTTCGTGCCCTTTCCAACCTTCGAAATCGTATGATGCACGAGTTGTTACGACAGCAAGAGGTAATATGCTCCATGTGCTCTGCCACGAATTAACCGGATGAAAACATTTTCCCCTGGCCCAGATCTTCTATTTGCTCGAGAGAGTGCAGGATAAAAATTTAATTCCGTTGACGACATCACAACGAACACAACTTACGCGTATAAGATCTGCAGCCACACGGCTTGAGAGTTCTCTGCTACGCCTTGATGAGCTATTACTCGTGTGCAGCACTGTGCCAGAATCATCTTGATTCGATTTTATTGTGTACATCTAGTTTAATGAAAGCATCGTATTGAATATAGTAGATCCATCAGGACAAAGGTTTTGAGCTGAACGGTCGACATTGTGGAAAATCAGCTTTTGAGCCCAGTTTTACATAGGAATTTACATCAAGTGATTTACACATCCCAATTGTAGTGATTCCCTTGTGTATTCGGAGTGGTAAGCTTGCGAAAGCAGATGTATAATAATGGGCGGACCACTCATGACACGAGAGTCAACCTAATTAGAAATGGAAATAGGCTATCAGTTCTCCCATTGTATATAAGTGATACGAAGGTGAATATGAAGTTGATAAGATTTGCTGCTTGTGATATTTAGAAACACTGTCAATTAAGATTCCGCCATTATTTTCTTTGATATGACTTGCCAAGTCAGCAGTATGTCTTCAAGGAATATTATCGGAAATTGTTGAGCGTAGATGTTGGGAACGTGATTCTTATGAGCAGAAGGGAAGCTAAACTTGAACGAACGCCCGATAAAACCAATATATGAAGAACTTCCTGTCAACTTCACCACTCCTTAAGAATTTCAAACTGTTCATCAGCTATGTTGCGGATTACTTTGCCGGGAGTGTGCTCCAATCCTATGGTTTGAATCAGGGCAACTCCTTCGGCTCGCATGTCAGAATCATACGGCACATACGGCAAGCGGAAAACAGGCTCTATGCAGCCCAACATGGCTAGCATAGTATTCAAACCGATAGGGTTCGGCTGCGCAAACAGCCACTTCATGAGTGGGAAAAGCCGGTCGCGAAGCTCCGGATTTGGCCCGTCACTCATCAGTTCATTCATCAGGCCGGGGACCACATTGCTTGTTACAGATATTACTCCGGCAGCGCCTGCCTCATACCTAGCAGCATGTGCCTCATCATCATTTCCAGTCCAGCACACGATCCCATCATCGGTATACGCCTTAATCCGATCATTGCCCTCGCATTCTTTGACGCCGGCGAAATTTTCATGCTCCGCAAGCTGCCTCATGATATCTGGTGAGATGTCTTGCGAAGTTCGCGCAGGGACATTGTACACTATTGCTGGTCCGTAGTCCATCACCGCCTGGAAGTGCTGAAGAATTCCAGTCGTGGAGGTTTTCCCGTAGTAAGGATTGATTTGCAGCGATGCGTCCATACCTATCGCACAGGGTCAAATAAATGAATCACGCTTCAGTACATGGTATCAAAAAAGTGGATAATAACATATTTTCCCACCGACAGCAAAACCCTGGGAGGTGGCATGAACAGCTTCGCGAGTGGAGTTAGATCCAGTGTTGCCAACTATCTTCAGTTCATCGCCGTAAAGTTTGGCGGTATGCGCAATCAGCATGATATGTTCATCCCATGACATCAGCTGGCCCTCGCCTGTAGTGCCACCCACAACTATGCCCCCAACTCCTCCCTCGATCTGCCTTTCGACCAGCCCATCGTAGGACGCAAGGTCCACCTTCCCGTTGGGCAAATACGGAGTTTTGATTGCAGTGATGAGGCGCGTCGCTCTAATGGCATCGACGCTCGCAGTCTTCGATTTCATAGCGTTATTCGTCCATGCCTTCGCAGCTTTGCACTGAGGTGGTCGATAACCAAGAAGTTTCAACGTGTAATGGTGTTCTTCGAGCGGCGCATACAAAACAGGAGAGGGGGAATGGACGCACCACCGTGGCGACGCGCCTTGTCGTTCGAGTGTGCCCCTGATGCAGAGCCGTGGTGTCGCCAACAAACATCGGTAGTTTTGAAGGGGACGACATCAAGAGAATGTGCCTTTGACCGTTGGGTATGCGTTCGGCGGCTCTGTCACTACTTGTGAAAGTAGGGCACGCGAATCCGAAAGGTACTTGTAGAATTAAGATTTCACATGTGACAATTATTACGTACAGTAAAAACCATGACTAATAAGACATATAAATATTACAGATAATTAGATGACGTAGGCTTTTGGTGTGTCTATGTCATCATGTGTCCAGGACCGGTTTGTACGGATCTGAGTCATTTCAACCGATGTGAAAAAATCTGGCGAAGGTCAAGGCTCGCTCGAGATATTTCTCCGCGAGCGAGTGTGCACGAACACACCTATGAGCACATTGTTTGATTTTCCAAAGTATCGGTTTATTTAGTATATAATTATTAATTCATATATATGAATTAGTATAGCACTATATGGTTATTAATTTAAAATAATTACATACGTCACCAGGTGTCTTTTTAACTAAATTATGTAGATAGTTTATTAGCGGAATGTTTGACCTTTATTTATTTCATCGAAAAAAAATCATCTTAATTCTGACTAATATTTAAGTCAGATAATTGGCACTGTGACACAGTGTCATTCCATTTTTAGCATTTTTTAACGACACTCTTTCACCTTGATTGGTTCCGCTTATGTTAGCCACGGGCCAATATCTGGAGCCCTCCGCACCATTTGAGGCACCTTGACAATTATCGAATATCGTATCCCTGCCAGAACCATTCGACGCCGGTAGCCAGGCATTGTGCGCATATATATCGTTCAGCAAGTAAGAAACAGTTTGTTTTCATCGTTTCATTGCATATCAAGCGCAAGCTCGATCTCTAGGAACAATTTTCCCGGCCTTGAGTACCGCAAATCGAGCACCAAAAAATGTCTCACACGAGGGACCATGACGAGTAAGTGCCGCAACTTTGGATTTTCTCTCCTTTTAGTAGGGGAGTGAATTTGCCCTCACAAGTATTCCGACTGCAGTTACGATTATCTTTTCAAAGTAGTTCTGATCGGCGACTCGGGCGTTGGGAAATCGAACCTACTCTCTCGCTTCACTCGAAACGAGTTTTGTTCCGAATCTAAGTCAACCATCGGCGTCGAGTTTGCGACGAGAAGTTTAGAGGTGGACGGGAAAGCAGTGAAGGCACAAATTTGGGACACGGCAGGTCAAGAAAGATACAGAGCCATAACAAGTGCTTATTACAGAGGTGCTGTTGGCGCACTGTTGGTTTACGACGTCACTAAGTCAGGTGAAGAATGCTAATTGCTCGTGCCCGGCTCATTTAAAATATGAACATTTCCAGAATCATTCGAAAATGTCCAAAAATGGCTCAGAGAACTCAGAGATCACGCAGACGCAAATATTGTTATCATGTTAGTTGGCAACAAGTCTGACCTTGAGCACTTGCGATGCGTGTCCCGAGATGTTGGTGCTTTGTTTGCTACTAAAGAAAGTGAGGTTCCTTCTTCTTCGCCCGCTGACACTATCATTCTCAAATAGTCTTTCATTCACCTTCGAAGGCTTGTCGTTCATTGAAACTTCGGCATTGGATTCAACGAATGTTGAGCCTGCTTTTCAGCAAACTCTCACTGAAATATATCACATCATATCAAAGGTGAGTCCATCGGTGTGATTTTTAAAAAGTTAAGTTGAACAATTTTGCTTATAGAGAGCTCAAGACACATGCAGCCCAGATGATCAGCAGATGGATTCGTCTACCATTGTAGTCAGGGCGGTCAATGAAGGCGTCAAAAAACATAAATCTCAGTGTTGTAAAACCTGACCAAGCTCAGAATTTTAGATTATGAAAATAGGTTGACCATTGAAATTGAACACCGTTTGCAACCCTTGGTGTTTTACGTCGTCATGAAATAGCCTTGTAAGCCAAATTTCTGTGAACACTGTGAGCGGTTTCATTCAACCGACTTCCCTGTTGATCCATATTTTGTGCATCGTATTTGTACCACCTCCAATAATTACCTTGAGGAATCCAGGAACCAAGCTGAAAGGTTCCTCTACAGTCAAGCGTAGCAGATGAATTCTCCACGAGGGCGAGTAAATCGAAGGATGTCAGACCCAAACTACCGGTATAGTGCGGTATGGTTATAGTATATTCTCAGGCATGTAATAAGCGTTCAGTAAATTTGGGCCTGCATTTCAAAGGCGTGCCTTCATTCCTATTGTCCATCAGCGCACTTAACCTGCAACCCCACGGGAACGACCTGCAACAAGTTTGACAAAATCAAACAGTGGTGTATAGATATCTTTATCCGCTCGGTCAACAACAGCAATAACTCCGTTCAGCGGTTTCATCAACTTTTTTGCGTCGACAGAGGCAAGCTTTGCTATGAATCCCCCGAGCCCGAGCGGAAGGAATCTCATCCTAGTAGGATTCGGGGAGCTATCCGGAACAACAAATTTCAAGCCCTCCTCGATTATGCATCTTACGATCATGCGGTCACGCTGGCTTCCAACTGTGAACAGATCTGCCAAGTTGTTTGCAAGCTCCCCGAACGCCTCCTGAAGCTCTGTGCCTGTTTGCTGTTTCTCGAACCCTAACTCTTCGAAAGCAGATGCGAGAGACGTGATTATAGTATTGCCACTTGCGTGCGGTCCTAGCAGACGAAGATCTGACATGAGCGCATCTATTGCACAGTCAGCCCAGTTTCCAGAGTGACCCCGGTTTGCAAGAAGTTCTGCTGGAACACGAGCATGATCACTAAGTGCAGTGTCACACATGGCCAAATTATAGCCCATCTGAGCTGCATCTTCGCCTATACATCGGTCCTCTGTAATACCACCATGACGACCTTCAAGTGGAATATCGAAAATATGATTGCAAGCCTCCCAGAGTGCATGAATCATACCATCAGATGGAAGAAACTTCAGGCTAATTAGCATTGAGTCCTTTGCAGGATTATTTTGACAATTACTTTGCACAACACACACGTGTTGATAGTATATGATTACCGCAGTTATTGTTGAAATGATAGCTTTCGACAAAATGTTGCTGCTCTTTGCCTGGTGTGTTTTTCTCAGAAGCAGAATGGTCGCTTCAAGGAAAGCGTCTCTCAGGGCGATGTGCTCACGGAGAAGAGCCGCAACAGTCGCGTCACTTTCAACTATTGATACCATTTGGTGAACCAGTATTAAAGATGCCGCTCGGATTGAAAGTAGAACAATCTCGAGTTTAGCACCTGTAGGAATTCTCGAGGCAACATCTGAAATGTTTGTGAGTAACGCCTTCAGAAGCTCATTGCAGAGCTCAGCCGTGTTGCAAATTTCAGCAAGTGGCACGTGTGTTAGTAAAGAATTCAAACGGAGCAACATGATTCGATTTTGTAAAATTTCACCAGCTGAGACCTGCTTGGCATCTTCTTTACCGCGGATAAGTCGTTCTGATGCTGCTTCAGCTGCATTGCGGGCCAATTGGATGTCTTGAAAAGCTTGCAAAATACTCTTGAACAAAAACTTGCAGGTCTGAGTGCCAAAAGTGCAGACGGGTGACGCCCTTTCGGTTATAGCGTAGAAAAGTGTGTTAGTGCACGCATCTGCAACGCGTCGACTAGAGTGCTGGAGAAAAATGTCTCCTATGCATTGGAGTACACGTCCGTAATCTGCTTCTCTGCGCTTCAGTGAAAAGTGTTCCAGCTTTAGGTATTGAAGAATTTCTATCAACGGCCCAACAACAGCTTCGTCTGACTTCCATCTTTGGAGCAATGCAAGTAAATTACTCGCGTAGGCTTGTGTGAAACACTCTTGACGCGATGTGTTTGAATATCTCTGGCCATTTGTCAGTTGCCCTGTTTTTGTTTGGTGAATCGGATGATATCGGTTGATCCCACAATTAATCAACTTTTCCCCGACTGCTCGACGCACCGAACACACCAATATGTTCGAAAGTATAACCGCGTCGATTGTATCAAGTGCCCGACCTCTGGCAGCTTCATAGTTGGCAATCTGGTCATTCTCAGATAACAGCAAATCGCAAATCAGATTCCAATCCGTGAAAATCATATGTTGGGAATCCCAGAGCGCATCGACGATGCTCGCTGTACGTGCGCGACTTCCACCGTTTTGCATTTTAATTACTTGGATGATGAACAACAGTGTCGCATGTGTCGAATATATATGTTGGGATTTTTGTCTCCTCAGATAAGTCCCATGGTCTTCTGCTTTCTTCACGCCGTCAAGGGTTGTCCATAAGTCAGAGGGGGTTAAAATTGGTATTAGCGCAGCAATTGCAACACGAATCTGCACCTCTTCGTCCAGTAGCAAAGCCAAGACCGGTTCCATGTCTTGCCTGGGCAAAATACTAGCCTCGTAGAGCAGCTTCATGGCTTCAACTGCTTTTACAACAACACTTGAATCTGTATCTCTGATCATCTCACAAATTCGTGGAATGAACCGCGAGTTAAACGTATCCATTATTGCCAAGTTTTCAGAAGAGTTATCATACAGAGTGCAAAGTGACGAAAGAGCCGCTAGCCTGACCGAAGAGTCTTTATCATTCAGAGACCAGCCTAGGTACTTTAGATAGAAATCAGAGAGGAAAAGAAGTGGATGATCACGCATCCAACACCCGATAGATGTCATGCAGGCTGCACGAATATTTGGGTCGGCGTCTCGAAATCTGTGCGTGAATAACTTCTCGAAAACGTACCGGATCATTAACTCAAGCTCGCAAATACGAATCTGCATGAGTGAGATGCCTTCCTTCAATGATTTGATCATTGATATGTTTGGTCGAGCCTTTTTAGCTTCGGCATCCATTTGCCGCTGCTTTAGGTCTCTCGTGTCCGCGTTTACTTTGACAGCTTGGACTAGCGAAGTAATCAACTGTAAACCGGCTTCGGTGGCAACGATGCGAAATGCCCTCGCTCTTAGCCCAGAAAAAGTTGCAAGTAATTCTGATACAAAATGAAATAGGGATAGGCCATTGGTTCCCTGTAGTTTAAGCCCTTCTTGCGGCCCTTCCATGGAAAAAAGCTTTTTATCTGCAGAACTAGTTCGAAAGAGCTCGGCCCAAAATTCCAAGTAAACATTCCTTTGACCAGCAGACCTTCCCTTGACCAGTATGGTCCCAGGACTATTAAGTCGAGCTGCACTGCCCTGATTTCCCTCGCAAAGCGCGTGAAAGACAAGGTCACCGACTTCGTGCAAGTCCAAATGTTGTACGTCTTGCAGTGTCACAGTCACATGACAGCCACCAGCCTGAAAAATGAAGAGTTAGCATTCTGAATATCGGACCGGTTGTAACCAGGGAAGCCGGGTGCGGTCCATGAGGCGACGCGCCCAAAAAACCCTATAACCTGTCTCACCTGCGCCAGAAGAGTGCACAGCTCCCCAGCTGCGGCTTCAAAATCTAAAGCAAGCCGTCGGTACCAGTCTGCAACTGTACGAGAAACATTCGCATCGCCAAGCAGTAGCAATTCATGAGCTGGTAATTTCAAAATTTTCTGCCCCGGAAGGATACATTTTAAAGTCGACTTCTTCTGCGTTCCTTCATCAGGGAAGTGTGGGGTGACTTCAACCGAGCCCTGCGAAAGAGTTCAAACCTGTCAGGGTGATCAGCTCTAAGTCCGCCTAAGAAATACCGACCTGCAGAGCAGCATGCGCGGAGTCGGTGGCCGGTCTTCTCATGGGCTCGCGGAAGTTCGTGCCTTTGCAGGTGCGGCACCTCTACTCGAAGTTGAACGGTGTTTGAATTGAGCTGCAGGTTGCGTATTTTGAAAAACTCCTTAGACCTTATTACAAATAATTCTCGGCAACAAAGTCAAAAATTGCCACAAAAATGAAATTAGTAACGCACCATATATACGATCAAAATTGGTTCTGCTGTACAAGTATCTATTGGTCGTTGATTGGTACGTAACTTCGAATGAAGGTATATATATGATTGGTATTCTGAATTTCATCAGGGTGTGACACTTTTTTATGCATAACGATTTTATATAATAACGTAAAGACTTTATCATTACGATCCACACAATCACTCCAATGGGCAAACAGTTTAAAGATTCCGCTTATGTTCACGTAAGCGACTTGTCCTTAACTATAATCAAGTTAAGTTACGATAAAAGTGTCACACCCTGCTGATGAAATTCAGAATACCTTCGTATCATTTTAAATAGAATTAAGATTGAATTGAATTCTATCATATGGGGAATGTAACTCAAGGATTGAAGGTGTACTCGTATGTGTTGATAGACCAAGCGCGCAGCAGAGTCAGGTGTCAGGTGTCGAAAATTTGCCGTATTCTTGAAAGTGAGCTCCAAACCTAAGAGTTCGCTATTCCAACAGACTTTCAAACCGGAGGAAGATAAGTTATGTTACCATGATCGGTGCCTAGATAGTGTACGAATACCGTTTTACTGCAAACCTCGATGCACGACTATCTAAATTCGCTTCGGGAGCACAAGGCGAGCGCTGAGCCATCCGAAGCATGGACTCTCTTTGATTTAGATTCCCCCGGAGACACAGATGATAGAGTCACGACAGGAAATGACGCAGGAAAGCTCGTCGGTCGTCTTCGGGCCGATTTTTTCGGGCCGAAGGTAAGCTTTGTACCTGCCAAGTTGGTTTGGCAACCAAAGCCTGAAGGTATTTTAGGAAGTACTGCAGACTCCCATGAAATTTTCGCTGTAGGTCGTGATCTTTGGTGCCAGGGGAAGGGCATGGATCATCAGATACATACCTGCACCTCTGCCCCTGACGCACGCCTTCCTGTGTTTGTCGAGACACTTAAAGCTCACGCCATAGAGACGGTTGATGATATCGCGGCCATTCTTCGAGGACACAAGCCGGAGGGACCGCGTGCATCTATCGCTATTGGAGCTGCCAGATCGGCACTTATTGCAGGGAACTGGCAGGCAGCATTAGTCACTGCGACTGACTGTTTTGCTGCGCATTCGCGACAATTAAATGCAGGAAACTGGCCACATAAGAGTTGGCAGCAGGCTCACATCCTTGCTCTTGGGTTTTATATTGCCGCAGCACTCAACATACTATCTAATGATTTAGATAGTGGCGATATGATCAACATAAAGACTTGTTTTGGGATGAGTGATGCTAAGTTGCATGGCAATAAACGCGCTGCCCGTCCTGCTTCGTTTTCCTTGAGTCATCTCCATCCGTATGTTATACGATTGGGACGCATTGCACTTGAAGCACTTAGTATGGCAACACTTTTGACACACAAGAAGGAAATTCCAAGCTGGCTTGGTGTTTGTATTGTGTTGGCAGAAGAAACATGTGTTTCAGCGATGATCCCACGGTGCATTTCAGACCAACGATTTGTGAGTGACACTCTACCTCAGAAAGCACAAACGGGACCATGTTCAAACAATTGCTGCGGAAGTTTCATCGTTCCAAACACGCTGCCCCCTGGATCTCCTCAAATTGCGCCCACGCGTGCCATTCCTCGAGTTCCTGATCCTAGGCTTTCTGTTGCGGACTTTTACAGCCACTTCGTGAATACTAACTCACCAGTTATCATCACTGGCCACATGACACTTGCTAGGGGTTGGAGCCCAACTGAATTCTGGAGGGACCTGTCCGTGCTTTTAAAGGACAAGAGTACTGAACATCGTCTTGTGCCCGTTGAAGTAGGCCGGTTCCAAGAAGGCCAGGGAGCCGGAGTTATCACTCTTGGTGATTTGGTTAGAAATTACCTTGTCAGTTCAAATCTCTGCCACTGTACAGCAGGCATGGCCCCACTGACACACTATAACCTATTAGGCGCCGAAGATGAATCTTCGAGAGGAAACTCTAGAATGTCCATTGCATACATGTCGCAGCATCCTATATTTCACCAAATTCCTGCTTTTCAGCACATGTTCTGCATTCCTCCTTTTACCCTTGGGCGCCTTTACCCTAACGTCGGTGCAATCAATGCTTGGCTCGGGACCAAAGATACGACCACGACCCTACATCGTGATCCATATAACAACATTTTGGCTCAAACTGCTGGTTTCAAGTATATACGACTATACAGTACAAGTCAAACGAAATTTCTGTACGCAGAGCCAGCAGTTCGGGGTACAAATGATAATACATTCATGCGCAGTCCTGTTTGCGTCGAGAATCCTGATCTGACCCAGTTTCCCCTGTTCTCTAGTGCTCTTTACTATGAGACCATACTTGGACCTGGGGATATGCTGTTCATACCATACGGCATGTGGCACTATGTCCGAAGTCTCACAACGAGCTTCAGCATCAACTTTTGGTGGAAATGATGATATATACAAGCGGCGATGACCATCGCTTCGGCCGTTGTTTCACAATTACTACGAAGGTTTTATGATGTTTGTGATTTTTACAAGCCTCCTACGAAGCTGTCTTAGGTTTCGCATTTGTCAAGCATATTCCTTTGCTGGCCGCTCTCTAAAGTACCACCCAGAACTCAGCGGAACTAAACACGTTAATATTAAGGTGCCCCTTAGATGTGCATAGCCGTTGACGTTAGATGAACGCATTCGTTGGGAGGAAGGGAGATCATCCATGGCGAGTTTTGTGTTGAATAAATTGAGCAGAGGCTGCTGCGTGTGCTCTTACGCAGTTACCCTCGACGAGAGCAGCATTCGAATGTAAATATGCCGCAGCCTCCCGTGAACGTTTAACTTTTTCCTCACTCCTCGTACACATCGTATCTTCAAAGTCCGAGAGTGACATCGCAACATCTCTACCACAAGAACTAGTTCGAGTTGATTTCAATTGCTGTGTGCAACCTCGAGGGTGCATCGATCTCATCGAGCTAAATGACTGCGTTCGAAAAATTGCACGAGCCAGTTGGACGGCATCAAGAAGTGCCTGATTCGCGCCCTGGCCTTTGAATGGTGACATAGGGTGCGCTGCATCACCAATGAGGGTTACATGCGATCCCGCACTGCGTTCATCTGACATGCTCCGTAAATCTCTTGGGTTTAAACAATCACGATCATATGCAGGGTATCCCGTGAGATTCTTGATGCTTGTAGATGAAATGAGTTCAGGAACTGGGTCAATCCATGAACCGCAACGCTTAATAGCTTCGGATAGCAGTTGTGTTGGACAAGCCTTTGCTAGCTCTACCGCTTTTTCTTCCGGAAACGGGAAAGAGAGCTGCCACATCAGGGGAGCAGATGTCTTGATGTTTTGTTTAGCTCCATCCTCGAGCCGTGCCGTCAAGCAACCATCCCCATCGGACGATGGGGAAAACGGCATTACATATATCCTAGTTGTTCCATCTACTACCTGAAACACCTTGTGATCGCAAAGAGGGTGGCTATTTCCATCGCAAATCCCAAGCATTACAAAGACCCCGAGATAGCGAAGTGGGTATTTTTCATCATCAGCTTCAGCAAGCTTGGCACGTCTGACAGAAGAGAATATTCCATCAGCGCCAACGACAAGATCAAAGCTCATTCGATCGCCATCCTCGAAATTGAGCTCCACGCCCGTCGAGGGTGGACAAACGGTTTCGGTATAATTTGTAAACTTCTTTCCCCAGTGCACAGTTCCAGGAGTTAATCTCTCAAGCAACACGCGGCGCAATGCTTGCCTTGGCAAGTGCACATTTTTGCGAACTCCACTAGCTACCGAGTTCATGGCCTCTTTTTCATTGGCACGAATACGCGTGCCGTGTCCGTACCTTCCAAGCTCTCTGCCGTTAGCGGTAAGAGAGATGTTTGCAGTTGAGCCAACCCCTTTGAGCATTACTCCTAGTTGCTTCAGAGCAATCGTTCCAGAATATTTCTGCAGAGTGAGACCGTAACCTTGCTTTCGCGTTAAAAACGATGCATCTCGCTCAAATAAAGATGCGTGAACGCCACGCTGCTGTAATGCCAAAGCAAGAGCCGCACCCCCGATGCCTGCACCAACGATTGCAACTCGTGGAGATTCAGGGTATGGCGGTAGTGGTTTCCCGCTGGGTGTGGGCACGAGGCCAGCGCCCTGACAATATTTGCATGGAATATTTTTCGCCGGGGCGGTGTTAGTCGATAACTTGGGCATCAGATGCTCCCTGGTGTTTCTAGTTGAGACCCGTGCCGCCGCCTCGCGCTCCAAACGACGAGCACGTTTTTGCTTTTTCGAAAGAGAGGACAGAACACCTTCCCCGCCGCAACTGGAGCACCACATCATGTTGATGCCATTCCCTTCACTATCGCAGGTACTATTATCTGAAGATATTATTGATTGAATATGCATCTCTGCTCGGACGGGGACGTGTGTTTTGGAAATACACGCACGTAGAACGCTGACTTGTGTTCGAAGCAAGGGGTGCGCAGGACAGTGCGAAAAATGCTGGAAGTGGAAGTGCGCGTATTTTGTGCCCGTCGCCAACCTGGCGGCAACCGGTGGCATAAGAAAAAACCGTGATTTTCTGTCTGAATATATATCTTTGCACCAGTATTCGAACTATACGGGGAGATCCATTTATGTTGCGAGCCTGGAGACTATGACGCTTCCAGTGAGAGAGTTAACTTCCATGGACTAATACGAAGTTTTTTGGATTCTATCTTTTTCTTTTATTTCCAGGTATTAAACATGGGGTTGTAATGTATATTATTACCTCCAAGGTATATATATTAAATAAGGCCACATACATACGTACATTGCCCTTGTGGTTTTCTTTTATTTATTACGAAGGTACCTTCGAAGGTAATTCCTTATTAAGTTAATCAATTAGACTTATTAATAAGCTTCATTC
>Ga0257106_1000924_pt1 | contig 15625 bp, 16 predicted proteins | sample LP_taG_3_FD_190177 | JGI IMG/M metagenome (GOLD analysis project Ga0257106, IMG submission 190177) | Marine microbial communities from Northeast Subartic Pacific Ocean, Canada - LP_J_2011_P26_10m | ecosystem: Environmental > Aquatic > Marine > Oceanic | place: Canada: Northeast Subartic Pacific...
TGTGTCGTCGACATCACCAAGAACGTCAAGATTGTCAAAATAGTGAATCAATCCGACCTGAGCGCCGAAGCTTGTAGTCGTCTGTGGCGTGTTGTTCAAGAAGGTTGCACCAACATACGCTTGACCGTAAAATGACTCATCACTGTTTCCCGCAAGCGGGGTAGGGTTGTCATCAAGTCCAAAGTTTGCACCAGCGGTGTAGCTCAAAGGAAGGGAATCAGTCTCGCTATCGTCAGGAGCCAGATCAAAAAGTGATTGAGCGCAAAGTGAACTAGCTAGAGCCGTTCCTATCGCTGCAATTGCAAAAGATTGTTTTTTCATAAAATGTTTAATTATTGATTAGCCTTCTTCGTTAACAACATCGTCGACTGGAGTCACCTGCGGATCCTCCTCAATAGGTGCATAGAAGAACTCAGGAATCCAGCGGCTCTCTTTAACGATCGGGTCATTGATGCTCTGGAAAGGATAATCGAGTGGATTTGGTCCATCGGCATCCGGCGCATCAATCACACCCTTTTCGTCATCAAGCCCGCCTTTCGAAGAGTGACTGCCACCAGCGGAATCGTATCTCTCGACAATTGCCTGAATGTTTGAAATAGCATCAGGAGCAGTGGCAATCGCACACTGGGCAATGACGCGGATTTGGGAAGGGGAAGCTAGAATCGCTGTGTTTACGATGTCAGCGACCAGTTTCTTGTCTGCTTCCGATGCGACGATAGCAGCTTTGACAATCTCGCAAGCGCAAGACTCGTTTGCAGCAATATTTGCGGCCACAATTTCGAGGACTTTACTCGAGTCAGCAGACACTGCAATTTTAACAGCTTTGCTAAGCTTGACGGAATCAGCAATGTTGGCCGATGCAACGGATGTAACAGACAGAAGCACTGCCGTAAGTGCGAATTTCAGCGTATTTTTCATGAATTTTTAGGTCTTGTTTCTGAGGAAACCCCTTTATGTAAGGGCTCTTTGGAGCGGGTAGAGGGAATCGAACCCTCATGATCAGCTTGGAAGGCTGGAGCTTTACCATTAAGCTATACCCGCGTCACTGGCAGGCAAATTACTCCCCTGATCAAAGGACCGCAAGGTTTTTTTTCACTTTGCATGAAGCTCGTCCGTCGATCTTAGCAACAACCCCCTTAAATGAATGTGCATACCGAATCTGCAAAACTGTTCTTAACTATCCTGATTTGTTAAAATATTTCTGATTTATAACCCGGTCGGGTGATCAACAAAACTCCAATCTAAGCAAAATTGGTCCTTCAAGAGCTGCCCGAGCGCCTTCACTCCAAAGGTCTCAGTCGCGTAATGCCCAGCATATAGAACGTTGAGCCCAAGCTCCTCAGCAAGAGGATGACTCCAATGAGGACCCTCGCCGGTAACAAGTGTATCAATTCCTTCCGCAACCATCGCCTCAATTTCGCTACCTGCACCTCCCGTGATAATTCCGACCAATCCAGCAGGAGTAGTTTCGTCCCCACGAAGAAGGACTGGACCACCAACAGCAAGTTCAAGAATTTTCCGCAAGTCCCCCAATTTTCCGTCATAAGTTGCTTGTCTCCCCAAAAAGATCCCTTTCCAGTCAAAAAACGGTTCGCCATCACCAAGACCCAACTCCCGGGATAATCTCACATTATTCCCAAGCTCCGGGTGGATATCGAGCGGGATATGGCTGCTGTAGATCGCCAAACCGGCATCCATCGCGATCTTAAGCTTTAGATAAGCAGAACCAGTCAACATCCGCACTCCTTGCCAAAACATCCCGTGGTGAACCACCAAGAGGTCGGCGCCCCCCGCAACTGCCTTTTCAATGACCGGCAGACTGGCATCTACCGCACAGGCCACCAGACGAACCTCACCCTTATTTTGAAGCTGCAGACCATTGTAAGCGCCCGGATAATCTGGAACTTTCTTCGCTCCGAGCTCTTTTTCAAGAAATCCAACCACTTCAGATAATTCGGCCATACCGAGAATCAACTCGGGCTACCCCATTCAAGCAATACAAAAGGACTTCAGCTCATTGGGAAACAAGCTATGAGCTTCGATCACTTTCCCCTTCCATTCAAATATCATCCCCTTTGCATGCAGCGCCTGACGGTCCAGCCGCAGCCGCTTTAACAACTCAACAGTCCAACCCTCCTTCAGAAACTCCAAATACGCACGACCTTGATCGCTGTAGAGCTTATCCCCAGCAATCGGATACCCGAGATACTCTAAATGCACCCTTATTTGGTGAGTCCGTCCTGTTTGAGGTTCGCAACTAACCATGGCAAATCGATCCCCCCCATTCTTAAATTTCCTCTCGAGTCGAAAGCTCGTCTCACTTGCCTTCCCCTCCGGATGCACCGCCTGCCTTACCCAAATCTCGCTCTTATCGAACTCTCCCTTCCGTCGAATCGGCTCCGTCACATGAACATCTTTCCAATCCGGCCAACCACAGACAATCGCCTGATAACTCTTTTTGATTTCTCTCCGCCCCATCATCTTCCCTAATTTCCGCGCCACCGACGAACTCTTCGCTACTAAGACACAGCCACTCGTTTCCCGATCCAATCGATTCACAAAAAAGAACTCTACTACCGGCATCGCCTCTTTCAAAACTCCCAACAAAGTCACCTCGTCACTCTTGCCCGTCGGATGCATGATCAAGGGCGCCGGTTTGTCCACAATAAGCCAATCCTCGCACTCCTCGAGAATCTCGAAATTCGTTCGTGCCGCAATTCTTAGACTCACCTCTGCATAAAATCCCTTTTCAAAATTCCCCTCCAGTCTAAAAAGCGCGCATGTCCCACATGGAGCACACGCTGGCGTCCGAAGCAACCCTCGAAGGAACCTCACTTCACACCGGAGAAAAGGTCACCCTCACCCTAAAGCCCGCTCCTGAAGGCCACGGCTTTAAGTTCCGGCGTATTGACCTCCCCGACAAGCCCTTCATTGATGCCTGTGTCTCCAAAGTCCAAACCGTCGAGCGCGCAACCACCCTTGCCGAAGGTTCTGTCCGCGTGCACACCGTCGAGCACGTCCTCTCCGCCCTGGTCGGTATGGGAGTCGACAACGCCCTCGTTGAAATGGACTCCAACGAACCACCGATCGGTGACGGCTCCTCACGCCCTTACGTCGAGCTCATCAAAAAAGCCGGCCTCGAAGAACAATCCACCCCCCGTAAAATCTGGGAAATCCGTGAGCCCATTCATCTCGAAACCGGCGACGGATCTCTCATCACCATCGTTCCCGACAAGCAATTCCGCGTCTCCGTCACCAACGTCGGCAAAGACGGACGCTTCGTGCAATACTTCTCCACCGTCGTCACCCCCGAACTTTACGAGAACGAAGTCGCGCCCGCGCGTACCTTCACCTTTTACGAAGACATCAAACCTCTCCTCGACAAAGGCCTTATCAAAGGCGGTTCGCTCGAAAACGCAGTCGTCGTCCGAGGAGAAGAAATCATGTCCAAGGAGCCGATGCGCTTCGACAATGAGTTCGCACGCCATAAGGCCCTCGACCTCATCGGTGACCTCATGCTCTCTGGACGCAAATTCACTGGCCACGTCATCGCCGTCAAACCAGGCCATGGGCCCAACACCGAAGCCGCGAAAGCCCTTCGCAAAAACTATGCCGCCATGCGCGCCATGGTTCCCCCCGTCGAACTTCCACAGGCCGAAGCCGTCCTCGATATCACCGAGATCCTTAAAATTCTTCCCCATCGTTATCCCTTCCTCTTAATCGATCGCGTCACTGGCTTCTCTTCTGAGATGAAGTGTACCGCTATCAAGAACCTCACGATGAACGAGGACTTTTTCCAAGGGCACTTTCCAGGACATCCCGTCATGCCTGGCGTCCTCCAGCTTGAGGCCATGGCCCAAACCGCTTCCATCCTCATCATGCGCATGCCAGACAACGCGAATAAAATTGGCTACTTTCTCAGCGCCGATAAAGTCAAATTTCGAAAGCCAGTGGTGCCTGGTGACACCCTCTTCATCGACGCCGAAATTCTCAGCTTCCGCCGCACGATTGGCACCGCCATCGCCTCCTGCAGCGTGAACGGTCAGGTCGTCTCTAGCGCCGAACTCAAGTTCGCTATCGTAGATGCCTAAAGATCCGAACCCAGACTGGGTATACTCCCTAGGACAAACCTGGGACCTTTGACATCCCTCTTGGTCTGAAGAAGACACTTAAAAAATTCCCCGAAATCTGTATCCTGCCTGCCTTTCCCCCCTCACATTTTTCGTAAGCGTTCACTCTGGCATGGTTTATGTTAAGTTGACCCCGTGAAAATCGTCGATCTTTCCCAACTCGGCATCGAAGCCAAAAACATCGCCCATAATCCTGCCACTTCACGGCTCTACATGGACGCCATTCGCTACGAGTCCTCCACCAGCCTTTCGGCTTTCGGTGCGCTCATTGCCTACTCCGGTGAAAAAACCGGTCGGTCGCCAAGCGACAAGCGCATTACCGAAAATGCCGCCTCCAAAGATCACGTCTGGTGGGGCGATATCAATATGCCCATCGGGAAACACACCTTCGAGATCAACCGCGAACGCGCCAAGGATTACCTCAACACCCGGGAGCAGATTTACGTCATCGACGCTTTCGCTGGCTGGGATCCCGAGAACCGCATCAAGGTCCGCGTCATCTGCACCCGCCCTTACCACGCACTCTTCATGCAGATCATGCTCATCAATCCTTCAAAGGAGGAATTGGCCGACTTCGGCGAGCCTGATTTTACCATTTACAATGCGGGCCAATTCCCCGCCAACCGCCTTACCGAAGGCATGACCTCCAAGACCTCCATCGACGTGTGCTTCGAGGAAAAAGAAATGGTCATTCTGGGCACTGAATACGCTGGCGAGATGAAGAAAGGAGTCTTTACCCTGATGCACTACCTCATGCCCATGAAGGGGCATCTCTCAATGCACTGCTCGGCCACAGCCTGCCCTACGACCAATCGCTCAGCCATCCTTTTCGGCCTTTCCGGCACCGGTAAGACCACCCTCTCTGCCGACCCCACTCGCAAGCTCATCGGAGACGACGAGCACGTCTGGACCGACACCGGCGTCTTCAATATCGAGGGCGGCTGCTACGCCAAAGCGATCGATCTTTCCAAAGAAACCGAACCGGATATTTACAACGCGCTACACTATGGCGCTGTCCTCGAAAACGTGGTCCACGACGAAGACTACAACGTCGATTTCCACGACACTTCGCTCACGCAAAACACCCGCGGAGCTTATCCTATTGAGTTCATCGAAAACGCTCTCGTTCCCTGTATCGCGGGACATCCGACCGATATCATCTTCCTCACTTGTGATGCCTTCGGCGTGCTTCCACCCGTCGCCAGGCTCAGCGAAGAGCAGGCTATGTATCACTTTATCTCCGGCTACACCGCCAAGGTCGCTGGCACTGAAATGGGGGTTACCGAACCGACCGCCACTTTCTCGGCCTGCTTCGGTGCGCCATTCCTCGTGCTTCACCCTTCCCGCTACGCCGAGCTCCTCGCCGAAAAAATGAAAGACCATGAGGTCAACGTCTGGCTCGTCAATACGGGTTGGATCAAAGGCGGACACGGTTCCGGGGAACGGATCAAACTCAAGTATTCCCGCGCCATCGTAGAGTCGATCTACAATGGTAGACTCGCGCAAGCTCCGGTCGTAACCGACCCCGTTTTCGGGTTCCAAACCATCACCGAAGTTCCGGGAGTCCCATCAGACATTCTCGTTCCGCGCAACAGCTGGACAGACCAAGCCGCCTTCGATACCGGAGCTCGCAAGCTCGCTGATCTTTTCCTCAAAAACTTCAAAACCTACGAGGGAGGAACCAGCCACGAAATCATCAGCGGCGGTCCAAAAAAATCTGAATAGCGCTCGTGAGCAGGAGTTCCGCTAGAGCCAAAATGAAAAAGCCTTCTCCCTTGGCAGCAAGACAATGAAAAAAGGCAGCAATGCTCTTGTTACCGATAAAACCTTTCAGGCGTGTCAGCCTAACAAATTAATCTTCCCGGGTAGACTTCCACTTTGTCGGAGTCACAGATTTCTCTTTACCCAAAACCTCGCTCTGTTCCAACCCGACACCGACCGCTCTTCCCACACCTTGCAAGGTTCGAATTGGCATTTGCGTAACAGAACGAAGCAAACCACAAGAACTCAAGGCGAGGGCACCAATCACTAAGGTCGGGAGCAATAAAAGTTTCATACGAGCTCCTGAATACTCCCAATCTTACTATTCCGTCAAACTTACAATCTTGATTGCGAAATTATGAAAACCTCTCAACCTCCAACTCTTCGCACATGAAACCCCTCATTTTTCTTTTTTTAAGCTCTCTATTCGTTTCTGCCGCCATCATCGAAGAATTCTCCCGCCAACCCTACGTTCAATTGGCAACGGATAACTCCATGCGTGTTGTTTGGCGTGCCCACACAGAGATGAAGCCAAGAGTCGTTTTCGGAGTAACCATCGACCGCCTTTCCTCGGAAGTTCCTACGGAACAGATCATCACTCGGAAACATCCATCTATCGATAAAGTAAATCCAATCTTCAAGGACGCACCAGTCGACACCCGCCAATTCGAAGCCACCCTCACGGGGCTCAAGTCACTCACCAGTTACTACTATGCGATTTATGACGGAGACAAACGCCTGACCCCAGCCGACACATCCTATCGTTTCAAAACCAACCCTGTTCCCGGATCAAATACTCCAGTGTATTTCTGGGTCGTCGGCGACTCCGGCACTGGAGGTAAGGCGCAGGCCCAGGTCCATACTTCGATGGTCGAGCACACCGCCAAAAACGGACGCCCCATCGACCTTTACCTTCACGTCGGTGACATGGCTTATGGTTCCGGCACTAACAAGGAGTTCAGCGACCGTTTTTTTAAAATGTATGACCCCACACTTCGCAACACCGTTTGCTGGGGTTCCATGGGCAACCACGAAGGCCGCACCTCCAAAGGAGCAACTGGTATCGGACCATTTTACGATGCCTTCATCAGCCCCACCAACGCCGAGGCTGGTGGCCTTCCATCCGGGAAGGAAGCCTTCTACTCGTTCGACTGGGGCAAGGTCCACTTCATTTGCCTCGACTCTCACGACCTCGATCGCCGCCCTACCGGCGAAATGGCTCAGTGGCTCAAGGCAGACCTCGAGAAAACCAAAGCAAAATTCCTAGTCGCCTTCTTTCACCACCCTCCTTACACCAAGGGCTCACACGATTCGGATCGCGAAGGCCAGCTTGTCGAAATGCGCGAGCACATCATGCCCATTCTCGAAAGTGGCGGTGTAGATCTTGTCTTTACCGGACACTCCCACATTTACGAACGCTCCATGCTCATCGACGGGGCCTATCAAACTCCCTCAGTTGCCAAAGGAGTCATCCTCGACGATGGCGACGGAGACCCGGCAGGCGACGGAGCCTACCGTAAGAGTGAGGGCCTGAAGCCAAACAATGGCCATGTCTCCATTGTTACCGGTCATGGCGGCACCAGTAACAGCCGCTCTGGCACCCACCCGGTCATGCGACGTATCATCCTCGATCACGGCTCCTGCCTCATCACAATCGCCGATGACACCATCAAGGGAGAAATGCTCAATTCCAAAGGTGTTATTCGTGATGCCTTCGCCATCAAAAAGAGTGGAGAAGTCACCCACACCGTCGTCGAAAACCCCTGGCAACCTGAACCATTGCAGAAAAATCAGAAGAAGCCAACCAGTCCCACTGCTCCCCGCAACGCCACCGCACTCATCGATAAGAACGCAACTTGGTCCTACCTCGCAGGCTCTCATCCATCAGGCAACGTGACTGATTGGGCCGCGCCCGATTACGATGTCTCCGACTGGAAAACCGGTAAAGCTGGTTTCGGTTACGGCGATAACGATGACATAACACAAATTAAAATGGGGGAGAAGTTCACCACTATTTACATCCGCAAGGAATTTAAACTTCCCAAAAATGCCAATCTCGAAAAACTTGGCCTTCACATTTCCTACGATGACGCCTTTATCGCCTATCTTAATGGCCACGAGGTCTATCGTCAGGGAGTTGACAAGAAACAGGGTAAAGAGGCCGCCGGCTTCACAAGCCACGAAGCTGAGGGCTTCGAATACTTTCCCCTCAAAGGAGTCTCAAAGATTCTAAAGCCCGGACAAAAAAACGTCTTAGCGATTGAAGGGCACAACGCGAACATTGGCAGTTCCGACTTCACTCTCCATCCCCAGTTTCTCCTTAAGAAGTAGTCATGCTCTGCTCGCGTAATCTTTTCCTCATCCTCGTTTTTACGCCCGTTCTTGCATTAGGGCACACCGATATCTCCGAGACGATCAAGGCATTAACGAAGAGAATCGAAACCAAGGCCACCGCAGACCTCTACTACCAACGAGCGACCGAGTTCCGCGCACTTCAGGAAAAGGTCCACGCCATCGAGGATCTCGAATCGGCTCTCAAAATCGAGCCACACAACCGCCACGCCCTCGTCGCTCTCGTCCAACTTTACGAAACCGACAAAAGAGCCGAGGCTCTTATTTCGAGATATCAGAAATTTGCTAGAAACAAGGAAGAGAAGTTCGAAGCCTACTACCTTCTTGCAAGCTATAACGCTAAGCTGGGACTCTTCGAACAAGCCTGCTCACAATGTGACACGCTTCATCTCATCCGCCCCACCGAAGATCCCGCGCTCGACCTTTTCCACGCCGATTTACTAATCAAACTTCAACGTCCTAACGAGGCCGCCACCATCTTAAAAAAATCGCTGACTCGCACAAAATCCATCGTAGTTCGTAACAATTGGATCGATGCCGCCCTCACCGCTGGCCAGATCAAAGCTGTTCTTCCCATTATCGAAGAAGAACTTAGCTCCTCCCGATTCCGCTCGTCTTGGCTCATTCGGCGCGCCCGCGCCTCCCTTATGCTTAAGAGGAAGGAAGCTGCTCATGCCGACCTTCGCGCAGCCCTTCTCGAGATCGCTCCCCGCATCAATCCGGAACGCCCCGACTTTACTCTCATCGCTGACCGCGGCCTCATCCACGCCCTCATGGAGAACAAAACCCGGGCAAAACACGATCTCGAGACCCTCAAAAAATCGGGCTACTCACCCAATGCCTATCGCCTCCTCAGCAGCGCTCTAGCTGAATAATAGCTTCCATTTCAAACATGCTCCTCCTCTCCTTCACTTTCTCCACACAGAGGTGAATCAGTTTTGGGCTGAAATGAAGAGTATCCTCGCCCCACCTTACGAAATTCTCATCGTAAAATACACCGGTATGTGTTTCGGCGTCCGACAGGTCATCGAGGCTACCGAGACACTTCTCAAAAAAACTCTGCCACCATTCTAGGGCAACTTGCCCACTACCCGACCGTTAAACCTCGACTCGCTGCCAAAGGTTTAAGCACTGCGCCCCTCGAAAAATCGCAAGCTCCTACCAAGCAAGTCATCATCACCGCACACGGTGCCGCTGATCGTGACCGCAAGCGTCGGAACGATGCCGGATAACAAGTCACTGATACCACCTGCCCGCTCGTCAAAGTCGCACACGCCAAGCTGGCCAAAGTTGTCGCTGAGGGATTCCAACCTCTCATCGAAATTTCGAGGGTTTCGGTTTAGAAACTGAACCAGCTCGCCCGCTTCACTCCAGAGGAAGTATTTCACTAATCCTCCACCCTCGCTCCTCGTCCGCGATCATTTTGCTAATATCGATGTAACCTGACTCCGGATACCCTAATTCCGAATTCCAATCGATATCCATGATAACAGCATTTTGATCAATCGCTGAAGCAACCGTCGCAAACCAATCCTCAATCGTTCTGCTGGGAGGAGGTTCGAAAAAAGGTGGCCACACCAAAATTGTTTCCACCTCTGTGACCTCCCCATCGACCACGGTATAACGAGCCTGATAGCTGATCATTCCTTGGTCCGAACTAACCAAATAGCTATAGCTGACAAGATTAGATTCGTTCCATTTAGCCAGCGCAGACAGATACTTTTGCTTCACCTCTTCGTTCCGAGCGAACTTCTTAGCCCTGAAAAACACTTTTCCTAAGTCCCCTACTCCCAGGGTAGTGCGATCAGCTTTCACTCCAAAACCCACAATCTCCGGACTACTTTCAAAAAGCATCAGGTTTGACCAGGTTACGCCATCAATCGATTGCTGCAATATCCAGCTTTCCGATAGATCAAACGACTTGAGCTGAAAAGTCATTGAATCACCTTCCATCGTCAGTTCCAGACGAGGCGCGTCTTGGCCAGGCAGCATCACACTCAGGTTCAAAATAGAAAGCGCCGCGAAAAAAAGTGATCTCTTAATTTTCACTGATCTGATTTAAAAATCTCAGTAATTAATAGCGAGAATTTTCTGGCAGACCGTTAGATCGAATTCATCCTTACTCCTAAATATGCGTGAGACCTCCGTTGCTGCCGATCGCTCGTCCTTGTTCTTTTTCAAAAGTCCCCTTCTCCCGGTAATGGTTTGCTCGCTTCTTTGGGGGAGCGCCTTTCCCGTGATCAAAACAGTCTACCAAAATTGGGACATCCAAGGATTACAGAGTTCCCTCCCCATTATTTTCCTCTTTGCAGGCGTGCGCTTCTGCCTTTCCGGAGTCGGCCTCCTTATCTTTGGAAAAAACCTTAAGAATGAGCTTCGCATTACATCCTGGAAACTTATTGCAGGGCTTGCTCTCGCTCAAACCTTCATTCAATACGTATTCTTCTATCAAGCAGTCTCCGTTTCGAGTGCTAGCCTCGCCGCCCTTCTGGTCGCAACTGGGAGTTTCTGGTGGATGATTCTAGCTCCTTTGATTCAAAAAACCCCTTGGCCCTCTCCAACCCAGTGGTTCGGTCTCGTTCTCGGCGGCCTAGGTGTAGTCTTGGCCATTTATAAACCAGGCGCTGGCGCCGGAAATCCCATCCTCGGAGCCTTCTTCATGCTCACCGCTACCGCCAGCGGAGCCACCGCCCTCATCATTTTTTCTAAAATTAAACCCACCATGTCGGCCATTAATGCGACCGGAATTTCGCTCCTACTAGGAGGGATTGGACTGATCTTGATTGGCGGAAGGGCCCTCAGGGATATTGGAGAAATGTTCGACCTCCCGGTCACGCTGGCCACCTTCTGGCTCGCATTCGTCTCTGCAACGGCCTTCAGCATTTGGAATCATCTTTCCACTATCTTCCCTGTTACCCTCTTGGCGAGTTATCGATTTTTAATTCCAGTCTGCGGCGTTCTCGAAGCCCTCATTCTCCTCAAAACTGAATCACCTGGATGGGGACTCATCGTAGGAGGAATCCTCGTGGTCACCAGTATGCTCCTCGCCAAGCGAACCAGCTCCGAAAGACTATATTGAACCTTAAATCCATTGAAGTTAATGAAGGCCGAACTCGGCAGGCAATAAGAGGTATCTGAAATTATCGAGATCTGGGTTCAAAAAGACAAAGTAAGACAGTTTTAACGCCCAGGACGTAGCATAAGCTTTCATGAGATAAAACCGTAGTATTCTGGCTGGTCACCTCAGCTTAATTCCCTCATCAATACTCCTCATGAAATTATCAATTCATTTCTTCGCCATCTTTTCGTTCTTTGTCTCACTCGCATCCGCCGACGAATCCGAATTTCGTACCGCTACCATCGATCTCGGTATCGTCGTAAGCGACCTCGCCAAATCGATGAAGTTCTACACCGAGGCCGTCGGCTTCAATTCCACTGGAGAGTTCACTGCCGCTCTAGACGTAACCCGTGATTCAGGCCTCAGCGCCGGCGAAGAGATCGTCATCAAAAAACTCTCTCTCGGCAAAGGCAACGGTGCTACCACGATCAAACTCATGCAGTCCGCCATAGAAAAAAGCAAAAAGAGCGATCAAACCTACATCACCAGCAGCCTTGGATTCAGCTACTTGACCATTCATGTAAATAGCACTAAGACCGCCCTTGAACGCCTGAAAAAAGCCGGAGTCAAAGTCCTCGCCAAAGGCCCCGCTATCATCCCCGGAGGAAAAGTTGCCCTTACAGTGGTAAAAGATCCCGACGGCAATTTTGTCGAACTCGTCGGACCCGCCGACCACCAATAGCTAAAACCAAAAATCCACCCCTTTAAACACCAAGCTGCAAGCTCCCATTCCGGAGCAAGCAGCTTTTTTTCTTGGCGCGTGACTTTGTCTTGGGTTTCTCAGTAAAGGACTATAGTGAATTAAGCATGCGCGTGACTCTTCTATTTCTCGTACTTCTCAGCATAAGCTCCTGGGCGGCCACAAAACCAAATATCGTCGTGATCGTAGCTGACGACCTCGGATATGGAGATCTTTCCTGCTACGGGGCTAAGGACCTGAAGAGCCCGCATCTCGATTCACTCATGGCGAGCGGCCTCCGCTTCACCAATTTCTATGCTAATTGCCCAGTTTGCTCGCCTACCCGCGCCGCTCTTCTCTCCGGAAAGTACCAAGAACGAGTTGGCGTTCCCGGAGTAATCCGAACCTATCCCGAGAACAACTGGGGATATCTTTCTCCTTCCGCAACTCTTTTACCGCAAGCGCTCAAGAAAGAGAGCTATCGGACCGCCGCGATTGGAAAATGGCACCTTGGACTCGATGAAGAAGCCCACCCTAACACGCGAGGATTTGATCACTTCCACGGCTTCCTCGGAGATATGATGGACGACTACTATAAGCACCGGCGCCACGGGCAACACTATATGCGCCTCAATAAAGAAAGCGTCGATCCCGAAGGACACGCTACTGATATATTTACCGACTGGACCATCAACTACCTAGCCTCCGAGGCGAAGGAAGAAGCAGATACACCATTCTTTCTCTACCTTGCTTACAATGCGCCTCATACCCCAATCCAGCCCCCAAAAGACTGGTTGGAGAAAGTAAAAGCACGCGAAGAGGGGATTGATGTGAAACGAGCCAAACTTATCGCTCTTATTGAACATATGGATGACAGTATCGGCAAAGTTATCGCCGCCCTTAAAGAAAACGGACAATGGAAAGACACTCTCCTCTTCTTTGTCTCCGACAACGGGGGACAACTCAACGTCGGGGGAAACTGCGGAAATCTACGCGGAGGAAAGCAAGATATGTATGAAGGCGGAATCCGCGTTCCCGCTTGTGCGGTCTGGCCCGGTGTGATTAAGCCTGCCACTTCCGACTTTACAGCCATCACTATGGATATTTTCCCAACCGTCATGGAAGCCGCTGGAGTAAAGAGCGCCGAAGACCTCGATGGCCAATCCTTTCTCCCACTCCTTAAGACAGGGATGCAAGTAGCCAAGGAACGTGATCTTTTTTTCACCCGCCGTGAAGGAAATCTCCGTTATATGGGCGAAGTCTCCTGGGCCATGAAGCGAGGAAAATGGAAGTTAGTCAAAAACTCTCCTATGAGCCCATGGGAACTGTTTGATCTCGAAAAAGATCCACTCGAGACCACCGATCTTACCAAAGGCCAAGCTCCGATTTTCCGAGACTTAGCGACGGCCATGCGCGGCCATATCCAGCGAGGAGGATCGATTCCTTGGCAAAAGCCGGAGTAAAGTGCCAGCTTCTAAAAACAATAGTGATCTTTTTGAGTTTGCTATCAACAGCTGGAGATTTCCAAATCTCGTAAAATCTTCGAAGTGAGTCCGATCCAACAAGAAACCACCCATTTCTGGGTGGTTTCTTAAAATGGTGTTTTACGAATCTTCCGGATCTTAAAACGGAATGTCATCGTCATCATTGTCAAAGCTTTCTGCTGCAGCGGCTCCACCTTGATTAGACTGGGGTGGCGGCGAAGACTGTTGTTGCTCCGAAGGAGCTGACTGCTGAGGAGGAGCTCCGCTGCCGCTTTGATTACTCCCGCTGCCACCTTGGCCACCGATGAACTGCATATTCTCGCCAACAACACGCAAACGAGAACGCTTCTGGCCGGTTTGCTTATCATCCCACTGATCAAGCTGGAGGCGACCTTCAATGAAGACTGAGCGGCCTTTGCTTAGGTATTGTCCGGCAAGTTCGGCCTGACGCCCCCAGAGGGTGACATCGACATAAGTGACTTCCTCAATTCGCTCCCCATTATCGCCGGTCCGGATTCGGTTTACTGCCATACCGAGGTCACAAACTGCGGTTCCCTTGGGAGTATAGCGAACTTCGAGATCTCGGGTAATATTCCCGAGAAGCATGACTTTGTTGACGTTGGCCATAGCAATTGGAAAGCTTAAGGTTTAAGAAAGGCGTTGATAGTGCTGAAGATGCACCGAATTATTGAGGCTCAGGCGCTCTTTAATTTTTCCGATCACATCGCCTTCAGCCTCGAAAACGTAGTTCACATAGTGACCTCCATCGAGTTTCCGTGCGTTGTAGGCAAACTTTTTGCGGCCAAGTTGCTTGATCTCATCAAGCTTGGCACCTTCTTCTTCGAGCTCTTTTGATACATTGCTAACTAGATCATCAATGCTGGTCTCGGTCCCCTGGGCGTTCAGGACAATCAGGCCCTCGTACTTGCGATTCATCTTCTTCCGTTGGTTTTTTCGGTTTTTTGGGAGTTCTGGTATTGAACTCGTTTGAGGCCCTCTCAAGCCCCCTGTGGATCGCAAGCTGAACAGCATCGGCAGCTCTTGCAAGCGTGTTTTCAACGAGTTCGCGTTCGCCGACCGCAAAGTCACCTAGGACGTGGCCCACAAGTTGCTCTCCAGCAGCTCCACTAATACCCAATTTTAGTCGGGGAAATTTTTCAGTTGGGAGGTGAGAAAGAAGTGAGCGCACGCCATTATGCCCGCCGTGCCCACCACTCATGCGAAAACGAAGGTTGCCAAGCGGCAGAGAAATATCATCAAAAACAACGAGGATCTCCTCCGGCTGCCAACGGAAAAACCGGGCCAGCGAGCCAATCGCGCGACCACTTTCATTCATGTAAGTTAGGGGTTGAACCAGCAAGGTTTCGCCCACTTTACAGGTCCGCGATTCCCACTTGTTTTCGAGCCGAAATTTCTGCCCATTACGATCTGCGAGAACATCAAGAACCCGAAACCCGATATTGTGGCGGGTATTCAAGTATTTGTCACCCGGATTTCCGAGGCCAACAATGCATTTAAGGCTCACGACAAGGAGAGTAATGAATGTCTAAAGAACCGCCAAAGAAAAACGCCCAAGCCATACAGGACCGGACGTTTTGAAATGATAGGGTAGATAAAGATTACTCGGCTGCGGCCGCTTCGACAGGAGCTTCGACAGTCTCTTCTCCGGCCTCCTCATCATCAGATTTGGTGACTCGGGACTCATTAACAATCGCGACAAGGACTTCACCAGCGAGAGTCGGCTCAACACCCTCAGGGATATCAAGATCACCGATCGTGATGGAATCACCTACTTCAAGGTGCTCGATGTTAGCATCGATTTTCTCTGGCAGATCCTGTGGAGAACAAGAAATATCAAGATCACGAATAAGCTGCTCAACGATACCACCAGCTTTCACACCTGCAGGCTCGCCGTGAACCTCCACAGGAATGGTCGCACTAATTCTCATTCCCTCGGTCACAGCCAGGAAGTCAGCATGAACCAAAGCACCGCTGAGCGCGTTGTGCTGAGTGGATTGGAGGAAAGCGGTCCGTGATTGGCCACCATCGATCTCAAGATCCACAAGGATACTTTCCGAGGCACTGCGAGCCAGCATATCGG
>Ga0257106_1000925_pt1 | contig 15611 bp, 16 predicted proteins | sample LP_taG_3_FD_190177 | JGI IMG/M metagenome (GOLD analysis project Ga0257106, IMG submission 190177) | Marine microbial communities from Northeast Subartic Pacific Ocean, Canada - LP_J_2011_P26_10m | ecosystem: Environmental > Aquatic > Marine > Oceanic | place: Canada: Northeast Subartic Pacific...
CCCACGCAGCTCCCCTAATTTTCGCGTCCCCCAAAATCCCGGAAGTCGCTCCAGCGACACCTCCCAAAACCAGGCGCCAGCGGAGGCGGAGCGGAGCCCGGAGAGCGCCCGGGCTCAGTGACCCCCCTACCGAGAGAGCAGGCCCCCCGGGCTAAAACTTGACGAAGCAACCGGATCGATCGAAAAAGCAATTCAAACAATCAGGCTGCGAGCAGGCCCTTTGGGGGGCGCTTATCCAGGGGTCCTTTGCAGCGTCGATGGGCGAAATTCTCGTCTTCTCCAGCCCGTAGCTCGACGCAGGCGCAGAGTTGCGCAACGATCCCCGCGGCTGCGAGGACCGGAACCCTGTGTCGCGGACACATTCCCCGCGGGATGTCACTCCCGAGGATTGCGCCGCATCGCGCGCGGGGCGTCCCAAGGGGTCGGAAGAGGGCTTTCGGCGTCCCCCGCACCCTTTTCGACCGTGTTCGAGCGCACGGAGCGTCGGAAATCGTTTGTCTATGTACCGCGGGCGTCCCATTTGATCCGCTCGGCCATCGACGTCGAAAACATCGACCGCCAACGCGCGCATAGAAACGTGGCGCGGCAGCCCGACCGGCCCCCACGTCCAGAAACGCGGTCTGGGCCGTCACCACCGCCCGAGCCCCGTCCCCAGTATATGTCCAGTGGGATCGAGTACATCTCCAGCGGTGGAGGGCCACCCCGCGGTGCCGATCTCGGCCGTTTCGTCGTCCCCATGGAGGCGCGGAACGCCGACTTCTCCGCGTCGGCCGCTGCCGCTGGAGATGGGCTGGATCCTCCTCATACCGCCAAAGAACGCGTCCGACGCGATCTCCAGCGGCAGAGACACCTTCACCGCTGCGGACTCGGCCACGTTCGGAGCGCGTCCATCGCGTGTAATTGCTTCAAGAATCGCAACGATGCAGCTCCTGAGCGGTTGCTTTTGTTGCTTTTTAGCCCGGTGGGAGGTGTGGCGAAGCACGACAAGTGGCTGCCGCCACGCGGAGGGACCCAGCAGACCCCGATTTTGGTTTACCATGCCATGAACTTAGACTTTGGTATATGCCTGATTAGCGATTGGCTCTATCATACCGTTTCATACCATGCTTGTTTCCACCATACTATACATACACCCTTTTTGGTTCCAACATAATAATTTCCCTAAAATATACCACTGGGGCGTATGTACCTTCCTAGTGGCTCGCTCAGGCTGGTACAGAGCCACTCGGGTTCTTCCCTCCCCCTTAATACTTTCTAACCCTGCTATAGTTGCGTCCCGCACTGTGCATGCAATAGACGGAGAGTCTCCTGGACCTAGTGAGGCAGACCCTCTGCCCGTTCGTCCAGTAGCCCCGGCCCCCGTATAGGATGGCAAGGCAGCCCCATTAGGCTGCCTCCCTGTCCCGGAGTTCACTATCTCGCTACTGGTACTGTCCTCCTTCCTTTCCCCTTGTTCCCATTGAGCAACATTATTGTGCTGCGACGGTGCGGTCACGGGCGGAGTCTGCGGTAGCTTGCAGCAAGTTTGCCGAGGTGGCTGTGGCGAACCTGTTCAAGATCCAGCGCGTCATGAGTCTCTTCCGCCGCCCTGTTGTGATTCTTGAACTCGAGTTTGACATCTTCGTCCTTCGAGGTGAGAAATCTCTGGTGTGCCTCGCGACATTGTGCCAGTGCAAAACGATGACAAGCGTCTATCCGCTGGAGACCGGCGGTAGCAGCATCATAAGCAGCCAATGATGCGGCAATCGACGAGTCCAAGGCGTCGAGCGTCGCGGCTTTGACCCGTCTTTGCTTTAGATGGCTGTCTGCGAGGTTCTCAGCATGGCTCTTGACCTCATTGCGTGGTTCGGTAGCACCTATTTCAACGTAGTGATGATGGTGTTGTGCGGCGGCCTCTGCAGCGAGCAGCGCGCAATGCTGTTCTCGAAGAACACCTGCCATTTCAAGGACAGCGACATACTTGTCGACCCATTCTGCACGTAATGCTCTTATCTTTGCGGAAGCTATTAGATGTGCAGCCTTGAGGCTTGCACGGTGCGTGCTTGCAGCCTGAGCTTCCTTGCCCTCCCAGACGACTGCAATTTTTTGAATGTGACAAATGGAGGCATCGATTGTCGTGTCACGCCGCCGTGCAAGATGTGAGGCTGCCTCTGCAACGGCATCGGCAACAGTATTGTCGCGAACCAACGCTGCCATCTCCCCCCATGCAATCTGGTCAGCAAGTCGCACTTTGATCACGACAGCCTGCCCACGGAACAGGAGGCGCATCGCCATGTCGCGCTCACGAACAAGCCGCGCATGCATCTCTTTGAGACGCTGTTCAACAACGGCTCTTCGCTTACCCTGCTCGTGCTGGTACCACAGCGATTCCTTCTGTCGCCATTCAAATAGCTGTACTCGCAGCTGTGATAATGCGTCCGCTTGCTCTTTTAGTGCAGTCGCGTACCGTCTTCTTGCTTCCCGCTCCATTTCAACCTCACGACGCCTGAGATGCTTCCTTCCATCAAGTTCACTCGTCATATGCTTCTCTCGAGCTGCATCCCAGATCCTTGATTGCTGCGTAGTTAGTTCCAAGTCTACGCCAGCGCGCAGTGCGCGCCTTGTTACGTCCCAACGTGTAGTTTGCTTTCCAATATCACCACGATGTTTCTCCATCAGTCGATTGAGTTCAGGTTCTAGTCCCTTAACTGTAAACTCTCGGATTGATTCGGTTTGCGCCCGTAGGTATCCCTTCTTTCGAGAATTCATACCCCTCTCCCACCTAGTTATCTCAACATACAAGCAATGACCTCTTAGCACGACACCGCACACGACGCTGCTCTTGATGTTGTAACTAGAGCACTGCACTCAGATGCTGCTCTCGAGACGACGTGTGTCATCTCATATTCATCAGCCTGAGGATCCAATTCATTAGAAGCACACAATTATAAGTTCCACTTTGAGACGCAACATATGCCTTGGCTTTGGAGTTCAATTCTCTGCAATTGATGGACAGTTGCTTTTTGGCGTGAACAAGTCCCTAAAAGGTCTGGATACATCCCACTCCTTTGCACCTCCACACTGGGATCGCGCTTCGACTTGGCCTAGATGTTTGAAAAGCATGCTGTGGTGCTGGTTTGACGCGTTTCGAACGAGCGTGGCACCCCGCTCTTTAAGCTCATCGATCTCTCGACGTCGAGCACTGATTTCTTTGCCAATTGCACCGCCCAACAGCCGCGCCGCTTTCCTTTGATCATCAAGATCCATTTTCATCTGTACAACGCGGGCCTTAATTGCCATGCTTTTACCGCGACAAATATCTGACAAATCTTCAAGTTTGATTCTCAATTTAGCCGGCGCACACATGGGTGACAATGGCGCTGGCCTGCTGAGAAAGACGCGCCGACCACTATTGCGTGCGTAATACTCGGTCAGATAAAGAATAATGCAAAACTATCCTGCGGAACTTGTGGAGAAGCCGCGGCCACTATGTTTTGTGCTCTCTGAGCTAGGCGGGGAAGGTGGGCTTGGCGACCGTTTGATCGCTGGCCTGCTAGCCAAGGAGAATGAATTCGAAGCTAAGCTTCGATACAAATCCGTACCACTGACCCATCGTTTCATGAGGAAGAGGGACAACGATTTGGATCGTCGTGCATCAGACGGCTGCCCATTGGAGACATATGTCATACGCGGACTGTTGAAAACTGCGTGGTTACAGCGTCAATTTTTGGAACGTCCAGGCGTTGTTGTCATCACGAGGCGTGCACCAAATATCCACGACTTACATATACCCGAGTCAATTGTCGAAAAATTGGATTCTCTGCGCCTAGATCTTACCGGCCGTGATGTTTGCATCATATTGGTGCTCGTGGTACCAAACTCTGAAGGGCAGGACCGGCTTGAAGGCTCCACGGCTGATGGTGTGAGCACTGAAGACTCCTCACCAATGCAAGCTATTGAGGAGATGCCCACGAGCATAATCGAACCCTCGAAAAATCAATGTTCTAGTGGTACACCTGCTGAAAACGTCTCTGCGGGCGGCAATGTTTACATCTCACATGAAAGTTATGGTATTCTTTTGTGCTTAGTATAAACCCAGTGTCAGAGGTCTACGTATAGGTAGTGCGGTCCCGACATTACATTCGGAGGACAATGAGAGGCTGTTGATGTCGGTGCGTAGGCGGACTCTAGGCAATAATCGGGCGTTTCTACAGCATGATTTTAAAATCAACTGTTCGAGCTTAGGTGCATCAAGTCTCTTTGCCAATCCCTGTGTGAAATTATAATGCAGAAATCCGCAAGTACGGCGGCGCGCTGATTACCTATGATTTTTTGCAGGTGCTTCGTGATAGTGATCTTACTAGAGACCACCGGGGCCGCATAAAAAAACTTCGATGTATGCTGCAAGACTGTGCTTTGCGGCACTACCTCAATCGTGCTCGGAGAATCAAGAAGTGGGAAAAGACTCTGCAGTGTTGGACTGTGTCTCGTTTGTAACAGTCCCGCGACAAATCCTCATTTCATGATAGGAGACGGGGTTCGTCATCGGCTCCATTAGTTGTGCGATATTCTTTTAAAGTTGCATGGCTCTATGAATTTCAGGGGCACAACGAGAAGGCATCGCGTCATTATAGAATCGCGTACAATGCATTATCAGCACTATCTTGTGTGGGTGTGAAGTCTCTGAGTGCTCCATCACCGTTCCCACCCGAATTTGGAGATCCCTGTGGTCAAGTTAAAGGTGTTGCCGACTATGCCAATTTCAAGATATGCCGCCTCGCGCTACAACACAACCGAATAAGAGAGGCAGCAACGCAAATCCAAACACACCTTTGGCACTTCAGGAAGGTGCCTGCAAGTGACGCGCCTCATCAGCATTGGGGTTGGCTCAGTCGACAGCATGTTGTTTTTGCACAGCTGATTGCACATCATTCTGCACCAAATCTGGCCGATGATCTGACGTTCTCAGTTGGCCGCGCCCCGTGGGGGCAGAACTTCCGGGCAAATCAAATACATGAGTCAAAAATGATTGCTGTAAGACAGGGAGTAGGCATTGGATTGTTACGCAGCAATGCCGAATGCGATTCACGTGCTGCCTGCGATGATGTATCCACTTCAATCAGGCCAACATATTCATCCACTCAAACGAACGGTTGCTACAATCACATCGATCATCAAGTGCTGCCTTGGCTGCAGCATCGCGAAACTTGTGCCTACGCAGAACCTCTTTATCACTACGCTGCAGCTGCAGCGTACGCGGCCACTTGCCGTGTCCAGGGTTCAAAACGAGCTGAGCAATTAAGGCATCCGCTGATTCGTTACGTGTTTTTGCACAGGTCCGGCGCCAAGCAGCCTTGCAGCATCTGCCTAAGCCAAAAATTTCATTTGAAAGGCTTAGCCGTATGTCCCTTGCCGCACCTGAGTTTGTGGGTGCCCTACCTCGTGTTTTGGAGGAGGATCATTCGCCAGTTTTGGATTTGTCACCTGCTTTAAAAAAAAATTCCACTGGTTCTGGGCAAATGGGGGCTGCTGTGGTGACAGAGCATCATGCAGATGAAACCTTGTGCCGTGCTGCATTAGACCACATAGCACGTGGATTCGATCATGTTGCAATGGTATCCGAACTGCTACACGAGGCCCTGGATACTTTACTGACTGGAGATCCTGTCAGTAAGCATCGAATGACCGCCTGGCTTCATGCAGCTTTGGGTGTCGCATTTTCAACTCTCGAGCCCGTGGAGGCAGTAAGGCATTTAGATGCGGCACTCGATCGATACGAGGACGACGAAACGTGCAGGAGATCGTGGGCCTGGCCTTGTGCCTTCTTATTGGAGCGTCTCGCATATTGCGCACTAAGGCTTGGTGACGCTGCACTTTGCACATCCATTTTTCTGAAGCTGGCCGTTTTGGATGTGCGATTATTTTTGAGCAGTTCTGGTGTTGCGGTGGCAGCTCAGCGAGATGCCACAGCTTTGCTTACATGTGGATCTCTTCACGATGCTATTCAAACGGCAGCACTTCGGGGATTTGACACCGCAAATTTTGGAGAATCGCGATACCTCCGTAAAGACTCGAGCGAGGTACGGCCAGCTGAGAGTGCAGCGCATCTTGGTGTCATCGAGTGGTCTGCATGGTTTGATGTGGGACAAATTTTTGTACTCGAGGAAAACACCTCAGTGAACATCACAGTCGAAGTCCGGCTCAAAGCGTCATCGCCCGAGCCTCTACACATTGAGTACTTCGAGCTCTCATTTCGGCCCAAGGACATATTCCGACATACCCTAGTAGCGACTGCGAAAGACATCATCCGAGTCGGTGCAGCACACACTGCAGAGGATGGTCTCATCCCAGGGGTTGTATATTCGTGGCGCTTAGCCACTGCACTGCTAGTGATGCGCTGCGGAACTGTGACTGTAGACACACTGACCCTGAGGTTGGCGGGTTCCACGATGCTGCAGGCGACATCAATTCCAGTAAGTGCGACTAGGGGGACTCTTTGCGAGACATCCACCTGGAGACGCGGCTGCTATGTGACACTTGACATCAAGCACGAGCGACCTGGAGTGACACTGACACTTGATGGACCCAGACTTTCACTCGCAGGTGAGCCTAGTTTTGTAACAGTTAAACTTGCGTCGACTCGAATCTTGCCAGACCAGATTGTTGTCGTTGACTTGCTGTCTAACACTGTGAAGCGTGATTATCTTGACCTCACTTTTGATGTGGAAGATCCATCGAGTTGCACAAGGGAGGGTAGCGGGCGATTTGTGTATTATGCTGGCAGAATCAGTGCCCAGTCTGAAGTCTATAGGGTTGGATTTTGGGTGACCTGCCATAATCAAGGAACCGTATCATGCAAAGTGACTGTAACTTACAAAGCATCGCTGAGATGCAATGAAAAAATCGATGCTGACCCGGAGACCGGTCGAGACTCTACTTCTGTGGTCCATGAACTGTCGGTGCTTGCTCCTTTCCTCGCATCATTTCAGATGCACAGGCCTATAGCTCAACGCAGCGCACCCTCATGTTCACATTGCGAGTGGCTTAGCGCAACCGTGCCCAAACGTAATGTCTTTCAATGTGTCAGCGGGGGATGTGTTACACTTCGCTGCAACCTTCGAAGTTCCCAACAGACCTCCATTGCGATTCGTGCAGTGTATTATAGACATACTAGCAGCGGACAAAAACCAGAACTTGTCTACCCACTCGACGGGGGACCAGGGCAAGTGGCGAGGTTGATACAGCACGAGGTTTTCACAGTTCAGTTTAACTCACCACAATTAGCTGGATCTGTGTCCGAGCGCAAAAATCTTGGATGTTTACTAGTTCAATGGAGTACCATGCTCGAAGATGATATTAATCTACAGATCATCGAGACACACCTAGACTGCCCTGATGTCGAAATTATACAACCAGCCTTTAGCTGCAAGTTTGACATGCCAAGTCGGATATATTTAGGCCACCCCTTCGTGTTAAGATATCATGTTATAAGCATCGTCCCATGCCCACCTTCCCTGCATGTTCGAGGGAGTGGTGGCCTCAGCCCCTGGGGTGGGAAAAATAGGTGCAAGTTAGACTTGTTAAGTCAGGAAAAGGTGCGGTTGGATACCGTTCACTTGGCGCTATTGATTGGTAAGAATGAACTTCCAAATCTGCGCCTAGATACCAGATGTGATAATGCGTTTGCACATAACAGAATTATTGCTTTCGTCCAGCCCTAACGAAGACACGTGAAGACACGGGACAAATTCTTTTGTGCTATTCCAGCGATAGATGAGGAATAGTCGCCTCAATTTGTAACTCCGATCCAATTTGTACTCGTCTCATTGTTCTAGCTGACTAGGTCGGCGCTGGCTAACCAGCTATGGCTAACCAGCCATGGTCTCCCACTACGACAACGACGACGACGATCGAAAGCGAGCGCGAGCGGCGCCCTTTGCCTGCACATCGTCGTCGCCACTGGGCGCGTCGACCTTACGAGAATCACGCCTGGGCCACACGATGCGTGCGCATCTATTTCGGATCAAACTCACCCAACTATCCCCCCAGGAACAGGGAACACCAACCGCGGTACTCAAAATTAACCACTTTGGGCACAGGGCCGGCACCCGCGTCCGGGGGTCGCCTTCCCGGTGCCTGTGTATCTGCCGCCGCGGCCGGCGGACTCGTAGGGTAGTCCGTGGGGGCTGCTGGGTCATGCGTCGAGGTGGTCGGCTCGGAATCGAGGCCATGGCGTCGCCGCGCGCGCGTGAATGCGAGCTCCCCATTGGTCGATTCGAACTCGAGCTGATGTTGCACTCGACTCAAACCCCTGGGAAACAATATAGTTTGCTTGCAGCCGATTCGGGCTGGGGCATGGGGGAGCGGGCTTTGCGCTGCCCCGTGCGTGCACACCGCGGCGGCCTGGGCCGAGTGCGCCGGTGATCCGGTCCGACTGCCCGCGTTCTCCGCCGCACACTTTTGGGTTTCGTCTGCGGCGCCGCCGGCGTTGCGCGGTCGGGCGTTGAAGAGTCGAGTTCGAGGCCATGGGGCGGCATATGTAGAGCACTCCTCTGGGCCCTGGGAGCGGCGCAGCCCAGCCGATATCTATCCGATAGCGGGCAGCACCGGCGCTCATGTCTATCCTTCAGGTGTGCAAGAGCCGCGTGGGCGGTTCCGAGAGCGTCCGGTGCCCCCGCGCGGAGGGGTGATGCGAGGTGCGCCCGGGTCATTTCGCGTGCCGAGGAAGTCCTATACCACCCTGGAGTCGATCCGGAGCCGCGGTGCCCATGGGAAGACCTGGAACCGCCAACGCCTCACGCCTACTGCGAGCTGCGGTGGCCAGTCGCGCTCGGGCGTGTACTCACCGGTGCGGCATAAGCCCACCGGAACGCGGGTCAGTAAGCTCCTGATGTTATTTATTACTGGTAATAAACAACATCCTAGAAAAGTTGAGTGTGACTAGCATGCTGGGGGCGCCAAGTTGGTTGGCGAGGCGGGCCAGTCGGTTGCTATCGATAAGATACGGGAGTTGCAAGAGCCCCCTGTCTTTTCTACGACAAAAAAACCTGCAGTAGTGCGCCTTGATCATATCGATGATGTGCTGCAGTTCGAGCTTGACCTCTTTCAGCTTGTCGCCAGTGCCCTCGATGCCCGTCGTGCAGACAGTTGGGTTATTGCACCTTGCAACAAACGGATGTTCGAGAAGGTGACGTGCGGACGGCCGTGACTCTGGTGACCGTTGTAAGCAGCGCTTCACAAAGTCACGCGCTAGCGAGGAGTATCGATCGCGGGGAAGCTCGGGCGGGACTTGTTCTCTAAGGGCTTGGAGAAGACTCCAGAACCCATGGCCTGCCGCACTGAGGTATGGAAATCGACCAAGTGCACAAGTCATCAATGTCATCCCAAGGGACCAAATATCAGCCGTGTAGTCATACCTCTCCCCCAGCAGACGTTCCGGGGACATGTAAGTAATCGTGCCAACAAAAGTCATGATGTTGGCTGCATCGCAACCCCGATCAACGACACTCGCCGAGCATTCACGCGCAGTTCCAAAGTCTCCAATTTTAACATCACCATGGTGATTTATGAGCAAATTTGCTGGTTTAATATCGCGATGGATACAATTCCGAATACTGTGGAGGTAAACAAGACCATTCAGAATTCTCTGTGCAATATTGGCTAGCACAGTCTCATGCGGACATCCACCAGCGTCTACAACATCCTGCAATGACCCACCGTCCATGTATTCCACTAAGACACTCAGTTGCCCATTGTCTAGATCGATGAATGCATCATAGAAATCAACAATGTATTTTTGCACAGAAAATGGACATTTGAATGGGCCCAAGTCAGACACCCAAATATGAACAGTCTGCGCACTCTGACAACTGATGCTGCTGGCAGGATACAAGGTTTGAAGTTCACGCACGATCTGGCGACACTTTTGTGCATCGCTGACGGATATCTTTTTCTCAGCAACAATACGCAAACTTGGGAGGTGTAACTTTTTATATACTGTCGAACAGGCCCCATACCCTAATTCACCAAGTGACACAAGCTCGTCGCTCAAGCTCGCGGAGCGACCGGAAGAGAAATTGCTTAGGGCTGTATTTTCTAAACGCAGTTGGATCAAGTTGTGAACAAGCCGAGGATTAAAGCAGAGACCTCCAGAGCCAACTTCAAGGTTTTCGAGCACCAAAGCTCTGGTATTGGAGTTGTCGCCCCGGACAAATTCCTCATGGCTCTGTGTTATTTCTAGACGAAATGCAGATGATTCATCATTTTTTAATCCCCCTGTCATCCTGGCGCTTCCGGGCGAGCACAAAGATATATACTTATTTAGCTGGGTGATGGTAGGTGGTATAAACTCACTAACTCGTTACCGGACACATATCGTACTGCCGTAAATGCAATTTCCGTCCACTTGGCCTTTCGTATCTCCCACTAGCCTGAGCTTAAGGATAGAGAGTTTTCCTTAGTTAGAGGATCACGATCCTGAGAGTATCCCTAGTTAGGCTTCTCCTCTCCTCCCTTGTACTTTAATTCCCCACGGTTTATGCGTAAGGAGAGTTGCGGGGCTGAACCTGAAAAGGGAATTCCTCGTAGTCAGTATAGTGAACTTGAAAAAGGGATCTATCTGAGTTGAGTAGCTTCGTGATTCCCCATCATCCCCGTAATTTACATTACCCTGTTCCCTCTCTATCGCGACGTCACACTATGGAGATGACACTGCACTTCCCCGTAACGTTGACATCAACGCCCCTTAGTACCCTAGTTTGGGGTATCCCTCTCTAGGTTATGGGCCCACAAGGCGCAAATAGCTGGATCATCAAGGTTGAAAGGCTGTTCATTACTGTAACCGAAAAGGAGCTGTCGTATGGTAGCTCTCAATTTGGACCTGAGAAAGTTGCTGGAGTCTTGTATCAGGTAACAGGCGTCCCTTGCCTCTTAGTGCCAGAATGAAGGCCGACGGACCGCGCTTGGATGGCGCAGCCATCTCCGAGAGTCAGCGGGGCCGGGGATGGAGGACTCCTCGGAGGGTAGGGCAGGGCGGGTCAAAAATAAGCCGCGCCACCCCGGACCCCGGGGAAAAGGCGAGCTGGGAGAGGAGCACCACAGCCAGCAGTTTTATTTAGCTCAGGTAGCCCCAATCAGGCTGCCTCCCTGTCCCGGAGTTTACTATCTCGTCAACACCGCCTCGGGTTTTAAGCTCGGAATCCCCAAGGAGACGTCCCGGGAGTCCGCCGCCGAAGTCGCGTACGCTAGAAGCTACGAGGAGCCGACCCCGGGATCCGGGGGCCGGCCCTTTGAGCGCACCCACATCTGCTTACCGGGCTACAACGGTCCGATGCTCTAGGCAACAACCGAGGCAGGCGCTCCTTGCCGCAAGCAGCCGCCAGTGTGAGAAGTGTGAGATAAAGACCGGCAATAGATGCCGAAAGTGGTGGGGGCAGATACTTTCTAGTAGTATGTGTGGTTGGGTATAGCAGCAAAATGGCAGTAGCATGGTGCTGTCAAATGAGATGATGCTGGTGATTTGATGTTGATGATGGTGGTGGTCGATACTAACTACACTAGACTGACCATGTTTGTTTCAGATTACGTTGAACCACGTGAGTGTCGAGGACATCATGCATTATTGAAGGAGTAAACACGGCATTCTCTGAGCCAAATACTGCAGCCTGCCAGGCTACCACAAGTTTGTGAATTTCTCTTCCTGAAAAACCTTCTGTTGCTGCTACAGCAGCCTTAAGATGGCTGTCGCTAACACCATCTACGACAATCCGTGGATCGTCGGTGCTACACATGTAATCGTTCATGTACTGTGCGAGCATGCGTTCGCGTTCTGTCGCTGTTGGCATGGTAAATTCCACGATCTCATCAATACGATCATTGACGGCCCAATCAAATTCCTCGGGGGCATTAGAAGCATACACAAGCATAAAGTCGCGTGACGGCTCTCCGGTGCCTAAGCGTAATAGCTTGTTGTACATGCGATGATTAAAAAGGTTCACGGAACACACGGTATAGAAAGGCGTTGAACGCATTGCGAAGGTCTTCAGAGATGGTCTCCGTCGCACGTTTTCGTAGGAAGGCATCGGCCTCATCAATGAAGAGGAGAAGTCCCCGCCGAGATTGCCGCGCCCAATCAAAAAGCTTATGAATCTCAGTCACTGCATCGCGTCCGAGTGGTGCAATATCACCACCTGTGAGAATTGCGTAGTCGAGCCCAGAATGTACTGCGAGCCGTTTGGCGAACATGGTCTTGCCGGTGCCAGGGGGGCCATGCAGGAGGACGTGACGAAAATATGCGCCGTTGATCTTGGTGTATTTGGTCGAATCAGCGATGCGACTAAGCCTCGTTTCTAGATTAGCATCGAGAATCACGCGGTCAAGTGAATCAAAGGCCATGGTACTTGGCCGTGACAACAATTGCAATGGTGTCTTCCGGGATGTTTCACGAACCAGGTTGGGCTTCCCGAGAAGTTTGGCTAGATGATTTCCCGCCACAGATGCAGCGACCCGTGCACTATACACGCCGATTGCGAGGCTTGTTATCATGACGACAGCATTCCCCATCTGGTGTTGGTCGCCAAGGAACAATCTAGCACCCTCACCAATAGATGAAAAGCCAGCAGAAATTGATAGGAGGAGCGTCTCACGTTTTTCCTTCATCTCCGCGTGCATGCGCTCGAGAGTTAGATCATGATTTTCACGTTCTGATTTGGTCTTAAGCCGCGCCTCGGCTTCTGCGCGCTTCAGTTCTGTCTCGCACCTCAGTTCTGCTTCGTAGCGAAGTGTCTCACGCCGGAGGGTTTCTTGACGGAGTGCAGCGGCTTCCAGCCTTCGCAGTTCAGCTTCGCGTGCATCGCGTTGCGAGTTGAGTTGTTCTGCGTACCGCTGACGTTCGAGGTTGTCAGCATATTTTGCTTGGCGATTTGCATGTTCCGTTTGTGCCTAGTACATATGTACATAATTATTGAAACCGTCTCTAATTGGCTACTACTCTGCAATTCACCACCAGCGTCTGCCGTGCCTCATCACCCTCATCCTTCACGCGGGCCATCTCAAATTTCCGCGCTTGCATCTCGTATGCAGACTGCCGTGTCCCATGTTCGAGCTGTTTTGTCACCTCTTGTTGCTGTATCACGTCAAAGGCCAGTGACGCCTGAATTTGAAAAATAAATAAAAAACTACAGTAAAATACTTGCATTTGGCGAAGCATCGATCTCACGTGCAGCCTTCGCAGCGCGTTCAAGTCCTGTTGGATCAAAGCCTATGCCTTGACGAGTGTAAGCTCTCGACAGGGCGTTTTTCTAACCTGAGCCAGAGTATCCATTCGTGTCATTTCCTACGGACCGGAGCACCTGCTCGCCAGGCGTTTTAGAGGGCCCGAAAATGCCCAACATTATGAGCGATGCGCCTGATCGCGGATATTAGATATATGTCGGCCCGGCTAGCGCTTTAATATGTGCAGGTGATATAGCCGCCAGGATATATCTGCCAGGATATTCAGTAGAGATATTCAGGATACAGAGGAGAGAGACAAAAGATATATTTCGCACTCGAGTACGTGTTCGGCTGTCGCTGACATCCTCATTATTATTTGTGCGCCTGGTAGGAAGTTAGGATAGTTTATTAGCTTCCTAACGTCGCTATGACGCCAGTCAGACTACTACTGTGGCACTGGCAGCCGAAGGAGTGTAGTACCTTCGCCCCCCCCGAACCCCGGACGCAGCCCCGCGCCGCCGGCCAACCACATCGCCTCGAGCAAAAGACGACGCTTCAGCCGGGCGATACATTTCACTGCAGCTTGGTCCGTTGATTAGTAAGTGAGGCGGCGCCGGTCATTTGCAACGTGTGTTGAGTCGAGTATCATGCTTGCAAGGCTTTATTTTGACCACAATGTGACGCGGCTGTAGATTAAATTTTGCTCGCGTTCGTGCATTGGTGATGAGCTACGCTGAGTCTGCGGACGCCATACCCCTGCTTCAGGAGAGAGACATCTGTCCTGGCACAGATAAACCCGGATCGCCGTCGTCATCCATAATAAATCTTCTCCAGGGGCTGTCCGACCTGGCACAGATTCCAAAGCTGGTACAGTATCGCGAGGACCTTCATGTGCGTACAGAGCGTCCAATTTTTGATCTCTGTATTCTGGTCGTCTGCTACTTTGGCGTCGGCACAACCTTCTACGCAGTCTGCGACGAAGATTTCACGCTCATGTCCCGCCGCGCGGCCGCGTCACTTCGGTCCGTTATAGGCGCGGGGGTGTGTCGTTGCACCCGCGTCACCCCTCCCACTGTAGCTACGCCTTTTTCTATGCGACAAATGTGGGCCTCGGCGTTGGTTATGGCAACTACCATATCCGTGATATCTTCACGAAGTGGTTCACAGTTTTCTACATCGTCGCTGGGTCCTCGCTCGTAGTTGGCTCCCTCTCGGTATTTTTTAATCACATTTTTTATCGCATCGGCCGCACTGCGAATGCGGGCGCTGACACAGTCTTCAAGATGGCCTGCTACATGTATGTCTCCATGGTCGTCGTGGGCGTCATCATCGGCTTCAAGTTTGAAGGTTATAACTCCTTCGTCGATGCTCTTCTTTTTGCTGTCGGTAATTACACCACCGCTGGCCTCATCGAACCTCATGACTCCTCCTCCTCACTCCTCTGGACTACCCTCTCTCTTTTCTTTGGCATCCCCGCCAACTTTATTGTCATGGGCCAGATTGCCTCTCGCGTTTTGCGAAATTTGTACCCAGAGGACACTCCGATACTCCCCGGTCACCCCTCAACGGACAGTCTGATTGTCCAGCCAAAAGACTGTCGCGTCGATGCCTACATCGCTTACCTCGAGACCGAGCTCCTGAGGGCGAATTCAACTACCAGGGCGGAGCTTGATTCTGCAAAGACGCGCTTTCTACAGATAGGTTGAACCGAAGTCACAGCGGGCTGAGAGTACGTAACTGCGGTACACGCAAGCATCACCAGGCTGGGGCCCTAGGACACAACGTCAGTAGAAACAGGCGTGGTACCGAGGATACCCACACATCATGCCAGGAGCCTGTTAGCCGCGGCACAAGGGGGAATCGAGGGGAGGGAGATCGGCGAGGAGAGGCGTAGGGAGAGCCACGAAAGGACACGACTAGGGCGGGGGCGTACAGGAGCACGGCGACGGAAAGGGCACGACGACGAAGAGGGCACGGCGACGTAGGGCGGCTACCGCTCGTAGGCGACGCCGAAGCAAACGCGGTCATCGAGGTCGACTGACGCCCCACAGGGCCCCGGGACCTGATTCGGCCGGTGCGGCCGGTGGATGCGGGCGAGCCATGGGGACGCGCCACGGGTCACCATGGCGTCGCTGTGGCACGTTTGGAGCTTCGGGCGTCTACACTAGACTAGTGGGGCCCGCGGGCGCCAGGGGCGCCGCCGGGCCTGGTCAGTTTTCTACATGAGGGATGGTGCCCCCCTTGATCTGGACATCGCTCACTTCATCGCTCTCTAAAGTACTTGTAGGTGATTGTCATACAAGTCGCATGTTAATAAAGCGACTCTATTGGACGCGAGCGGGGCTCGAGCGGGGGGGGGGGGGGGGCTCGGGGGGGGGGGCGCCGGGGCCCCCCGGGGGGGGGGGGGGGGGGGCGGGGGG
>Ga0257106_1000927_pt1 | contig 15605 bp, 11 predicted proteins | sample LP_taG_3_FD_190177 | JGI IMG/M metagenome (GOLD analysis project Ga0257106, IMG submission 190177) | Marine microbial communities from Northeast Subartic Pacific Ocean, Canada - LP_J_2011_P26_10m | ecosystem: Environmental > Aquatic > Marine > Oceanic | place: Canada: Northeast Subartic Pacific...
TGTCAAATGATGTGATTATTGCACTACCTTTATACCCCCTCGTCGCAGGGTATTAATGTAGGGAGAAGTGAGGGCTTAAGAATCGAGGACTGCGCCGCAAATAATGCCGTAATTTCCGGCACTATATGCGCCACTTTTAGATGCCACAAAATCCCCCACGAACCACCGCATTTGAGGAATTAAAAATGAGCGACGAATATGATGCCTCGAGCATCCAAGTTTTGGAAGGTTTAGAGGCGGTCCGCAAGCGACCTGGAATGTACTTGGGCGACCCCCACGACGGAACAGCGCTCCACCACTGCATTTGGGAAGTCGTGGACAACTCCGTTGACGAACATTTGGCGGGCCATACGCCCCAAATCGATATCGTTCTCAATCCAGATCACTCCATCTCCGTGAAGGACTATGGCCGCGGCATTCCTGTCGGAATCCACAAGGAATTCGGCATATCTGCGGCAGAAGTGATCATGACAAAACTTCACGCAGGTGGTAAATTCGACAACAGTTCATACAAAGTATCCGGCGGCCTACACGGCGTTGGTGTGTCTGCAGTCAATGCGGTTTCGGAATGGATGGACGTCACCATCCACCGCGACGGCATCATCCACTTCCAACGGTATGAAGCCGGAGTGCCAATGGCACCCCTTGCTGAAATAGGGACTTGTGACGACACGGGCACTACGATTTCCTTCAAACCGGACCTCACCATTTTCACCGAAGTCACAGAATTTGAGTTTGAGCAAGTCAACACCCGCATCAGTGAAACAGCGTTCTTGAACGCTGGACTCAAGATTCTCATCTCCGATGAACGCGGCGAAGAGCCACATGAGGTCGAACATCACTACGAAGGCGGACTCAGCGAATACGTGAACCAATTGAATGAGCGTCGAGAGGTCATGCACGAAAACGTCATCACCATCATAGGCGAACAACTCATCGAGAAAGGCCCTGTTGAAGTCGAATTGGCCCTTCAATGGTCGGATGCTTTCAGTGAATCAATTCGTTGCTACACGAACATCATTCGAAACAAGGACGGTGGGACTCACATGACGGGGCTGCGAACAGCTTTGACCAGCAGCATCAACAGTTACGCCAAGAAACGCAACTTGCTCAAAGGCGATGGCCTGACGGGTGACGATGTCAGAGAAGGTTTAGCTGCAGTGGTCAGCGTGAAGCACCCTGATCCGTCCTTTTCATCCCAGACCAAGGATAAGTTGGTCAGCAGCGAAGTCACTGGAATCGTCCAGACGATCGTTTACGAAAAGCTGAGTGAATTTTTCGAAGAAAACCCCAGTGTGGCAAAGCAAGTTGTCGACAAAGCACTCCTCGCCTCCAAAGCACGCGAAGCGGCTCGCAAAGCAAGAGATTTGACCCGTAGAAAAGGAGTTCTCGAGGGCGGCGGTCTGCCTGGCAAACTTGCAGATTGCCAATCACGCGATCCGAGCGAGTGCGAAGTTTACCTCGTGGAAGGTGATTCCGCAGGCGGTTCGGCCAAGACTGGTCGCGATCGTCGCATCCAAGCCATCTTGCCTTTGCGCGGTAAAATTCTCAACGTTGAACGCCAAAAGCACAACATTGCAAAGGTGTTCCAAAACAACGAAATTCAGACCATGATCCGTGCCTTCGGTGCTGGTGTGGGTAACAATCCTGATGATGAAGGGTCTTTTGACCCAGAAAAGTTGCGCTATTCGAAGATTATTCTCATGACTGACGCAGACATCGACGGTGCCCACATTCGCACGCTCATGCTGACCTTCCTCTGGCGCTTCATGCGCCGTGCCATCATGGAAGGCCACGTGTACATCGCACAACCCCCGCTCTACCAGCTGAGCAAAGGCCGCGTCAACAAATACGCGTTTTCGGATGAAGAGCGCGACGCGATTGTCGAAGAGTTGCGCGGCGACAACCCCAACACCAAAATTGGCGTGCAACGTTACAAGGGTCTTGGTGAAATGAACCCAGAACAACTGTGGTCCACTACCATGGACCCCGAAACACGCACCATGCTCAAGGTCACCGTCAAGGAAGCTGAAGCAACAGATCGCATGTTTGAAATTCTAATGGGTGAGGATGTTCCTGACCGAAGGGCGTTTATTGAACGCCACGCAAAGGAGGTGACCAACCTTGACATCTGATGACGCTGAAGAGACCCAAGACGAAGAAGCAATGGCACCAGCAGGCAACCTGCTCAACCATTCACTCAACCACGAAATGAAGACTTCATACATCAATTACGCCATGTCCGTGATCATTGGACGCGCTCTACCTGATGCACGAGACGGCCTCAAACCTGTTCATCGCCGAGTTCTCTATGGTATGTTTGAAGGCGGCCACACTTCGGAAAAGAAGTACAGTAAATCCGCTCGTTCAGTCGGCGAAGTGATGGGTAAGTACCACCCTCACGGGGATCAATCGATTTACGATACCATGGTGCGAATGGCACAAGAGTTCTCGCTTCGTTATCCTTTGATTGACGGCCAAGGAAACTTCGGCTCGATCGACGGCGACCCGCCTGCAGCAATGCGATACACTGAATCTCGATTGGACCGCATCGCTAAGCACATGCTCGAAGACATCGAAAAGAAAACTGTAGACTTCCAACCGAACTTCGATGACTCAGAGCAAGAACCAACGGTTCTGCCCGCACGCCTCCCCAACCTCTTGCTTAACGGCAGCGACGGTATTGCGGTCGGCATGGCAACACGCATCCCTCCTCACAACCTCACCGAGGTCGCAGGAGCAATCCATTTGCACGTCAGTCGTATTCTGGAAGAAGGCGAAGGCTCATCGATGCCTAACATTTCCATTGCGGAATACATGGAACACATCAAGGGGCCAGATTTCCCAACCGGTGCAACCATCCACGGTATCGAGGGGATCATCGATATGTACACGCATGGAAAAGGAAAATTCCACGTACGCTCCCGTTGCGAGGTGTTTGACGACAGCGATGGAAAGAAAATCATCATCACAGAAATCCCCTATCAAGTCAAGAAGGCAGACATGCTTGTGCATATTGCTGAACTTGTCAACAAGGGAACAGTCATCGGTATCCGTGATATCCGTGATGAATCTTCGAAGGAAGGTATCCGAGTTGTAATCGAAGTGAAGAACAACGCAGATCCACACGCCGTATTGAACCAGTTGTTCAAGTCAAGCCGCCTCCAAGAATCCTATTCTGCCAACGTGATGGGGATCCTTGATGGACGCCCCGTTTTGCTGACCTTACCGGTGATGCTCGACACCTATGTCAAGCACCGTGAAAGCATCATTGAACGCCGCGCCCAGTTTGACTTGGAGAAAGCCCAAGCTCGGGCCCACATCCTCGAAGGCCTCGTCAAGGCACAAGATCGAATCGACGATGTCATCGCTGCTGGAAAAGCCAGTTCAAGCCGTGAACAGTTTGAATCTGTGCTCCATGGCACTCAGACCATGCCAGGTATTGCGGTCTTCTCCTTTACAGAAGCACAGGCTAAAGCCATCGCTGAGCGAAGGCTCTACCAATTGAGCCGGCTCGACGTTGAGAAGGTGCAGAATGAATACTCAGAATTGCAAATAAAGATTTCAGACCTTCAAGACATCATTGGCTCCCGCTCCCGCAGATTGAGCATTCTGCTCGAAGAACTTGACGTGATGGTCGAACGCCACGGCGATGAACGCCGCTCTTACATCGATCCAATGCCTCTCTCTATGGACAGAGAGGACCTCATCGAAGAACGTGCAATCGTCATCTCACTGTCCGATGATGGATACATCCGTCATATGCCTGTCGAATCCTTTAGGGTACAAAACCGTGGAGGAAAGGGCTTGAAGGGCGTTACCACAAAAGACGAAGACTTCCCGAAATCAATTCTTACGTGCTTCAGCAAAGACCGACTGTTGATCTTTACCGACCAAGGGAGAGTCTACGGGCTCAAGGCATGGGAAACCCCGATGGGCAGCCGGCTCAGCCGTGGGACGCACATCCGCAACGTCATCGAACACATTCGTGAGGATGAACGAGTGGTCACCATTCTGCCGATATCGAAGGAACTGCAAGAAGAGCCAGAAGGGCATTTCTTGATTTTCGCCACCCATGAGGGGATTGTGAAGCGATCGAAACTCGAAGATTACACACGCATCAACAAAAACGGAAAGTATGCATTGAAATTCAAGTCTGCAACCGATACGCTCGTGGCTGTTCGTGAAGCTACCGATGAAGATCACGTTGTTCTTGTCTCCAAGATGGGACGGGCCTGCCGCTTCCAACCAAGTTACACAAAGACGGCCACAGACGGCACAGTGAGCATCACCGTCAAGGTCCAAGGCAGGGTTACCGCGGGTGTCAGAGGCATGAGCCTCAAAGATGGTGACGCTGTTGTTGGCATGATTGCAACGTCCAATGAAGAGACTTCAGTCCTCACTCTATCCAAGTACGGAATGGCAAAGCGCAGCCGACTCGGCGATGGAAAAATGCATGACCTCCTCGATGAAAACGGCAACACGACTGTTGACAAAAAGACACAAAAAATCAAGCAATATCGGGATGGTTACCGCAAGACAAGCCGGGGCGCTGGTGGCGTTTTAACCATGAAGTTAGATGTGGACCACGGCGACGAAATTGTTCGTGTCCACACAATCCCTGACGACCTCGATCAGTTGTTCCTGCTAACCTCCAAAGGCATGATGATTCGTGTACGTGCCAACCAAACCAAGGCGACATCCGGAAAAGCAACCAAGGGGACTCGTGTCATGGAACTCAGAAACAAGGATAAGGGCGGTTTCACTGATGAAATCATCTTCTCTGCACGCCTTCCATCGATTTTGGTGGAGGATGAATTCGATGCCATGGACACCGATAACGATGGTGTTGTCTCAAGAGAAGAATTTGAGGCTGCGCAAGCCGTTGAAGCGTTAGCATCTGGCGAAGAAGAGTGATGTTTGCGCAGCGACGCCTTCAAACATGACTCCTGTTTGTGGTGGAACGCAGGGGCTTGTCTTCAGGCCAGCAAGGTGATGTTACATGGATGAGCGCTCATTGATTTATGATTGGAATACCGTCGAATACGACATTGCCCGAAACCCCGCTAACCACCCCCACGGTGTATGGTTCGATGACGAAACACTTCGCGATGGTCTACAAAGCCCCAGTGCGCGTAACCCGACCATCGAGCAGAAGCTCGAACTGCTGACATTCATGGAAGATCTCGGTATGCAAAAAGTTGATCTTGGACTGCCAGGTGCTGGTCCATTCCATCTTGAACACATCGAAGCAATGGTTGCACACATCATCGATAATGATTTCAAAATCAGCCCCGGTGCTGCTGTCCGAACCCTCATGGGGGACATCGAGCCGCTTGTTGAACTCCAACAAAAATACGGTGTTCCCATCCAAGCGAGCGCCTTCTTGGGCACAAGCCCAATCCGACAATACACCGAAGGTTGGACAATGGAGAAGTTGTTGTCCACCATGGAGAAAGCCGTCTCATACGCCGTTGACAACGATGTTCCCGTCATGTTTGTCACCGAAGACACCACGCGTTCCAAACCTGAAGATGTTAAGCAAATTTACCTCCGAGCCATGGAACTTGGCGCTCGACGCCTCTGCGTCTGCGACACCTGCGGGCACGTCGCTCCAAACGGCGTCAAGAAGTTGCTCAATTTTATCGATGAAGAAGTCATCAAAGACGGCGGTTACAAGCGCCATGAAATCGAAGTGAACTGGCACGGTCACCAAGACCGTGGCCTCGGTGTTGCCAACAACATTGCTGCAGTTGAGGCTGGAGCAGATGTCATCCACGGTACTGCCTTGGGTGTTGGCGAACGAGCGGGCAACGCTCCTTTGGATCAAACGCTTGTCAATCTTAAGCTGATGGGCGTGATCGACAACGACCTCACCAAGCTTGATGCCTATGTCAAGAAGGCCCACGAATACATCGAAGTCCCGCTCCCACGGAATTATCCCGTGTTCGGTGAAGATGCCTTCGAAACGGGTACAGGTGTTCACGCATCCGCCGTAATTAAGGCTATGAGAAAGGGCGATGATTGGCTCGCTGACCGGGTCTATTCGGGCGTTCCTGCTGGTGACTTCGGATTAAAGCAAGTGATTCGTATTGGTCACATGGCCGGTCGATCAAACATCATCTGGTGGCTTGAGCAAAACGGCTACGAAGCGGAGGACGACCTCGTCGCTCATCTGTTTGAAGTGGCAAAGAGCCAACGAAGAAACATGACCGATGAAGAAGTTCAGGCAGCCGTGTCCGACTTCAAAGCGTGATTACGCCTCGTTTTCTTCTTCAGGCTCAGCAAAAGCATCTTCTGAGGCTTGATGCAAGGTCGGCTTTGACCCAACCCATTCGGAATCAACATCGCCACCGCTCCATTCACCATCGAGCGCAACTTCATCAATTTCGGTTTCTTCACGCCAAACCTCATCGTTTTGAGAGCCACAGACAAGAAATCGCCCATCGGTGTCGATTTGGTCTTGAAGCAGTCCAATATGCTTGGAAATCGGTAAAAAGTGACCAACTGGCATGCCTGCGGCAGTAAAGGGGTTGGTTGCGGCACCGATCACAAGCCCATCCTCTGGGGCAACAATGTCCACGGTGAGGCCAGGGTTTGCGGGATCGGATACAGTTGCAATCACCTCGCCTTCACGCATGACTGAGCCAGAACTGACGAACATATCGAGCAAGCCCCCTTCGCCGGAGCGCAACCAATGCGAGCCACTTGCGAGCATTCGAAACCTCGGGCGGTTTGGGTTGCCTGGAATCATTCTTAGGGACTTGAGCACGTTGATGACTCCTTGGATCGCAACGTTGACTGACTCATGATCGAGGAGGTTAGCGCCACCTCCTTCGTAGGTAATCGACGGTATGTCGTTCTTCACGGCTGATTTACGCAGTGAGCCAGAAGGTGGTTTCGAGTCCAGTATAATTTCGATGCCGAAGGTTTTTGCCAAAATGTTGGATCCCGGATGCGCCAAATCCGCTCTGATTTGAGGCATGTTGGATCGTCCCACTCCAGCGCTGTGGAGGTCGACGATAGCGTCAACATCATTCAGAAGGTACTTCCAAAGTTGGGCTGCGACTCTTCGCGTGGTTGAGCCTTTGAAATCTCCTGGAAATTGTCGATTCAAGTCCCTTCCATCAGGGAAGTATCTTGATTTTGACCTGTAACCTGGTAAGTTGATGATTGGAACAATTCTCAACGTTCCAGCCATTTGTGTTGGGTCGAGAAGCCGGCCAAGGTCGGTAAAGGCATTTGAGAGAAGGTGTGTGCACGCTGCAGGCCCCGTCAACTCATCGCCATGAACGCCGCCAAGGACCGTAATCGTTGGGCCCGGGCGGGTACCGTGAATCACGGTGACTGGAATTGGCCACGGGTCGCCCAGGTTGGTTTCAAGCAATGGTAGGGGCACAGTTCGCATGGTTCCTGGCTTGATTTTCTTTCTATAGAAGCGAGTATCGCCCCAGTCTGCACTTCGATCCCATTCGGGGCGGTCTTCCGATTTATGGGCGTTCATTGCTTCTTGAATCGCAATTCTACGCCGTTTAGGAAGCTCATGCGCAACGCGAACTTTCGCCTTACGGGGTCCTTTTTTGCTTCCCATGGTCTTGTCAGCACCACCACCCCCATGAACACTGCGTTGTTTCCACCTCAAAACAGCAAAGAACACAAGTGCTGGGCGGGACTGGGGAATTCATGAGCGGCATTGGAGTTCAACGGCAATACGCATCCACCTCCATTTGCTTTGGTTGTGGGCCAGCGAATGAGAAGGGCCTTCAAATCGACAGCCATCGAATCGAGAATGGCTTGCGAATGGAATACACGCCAGAGCCGCATCACCAAGCTTTCCCTGGCATGATCAACGGGGGCATTATTGGTACGCTCTTGGATTGCCACGGCAATTGGACTGCAGCTGTAGCTTTGATGGACCACAACGGAGAAAAGGAACCACCGTGCACGGTTACTGCCTCCTATTCGGTTCAATTAAGACGCCCTACACCCGACAATACACCACTTCATGTGACAAGCCAAATCGCTTCTATTGAAGGCGATAGGGTGCACGTCGAACTGCTCCTCGAAGCCGATGGCAAAGTGTGCGCTACGGGCAAGGGGCTTTTTGTCGCGGTAAAGGAAGGCCATCCGGCCTATCATCGATGGAGTTGAATGGTTCATGGTGCGCCCGAGTGCGGAAGCCAAAGCGGCGCTGCATCAACTTAGGGACACCGTCATTGAGATCATGCGGGACATGCCGGTGTGGTTGGATGCTCCGGTCACCGATTTGGATTCCATTCCATTGGGCGTGCTTCGGAAAAATGCCACTCAACGGCACGGTGTCACGCGTTGGAAGCGAGGGACAGACCTCAACTCGATGCAGATTTCGGATGTTGAAGTGATTGACCTTCATCCCCAATTGCTGAAGCCAGAATGGAGGGCCTACGGTGCCTTTGTCCTGCATCACGAATACATCCACGCTCTTGGGTTTAGAGGCCATGATGCGACCTTTAGGGCCCTTGAAGCGGCGTGGCCTGGCCGTTCTGCTTCTAAACATGCTCAAGATTTCACTGAAAATTTACGCCGGCAACGTGCGCTTTGGTTGTGGTTTTGCTCTACTTGCGATCGGTCATATCCAAGGCAAAAACCGTCGAAAGGGCGGTACCGTTGCCGACAATGTTCAACCGTCTTGACCGACCAACCCAACACCCCAACGGGTTGAACGAAACCGCCATTGATTTCAAGACAAGAATGGCTTAGCGTTTTCATGGGCGGCGAAGCAGAGAGGGGCTCAAGGTACCCTGCCTCGTTTTTCATCTTCCTCATGCTTGGATTCATCGCCATTCCCATCGGTTTGAGTTCTGGAACGCTCACCGTCGAAGACGGTTCGTTCTATCTTTCCTGCGTGGAGGATGACGACTGCCTTCTCTCCCCCACACCGATTGGCGAAGAACTAGTGAGCGAGCAAGTGTTTGCTTCACCAGCCCAGCCTAAAACGGTGTCAATTGAATTTGATATGAGCCCTCAGCAATCAGAATTAGCCTTGCTCCCAACCCTCCTCGCACGCATGGAAATCGATCTTAGGTTCACCGGTGATGCGACTGGAGCTGCCCGACCCGCCCTCGATGTCTCGCTTATCCTCGGCCAGAGCGTCACGGATTGGGAATTCGAAGCTCAACCCATTCCAGACCAAAGCCTGAACGAGCCAATTATTCTTGTCGATGAACCTCTCAATTTGAACGGAAACCGTTTGTTGTGGCCCGAAGATCCGGTGCGGCTCCGTTTGACGTTCGTGATCGACAGGCCAGGGACATGGGAACTCCACATGCGAGGGAATTCTTTTATCGAAATTGATGTGGAATGGTCGGAAGATATTGATGCTCGTAATTCCGATGAACCATCGAGCAGTCTTGAACCCAAATCTACAGAGTTTGAAGCAACTCACGAGGGTGCTCTTGTGGAAAACGACAAAGATTGTTGGACGTTTGAAGTCGAGCAGCACGAGGTTCTTGGCGTTCTTGTTCGATGGGAAGCCGTTCCTATTGAAGTCGAGCAAAGCCACGATCTCCCAGAACTATTCATGCCCAGCAGTCGCCAAGCTCCTTCTCCAGAGGTTGTTGTCACTGAAGATGAAACATCCACGCGCCTCACCTACAGATGGCGAGCGTTGCCGTTAGGTGAATACACCCTCTGCTTTACTGGGACGGCAGATAAATTCCAACCCTATTCATGGACGGGGCAGTTGGCGTTCGAAGGACTTGGGCCGCTTGATCCAAGTGGCTTTACGGGCGTGTCCTATTATCCAGCGGGAGCTGCTCTCTTGGGCGATGAAGAAGGGGCGGTGGCTTTACACGAGGCCACCTTTGGTTTCTTGATTTTGTCCTTTTCTCTGCTTTTGTTGTTTGGAATCAATGCTTTTCGTCACTCAACCTCCAGCGCGTTGAGGTTTGGCGTGTTCGCTCCAGGGGTTGTTTTGTTGCTCATTGGGGGGGTGTTTCATCCCCTCTGGGCAAGTGCAGGTGAAGTGCAGTTGGAAAACGAGTACACCCTCGATGAACTTGTTGAGATGAGGCTTCAACAATTGTGGGATGTGTCCTACCCTGGCGTGCCAGATCAAGTGCTCATCAGTCAAACAGGCGCCACATGGGGCATGCTTGCAGGTGAGCGGCTGCAATTGCGCATCGTCGCCGAAGAAGCGAGGCCGCTGGACGATGGGCGTTGGCAACTCGTGGTGCCTGAATTGGAATCGTTGCGCCTTGATGAGGCAATTTTCGGCCAAGTGGCAAGAGGTGGAGTTCAAACCACCGATGAGGGACTCCTAGAGGAACAAACGGTTCGCTTCATTTTACTCGCTGGTCGCTCATTGCTGCTTGATTTGTTGATGCTGGAAGGCTTGTTGATCGTTGATGAACAACCAAGTTCATCCGTATTTCACTTGGATGTGGAGATGGTTGAAGCCCCTGCTACTGGTTCAGTGAGTGTCCCAGCCTGGGGCACGCGTCCTTCTTCCATATCGTCCTACGATTGGGTGTTGCTTCAAGCCTCATTGTTTCCAGAACGTATTTCTGTTTCTCTTTGTGATTGTGACCTCGATTTGCTTGATGTTCGATTCACGGCTTCGGAGGGTTTTGATGCTTCTGATGTTCCAAAAGGGCTTGAACTCAGCAACGCTTCTGGATTGATTAAGGGGGCGACCCCTGTTGCAATGTTGGGTTTCCTGTTGCTGTTGACATCAGCCACAGTTGAGCAACGCAGGCGGAAAAAGGCGAAAAGGCTCGCCCAGCAAATGTTTGCGCCTTCGATGAAGTGGGTCTAATCACTTTCCTTTCTTAGCCTTCTTCTTAGCGTCCTTGATAACGCTATCAGCGTCTTTCTTGGCTTCCTTCGCGACCATTTTGAGCGTTTCTTCTTCTTCAGCAGTGATTTCTCCGTCCTTGGAAGCGGAGTCCATCGCTGCATCGAGGTTCATCTTTGCAGCGTCTTCGTCTGTGATTCCAAGCATCTCTTGGAAGGACCGAAGTTCTTCAAGTTCTTCTTGGGTGATGACGCCATCTTCCCACGCAGCCGCATAGGATTCCATTAGAAATTCGCTGTAGGCTCGTGGGTTGAGAAGCACGTCACGAATCAGTCCATGGTCCAGTCCCTCGTCGCTTTCGGCCATGTCGAGAATTGCAATCGATCGGCGAATTTCTTTGACAGCCATGTCTTTGAGGCCGTGTCCAGCCCAAATTGCACCTGCCGCAACGACCGCTGCAGCAAACCAGCGCATGACATCTGGATTGACCAGTTCACCCGGTTGAATGAGGTGGAATATGCCGAGCACTGCCATTGCCGCACCGCACATAACTTCGACCCAATCGTTCAAATCTGGTTCGTCATCGAATACGGACAGGCGATCTTCAACCATGCTTTCGACATCGTCGCTCATGCTTCGGACAGCGAGGGGCAGGTATTAGGGATGTCGGATTGAAGGCGTCGAGGCGTTGTCCTTTTGGACTGTTGGCGCAGGTGGGAGTTTATGGAGGGGGCAGAGCGAGCGGTTTCGGCGTTGGATTTGCCTTCAAAAGTTAGGGGTTTCTTAGAGCATTCATGGGGCATTCAAACCCTTCACCCCCCACAACACGAAGCCATGCCGAGTGTTTTGAGTGGAACCAATACATTGCTCGCCATTCCTACTGCAAGCGGCAAGTCGCTGGTTGCTTACATTGGGATTATGAAGCGCCTTTTACTCGATGATGTTGGTTCTAAAGCGGTTTACATTGTTCCCCTCAAAGCGCTTGCTAGTGAGAAATTTGATGACCTCTCTGAACTGTGTTCGGCAGCTGGTTTGACGGTTGGATTAGGAATTGGCGATGCTTCAGCAGAAGCCAAAAAAATAGAGGAATGTGACGTTCTTGTTTGCACCTCTGAAAAATTAGATTCTTTGATGCGAAACCGGTCAGAGATGATGGCCAATGTATCAATCGTCATAGCGGACGAGTTTCACTTGATGAACGATGCAACACGAGGTCCGACCCTCGAGATTAATCTCACACGCCTACGGCATTTACGTCCGAAAGCTCAAATCATTGCCTTGTCGGCGACGGTCGGCAACTGTCAAGATCTGGCGACTTGGCTTGACGCCACTCTGATTTTATCCGACTGGCGGCCCGTTGCCTTGGAATACAGCACCTTTCATGATCTCCATCTTGAACCCCGGCTCGTGCAGTCCTCCGCCATGAGTTCAGACGGTGAGTCGTTGCAACCTCCACGCGAGATCGAAGGTCCCAAGTCTCATCCAACATGGGTGGTTGTGAATGACACCTTAGACCAAGACGGTCAGGTATTGGTGTTCGTGGGAACGCGCAGAAGCGCACAATCTGAAGCGTTAAAACTTTCAAAACGAGTGGCGAAAAGGCTTGTCAAAGAAGACCCTGATCGCCTCAAGAAACTCGAAATCTTTGCCAATTCGCTTGAAGGGCGCCAACAAACTGCGATGGCTGAACGGTTGGCTACTGCCATACGAGGTGGTGTAGCGTTCCACCATGCAGGTCTCACCCACGGTCAGCGAAAAGCCATCGAAGGTGCGTTCAAGGAAGGATTATTGGTTTGCTTAACGGCAACACCAACCCTTGCTGCTGGCGTGAATTTACCCGCAAGACGGGTGCTCGTGAGGGACTTAAAGCGCTGGGACGATGGTATGAGTCGGCCATTGCCTGTTATGGAAGTGCGGCAAATGCTCGGGCGTGCAGGCCGGCCAAAATACGATGACTTCGGAGAGGCATGGGTCCTGTGCAAGGGCACCGATGGTTGGGCCGTAGCAGATGATGTAAGTCAGAGGTACTTTTTCGGCCCTGTCGAATCCATCACATCGAAACTTTCCAGCGAGCCTGCTTTGCGTACCCACTTATTGGCTGCCATAGCAACAGGCGGCTTTCGCCATCGAGGTGAACTCGGTGATTTCTTCCAAGCCACTTTTCTTGGTGCTTCAGTTTCACGCACCTACCTCAAGGAACAACTGGATCGAATGCTCGACTGGTTGGTGGCGGAACGATTCATTCGTAGGGTTGGCTTAGATGAAGATTATGCAGCACGTCGGGCGGACAGAAAAGCCGATGGCAACGAGGATGAGGATTGGGACGATGAAATGCCCATTTGGGCCACAATCGCTCAAAACACCGGAGGCGTGGGGCTCCAATCATCATCCCGAGAACCACATGGCTCACCTATGAGGGGTGATTCCGCCTTCACCAAAGCCTCTCTAGGGTTCACGCAAGCAACGGACTTGGCCCAAGTTGGCGGCTGGGGTGGCGAGGCTGGTGTGGATAACGATGCGATGATGTATGAAGCCACAATGATGGGTGAACGGGTCACACAAATGTACCTCGACCCACTTTCAGCCTCTCAGTTGCGCACTGGATTGCGTCGCGCCGTCCGGCGCCTCGTTCGTCAAAACGCTCCGGTGACCGAATTCAGCCTTCTTCAACTGGCCACAACAACGCCCGACTTCAGTTCGCTATGGGCTAAAAACAGCGACATGGAAGCGAATTCGCTTCTTTGGTTGAAAACCAATACCGTTCATGAAGAACTCCTCACCGATGTCACCCTTGAAGAGCGTCTCCTGGGGTATGTAAAATCAGCTTGGATGCTTGAAAAATGGATTGAGGAAGAGACACTTAGGGACATCGAGACTGATCTTGACGTGAGCCCAGGGGATGTCAACCACCGGGTTGATCTCATGGGATGGTTGCTCTCAGCAGCCCGTCAAGTGTTGCTCACCGATGATGTTTTTTCCGAGGAACATTTGCCAGAAATCGATCAACTCTCCATGATTATTGATGTTCTTCGTCAACGAATCCGCCATGGGTGTAAACCCGACCTTCTTAATCTTGTGAACATCAAACATGTTGGCAGATCAAGAGCGAGAGAACTGTCCAAATTCGGGCTACGCACGCCTCTTGATGTCTTGACCATGTCCCCGAAAAATCGGAATGATTTGCTAGCGCTGCGTGGCTGGGGCCCTGTTTTGTTGGAGAAACTCATGTCTGAGGTCAAGAAAGTCATCGAGAAGGAAGACCGCGCCAACCAAACGGTTTCTCAACCCACCCTCCATCAAGACGATGTCCCACTTTTAGGCGAAACTCAATCGGATGATTGAAACTTCATGTGCCCCTCGCAGGGGCATGGATGAAATGCCCTTCCCCCATTTTGTCTGGCAATCTGCTGAACCGAAGAAAGGGTCAGCGATGACAAAATTATTTCTTGAACATCGGCCAAACGACCGATGGGTTCTGGTTGGCGAAGGTGTCGCTCAATGTCATGCGCAACTGTGGACAGCTTGGAACAGCGCTGCTCGGCGTCAACGCCGAAACAATTCGCTTGCACGCTCATTTGATGCTGAATTCTTGAGGTACCTTTCAGGCACGCATCATGTGTCCGAGGCGTTCAAGCGAGCCGGAGTGCGCAACGGCGATCGCTCTGGATGCTTTCTTGTTTTACCCGCCTGGGGAGGTGCGGAAACGTCCTTTCCAATCCCTTCGGAGGAGGAAATGCTTAGCCTCACTCAACAGGCTGACTCATTGGCTGCAAGCCTTGAGGCGGTTCTTGTTGGAGATCCTCTTGAATGCAACATTGCGGGTGCAGAACGGCTCGGGCTTTCGCTCGACGGTTCTTCTTTGCTGAACTGTGATGTTTTGGTTGGCCACGTTGTCTCAGCAGAATTCAATTCTTGAGAACGAGAGGGGCCATACTTCAAGCACTGTTGCGTTCACCGTGTGTTCATGGTGATGAGCGCTAGCCCAACCGATGGCCACCCTGCGGGAACCGGAAGATACCTTCAGCAGTCGAAAATCCAGGCCGCCTTAGGTCATGCCCAGGACCTTGGTGCCACTTATGCAGAAGTCCGTTTGATGGCGATTACCGATTCAAGCGTGGCGATTCGAGACGGGAAACTGGAACGTGCGATTCCAGGTCAAGAGATCGGCGTGACCATGCGCATTCTTGCTGATGGTGCATGGGGTGTACATTCGACGACAGACCTCCAATCCCTGCCAGGGCAGGTCGAATCAACAGTGCGGCTCGCCAAAGCGGTTGCAGCTCGACGGGCATCAAAAGATCGGCCTGTGGCGCTTGCGGACGTTCCAATCTTGGAAAATGAAGTTCACTGGAAATCCAAAAAAGACGTTCGAAGCACAGACCTTGACACCAAACTTCACCACCTCATGACCCTTCATGACAGCGCCGCAGAAGACGAGCGTATCGTTTCTGTGACTTGCGGTTGGCATGACGAACACCTCCACACAGAACTCATGACTTCGGAAGGAATGAATCGAGTTTGGTCCTTCCAACGCTCTTTGATTAACGCTACGGTTACAGGGCGCGATGGCGGGGATGTGGTATCCTATAGAACACGGCATGGTGGCGAGGGTGGCCTCGAAGTTATCGAAGATTGTGACCTTGGCGAACTCGGCCGAAGCGCTCAGATTGCGACCCTTCGACTTCTCAAAGCAGAACGAGCCCCCTCCGGCAAGTTGCCACTCGTGGCAGACCGTGACCTCACGGGCGTCTACATACACGAAGCCCTTGGCCATCCTTGCGAAGCAGATTTGGTTGCCGCAGGCGATTCTTGCTTGGATGGTAAGCTTGGT
>Ga0257106_1000928_pt1 | contig 15604 bp, 14 predicted proteins | sample LP_taG_3_FD_190177 | JGI IMG/M metagenome (GOLD analysis project Ga0257106, IMG submission 190177) | Marine microbial communities from Northeast Subartic Pacific Ocean, Canada - LP_J_2011_P26_10m | ecosystem: Environmental > Aquatic > Marine > Oceanic | place: Canada: Northeast Subartic Pacific...
CGCGCGGAGAACGTGCTCTCGCGGACGGGCGGGCTCGAGGACCCGCTCCTCGGCGGCTGGTCCCTCGCGCGGCCGACGGCGCGCGCGGACGGCGAGGCCGGCGACGGGGCCTTCGTCGACCGGCAGCGCGACTTCCTCTACGTCGCGCCGGAGCTCATCGGCTGCGGCAAGGCGAGCCTCCTCGTGTCGCCGAAGCAGGACGTCTGGAGCTTCGGGGTCCTCTTCCACGTCCTGCTCTTCGGCGCGTCGCCCGCCGCGCCCGACGACGCGCGCGCCGACGACAAGGACGGCGTCGCCGCGGCGCTCGCGCGGCTCCGGGCCCGCGAGAGCGGCTTCGACGAGGGCGCCGTCGGCGCGCTCGCGGCGACGACGACGGCGTACTGCCGCGGGGCGCTCCGCGACGCGCTCCTCGTCGACCCGGAGAAGCGGCCGACGGCCGCGGCGCTGCTCGGGTACAAGTGGTTCGTCGACGACGCGCCGAGCACGAAGGACCGGCGCCTCGCCGCGGCCGCGCTCGACGCGTTCATCGCGCGGCGCGCGGGCCGGCCCGAGTACGCGGAGTGCCGCGCGCACTTTGGCCGCGCGGCGCGCGGCGCGCACGCCGCGGGCGGCCAGCGGGACCGGGACGTCCACGCGCGCGTCGAGGGCAAGAAGCACCTCTTCGCCTAGGGCCGGTTCCTAGGGCCGCGCGCCCGGGCCCCCGCTCACGCGTTGAGCCGCGTGGAGGCCTTGAGCGACGGGCGGATGTCGTTGAGGCGCGCGTCCATGTCGGACCGCATCGCCGCGACGCGCGCGGCGACGGACGCGCCGTGCGCGTGCTTGTCCGGCGCGGCCGCGCCGTCGTCGTCGTGCTTCTTGCCCGCGACGAGCGCGCGGCAGCCGTCGAGCTGGCGCGCAAAGACGGCGAGCGCGGCCGGCGACGCGTCGACGGCGTCGGCGAAGTCGGCGTCGCCCGCGGGCGAGATCTCGAAGATGCCGTCGGGCTCGAGCGTCCGCTTCCGCGCCGCGTCGCCGGGGCCCGGCGCCGCGCCGCTCCCGTCGGAGCCGCGGCTCGCGAGGCTCGCGTCGTCGCCGCCGCGCCGCGCGTCGTCGCCGAGGCCGTCGACGCGGGGCAGCGCGCGGCCCGCGGCGCCGCGGTCCCCGAGGAGCACGGCGCGCGTGAGGTTCGCGAGGAGCTCGCGCGCGCCGCGCCGCGCGTCGTCGGCGTCGCGCGCGGACCGGCAGCACGCCGCGAGCGCGTCGCCCGCGCGCTGCATCGTCGACTTGTTCGGCACCTCGCGGCCCTGGAGCTGCCAGAGCGCGAGGAGCATGTCGCGCGCGCTCCACTCGGGCCGCGACAGCACGAGGAGCGCGCCGAGCACCCTCGCGTACTCGACGGCGTTGCGGCCGGACTCGTCGAAGACGGAGAAGATGAGGTTCGCGCGGCCCCGCGTGCAGCCGTCGACCTTGCCGTCGAGGCAGTCGAGGAAGGCCTCGCGGCTCACGAGCGCCGGGTTCGCGCGCTCGGCCTCGCGCGCCTTCGCCTGCGCCGGGGGCGGCCGGTCGCGCGGGCCGGTCCGGCGACGCCGCTCGAGCGCGGCCCCGCCGGTCGGACGGGTCGCGCGCGCTCGGCGCGTTCCGGGCGCGCGGCGACCGACGTCGGCCGCGACCGGGCGACGTCGCGCGGCGCGCGGCCGGGGTCCGCGCGGGCCCGCGCCCGGAGGCCCCGCGCGAGGTCGTCGAGCATGCGCGGCGGGCTCGGCGTCGCCTTGTCGAACAGGATGTTCTTGTAGAGCCGCGCGACCTCCTGCCACTTGAGCTCGAAGCGGTAGACCTCGGAGCCGCGGACCGCGTCCGCGCCGTCGGCCGCGCCGGACGCGACGAGGAACGTCTGGGGCCCGCTGTAGCGCACGAAGAGCGACCGGCCCGTCGTCGCGTCCGTGAGCGCCGTCGCGTCGTCGCCCGCGGCGCCCTCGGCCGCGAGCGCGAGCTCCGCGGCGCGCGCGTCGTCGCCCGCGGCGCCGTCCGCGGCCGCGGCGCCGTCGGCCGGCGGCGGCGGCGCGCGCGGCCGCGGCGCGGTGTTCGCGGCCGTGTAGACCGTCGCGCCGCTGAGCGTCGACGCGTCCGCGCGCGCGTCGCGCGCGGACGCGAGCGACGCGCGCTCGAGCGCCGCGGCCTTGAGCAGCCGGTCGACCTCGACCTGGGCAGGACAAGGGTGCGAAATTCCCAACTTCAAAGGCTCCTAGCTCGGCCGGTTTCCACTCGTTTCGGCTGATTTTTGGACGAGCGATCATCTCTCGGAACGGTCTCGAAGCGTGGACGCTTTTTCTAGAACGCGCGCGCGCGGAACACTCACGTTGAAGCGACGTTGAATCACTCTTGTCCTGCCCTGACCTCGACGCGCTCGAGGTGCTGGACGCGCTTCACCTTGTCGCTGAGCCAGGGCGCGTCCGCGTCGTCGAGCTCGTGGAGGTCGCGGTCCGCCGTGGCCTCGACGGTCGTCTGGCCCACGTACCACGCGGACGTGGGCCGCTGCGCCGCGTGGCGCGCCTTGAAGCCCGAGACGTACTGCGCGTTCTCGGGCCAGAGCCGCGGCGTCGCGAGCGCGACGCCGCCGGGCCGCGGCGCGAGGCCCCGGAGCGGCGGCGTCCACTCGTCGCGCACCGTCGCGCGGCGGCCCATGAACGCGGGCGCGTCGGGGCCGTAGGTCCGCGCGGGCGCGGCGTTGGGGAACTGGCGGTACGCGCGCTCCTTCCGCGCGCCCGCGTAGCCGTAGCGGACCGCGTCCGCGAACCTGCGCGCGCGCGCGTCGGGCGCGGGCGCTTTTTTGGTCCGGGCGCCGGCGGCGCGCGGCACGCTGCTCGCGATGCCCGACGGGCACGACCCGCCGTACCAGGGCTCGCGGCGCGCGGCGCCGATCGCGGCGCGGTGCCGCTTCTCGGACGTGCCGAGGAACGTGCGGTCCGGCTGCGTGTGGTGGCTCGTGATGTTCTCCCAGTAGGACATGCGGTACCACGCGTCGTGCTCGTAGGTGCCGAGGTGGTCGCCTGCGCGCGGGCGCGTCGCGGCGCGCGCGCGCGGGCCGGCCGCGGGCGCGGCGCGTCGCTGGGCCGGGACCCGTGGCTGAGGACCGTGCCCTCCTCGCCGAAGGTGCAGCGCCCCGGGAAGCCCGAGGCCGACGTCGTCGCCGGCCGGTGGTCGCCCCGGCCGCCCTTGCGGCTCAGGCGCGGCAGCGACGCGCCGCCGCCGACGCCGTAGAGCTTCTGGCGCCGGCGGATGGCCCGCGTGCGCCGGTCGTCGGTGGCCTCGGGGAAGGACTCGCGCAGGGCGTCGTCGAGGATCGCCTGGATCTTGGCCGTCGTGTCCGGCATCGTCGACGGCCCGGGGAGGCGGCGCTGGGCTCCCCTCCGACGGTAAAAAAGCACGCTGCCGGCATCGCGGCGAGGGTGCAGATACGGGGCCGCCCCAAATAACGGAGGTAACCCTCGCGCTACGCCGCCGCCGCCCCCCGTCGGAGGCGCCGAGACGATGGCGCACCGCAACTACCGGTCGCGGAACGCCGGCGGCGCCGACGACTCGCTCTTCGGGACGTCGACGAAGAGCGCGCCCCGGGGCCGCCTGCCCGCGAACAGCGTCGTCATCTCCAAGGGCGAGCTCGACCGCATCAAGGGCATGTCGAAGATCCGCACGCCCGCGGACATCGCCGCCGAGCGCGCCGAGTCCGAGCTCGCCCAGGAGGAGAAGCACCGCCAGGCGCGGGCCCGCAAGGAGCGCATGCTCCAGCTCGAGGCGTCGGCCAAGGCGAAGAGCCGGAAGAGCGACATGGAGCTCGAGCGCGAGGCGCGCAAGGGCGCCATCCGCCAGATGGCCGACAAGGCCCTGGACGAGAACCTGGACCTCGTGAAGATGCTCAACACGCTCGGCGCGCGCGCCGCGGCCTTCACGATCCGCGACCAGCAGCTCGAGGAGAAGCAGGCGCTCGACGCGAAGAAGCGCGAGTACGAGGAGCGCATGGACGTGCTCATGGAGATCGACCGCCTCACGGACCTGAAGAAGCGCGACTCCATCGACACGCACCGCCGCCTCAAGCGCGTCGAGGACCGCAAGGTCATCGTCGAGCAGATCCACGCGCGGACGAAGAAGAAGCTCCTCGAGGAGGAGCTGTTGGAGCAGGAGAACCAGGGCATGCTCGCCCTCGTCGCCAAGTACAAGCAGGAGGACTACGAGCAGGAGGTCAAGCACCGCGAGGAGGTCGTCGCCGCGCGCCGCGAGGTCATGGCCGCGAACGAGGCCGCGATCAAACGCAAGGAGCTCGCGAAGGCGCGCGAGCGCGAGGAGGAGGAGTCCATCCTCCTCTACCAGGCGCGCAAGGACGAGGCGCTCCGCGCGCGCGAGGACGAGGAGCGCGAGCGCGACAACGTCATGAAGGAGCGCCAGGCCAAGCTCCTCGCCATGCAGGAGAAGACGCAGAACAAGCAGGCCGAGGTCGACGAGCTCCGCGCGCGCCGCTACGCCGAGGAGCGCGAGCGCCGCGAGCGCGAGCGCGAGCTCTCCGAGGCCGAGACCAAGTCCCGGCGCATGGCCGAGCTCCAGGACGCGCGCATGGCCCAGGCCGAGCAGAAGAAGCGCATGATGGCCCGCGAGGCCGTCATGCAGCACGCCGAGTACGAGGAGAGCCTCCGCCACGCGAACGACATCATCGAGCGCGAGCGCGAGGAGGCCGCGGACCGCGCGCGCCGCGCCACGGAGCACCGCGAGGTCCTCCAGACCCAGATCAGCAAGTCCGAGGAGTCCAAGGCGTCCAAGATGAAGGCCAAGCTCGAGGAGGGCCGCAAGCTCAAGTCCGACTTCAATGTGGACATCAAATCTTCAACTCGACTTCAATGTGAGCGTATTCGAATGTGTGCTTCGAGAACTCGACGAGAGCGATCGATCCGTCCAAAAATCAGCCGAATCGACGTCGATGTGACCGAGCGAGAGAATTTCAAAGTTTGGCCCCGACGTCCCAGCTCACTGGTCGATTTCCACGCAGGTCCGAGTTCGCGCAGGAGCGCGCCAAGCTCGAGGCCATCCGCGACAAGATGGTCGACGACATGGAGAAGAAGGGCTACAACCCGCGCTACCTCTCCGAGATCCGCGCCGCGGACATCCAGAAGCTCCAGATGCGCTGAGGCGGCCGGCCCCGCGCCGCGCGCGCCGCGCGCGCGCGCGGCCGAGTAAGGGGACCGCGCGACGGAACGGCGGGACTGCGGTGCGACTGCGCATGGGGGCGTCCGGAGTCGAGGTCGGGAGATATCGCTGGAGTGCTGCGCGCCTCGCAGTCGATACCGATATCCGACCGCCCGGCCCGCGCGGACTTCGACCGGGACACACATGGTTACGCACAGGAGGGCCTGGAGATCACGTCGACGACGCCCGCGGGCCCGTGAGAGTTCAGCCCACGCTCCCGACTACGAGTCTTTTAAGTACGGGGAGGACCGCTTCACCCCAGAAGTGTCCTGCGTCGGGGCGCTTCGAGAGGTGCGCCCCAATCCGGCGAGCGCTACCCCTGGCCCTGGGCGCGCCGCAGGAGCGCGAGCTCGTCGTCGTCGCAGGGCGCGGCCCACGACGCGGCGATCGTCCGCGCGACCGTGTGGGTCTCGTCGCGCGCGCGCCGCCGCCTCGCGAGGACCGCGAAGAGGCCGTCGAGGCGCGCGTCGACCGTCGCGAAGTAGCGGAGGAACGCCGCGCGGCCCGCCGCCTGGAGCGCGTCCCTCCGGCCCGGCGGCACGGCGCGGAGGATGTTCGCCGTGTGGAGCACGTCCTCCTCGCGGATGACGACGGCGAAGTCGCGGTAGTCGAGGAGCTCCGAGAAGGGCAGCACCCAGTCGTCGCCGTAGACGACCTGCGCGCGGGCGCGGATGTCGGCGCGCGTCGACCGATTCCGGGGGCGGAATCGTCGGCGCTCGTCGCCGCGGCGCTCGTCGCCGTTTCGACCCGCCACGTCGGCGCTCTTTCTCGGCCGCGTCGGTCGATTCGGGGGCGGAAACGGCGGTGCTCGTCACCGTTTCGACCGAACCGCAGTCGAGGGTCGCTCCGACGCGGCGCGCGCGCGGGCACGGCGCCGAACGAGAGCGCCTCCGCGAAGCGGAACGAGTAGGGCGCGTCGCCCCGCGGGCAGAGCGCGAAGGCGCTGGACCGCATGAGGTCCGCGTAGCCGCGCGCGCCGGCCGGGGGCGCGAGCGCGTCGACGGCGACGACGGGGCGCTCCATCGCGAGGACGACGCTCCGGAGGCCGTGCGTGCGCCGGCCGCGAAAACCCGCGAGGATGGGCCGCGCGGACGCCGGCGCCGGCCGCGCGGCGGCGTCGCCGAGCGCCGCGGGCAGCACCGCGGGCCTGCGCGGCGGGGCGTCGACAAGGCCGGGGAGAGGCGCGCGCCCGGCGCGGCTCGAGCGCAGGCTCACGTCGCGGCCGGGCCGGTACGCGCCCTCGGTCGCGCAGATCGTCGCGTGGACGGCGGCCTCGAAGCGGTGCGCGAGCGCGGCGAGGAGCCGCGAGCAAGGCGTCATGGACGACTCCGCGTCGACGATCAGCGCGACCTGGCCGGGCTCGAGGCGCGGCGCGGCGGCCGCGAGCCACTCGCCGACGCGCGCCGCGGACGCGAGGCGCCGGAGGAAGAAGGCCTCCTTGGCCTCGCCCGTCGCCGCGAGCTCGCCGAGGAAGGACGGATAGTGGACGACGCCGACGTCGACGGGCGGGAAGACGACGTCGACGCCTTCGAGGCAGCCCTCGACGACCTGCGGCCGCCGCCGCAGGGCAGCCAGCAGGGTGGTGTAGAAGGCGCAGCACTCCGACGGCTCGCCGGGCGCTGCGAGCAGGCCGACGCGCAGCGCCAGCCTCAATGCCGGTAGTGCGCCTTGGCGACGCACATCACGCCTCACGCGGGCTCTGCGCTCTCATCATCGTCATCTCCGCCGAGCGTTTCAGCCGAGGTTGAACTTGGCGCTCTCGCGGCTCCCCTCGCTTCCCACGCGACCACAGACGACGACGACGACGGCGTGAGTGCCGTCGGCCGGCCGGGCCATCCCCCCCGTCGTACTTCCGGGAGGCTGCCGCCCGCGGGGATTTAGCCGCGCGCCGTCGCCGCGCGCCGCGTCTCGCGCGCGCGCCGTGCCTCCTCGCCCCGCCGCCCTAGATGTCGAGGAGGGCCATGCGCTTGGCGCGCTCCTTGATCTCTTCGATGGGCACCTCGTTGACCTCGCACTGGACGCCGACGTAGTTGACGATGGACCCGTCCGCGTCGCGGAGGCTGGCCACGAAGAACTGGTTCCAGAAGGGCGTGCCGTCGGCCTTGTAGTTGAGGAGGCAGACGGACGTGTCGACGCCCTCGGCGACGCCGCGGCGGATGCGGTCGACGGCCTTGGGGTCCGTGCCCGGGCCCTGGAGGAAGCGGCAGTTGCGGCCGATGACCTGGCTCATCGCGTAGCCCGTGAGCTGGAGGAAGCCGCCGGACGCGTAGACGATGGGGTTGTCGGGCAGGCTCGGGTCGGAGACGGCGAAGTTCTGCTGCGCGCTCTGCAGCGCCATCATGAGCCGGAAGTCCGGTTCCATGAGCTGCTGCGCGGGCGCCGCGCCCGGCGCGCCGCCGAGCACCGCGTCGTCCGCGCGGAGGAGGAGCGACTCCTCCGTGATGCAGTCCTGGAGCACGTCGTGGGCCTCGTCGGGCAGGTGGTCCCGGATCGCCTGGCGCAGGCTCTTGTTCTCGTCGCGGAGGTCCGAGACCTGCTCGAGCAGGCTCTCGAGGAGGAACTTCTTCCGGATGCGGCTGCGCTTCGCGTGCTCCCGGTTCCGCTCGCGGCGCTCGACGCGCTGCTGGTCCGTCATGCTCTTGGGCTCCGCCGGCCGCCGCCGCTTCTTCGGCGGCGCGGCCGAGCCGCCGCGCGGCGCGTCGTCGTCGTCGTCGTCGTCGCCGCCGTCGTCCGCGGGCGCGGCCGGCGCGGCCGGCGCGGCGGGCGGCGGCGGGAGCGGCGGCGCGGCGGACTCGGCCTCCTTGGCCTCGGCGCTGAGCGTGTCGTTGAGGATCTGCCACTCCGACGCCGCGAAGCAGTCTGCGATTGGGGCGGGGCGCGGTCGGGGGCGGGGGCGGGCGGGCGCCCGGGCGAGCGTCGGGCGGGGGAGGACGCGGGCGAGCGCGCCTTCGAAGATCTCGTCGAGGTTCACCTCCGCGCCCGTCTCGTGCTGGTCCGCCGACGACAGGGGCGCGAAGATGGGCGTCTCGATGCCGCGCGAGGCCATGGCTTCACCGGCTCTTTTGTCTTAGGCCGCGCGCCTTGTCGTCGTGCGGCCCGGGGGAGCGGCCCGGGGGAGCGCCCGGGGGAGTGGGTGGCGGAGCTCGGTGGCGGAGCTCAAGCTTCAGCCCGACCGAGCTCGAAACATGCGGACGCACACGGCCTCAACCCTCGTCAACTTTGCCCCGCTCGCGGCGCGCGGCGCCGGCTGTGCGCGTGTCGCGGCGCCAGCGGATCCTCCGGCGTCGCGACGGCGGACTCTCGAGCCGGGCGACTTCACGGGGAGTCCCGCGCAGCGCCGCGCAGCGGCGAGGCGGCCGGAGTACTGGTCCAGCGCGGTCGATGGCGACGAGATTGCTGGTGCTGCACTTCCCCGCACGACGGTCCGCCCCGAACTCTGCCTAATCGCGCGTCCGAATACGCTTGACTTCGTCTACGCCCGCCGACGACCTGCGCGCGCCCTGGCTGGCCGCCGTCATGCAGTCATGAGCCGAGGAGCTCTAGCCACACCACCCATGATGATCAGCGCGCGCAGCATGTTGCGCGTCGCGGCGCCGCTCGGCCGCCGCGCGTTTTCGGACACGGCCATGCACGGCACGACGATCTTGTGCGTGCGCCGCGGCGGCAAGGTGGTGATGATCGGCGACGGGCAGGTCTCCATGGGCAACGTCGTCGTCAAGGGCAACGCGCGCAAGGTGCGCCGCATCGGCGACGACATCCTCGTGGGCTTCGCCGGGTCCACGGCCGACGCCTTCACGCTCCTCGAGCGCCTCGAGAAGAAGCTCGAGGAGCACCCCGGCCAGCTGACGCGCGCGTGCGTCGATCTGGCCAAAGCGTGGCGCACGGACAAGTACCTGCGGCGCCTCGAGGCGCTCATCCTCGTCGCGGACCGCAGCGTCACCTACGAGCTCACGGGCACGGGCGACGTCCTCGAGCCCACGGACGGCGTCATGGGCATCGGCAGCGGGGGCCAGCGCGGCGCCGGCGCCGCGCGAGGCGTCGACCGCGGGGGGGGGGCTTCGGACGCCCAGGAGCGCTACCGCGCGCAGGTACGCGCTCGCCGCCGCGCGCGCGCTCTCGACCGTCGACGGGCTCGAGGCCGCGGACGTCGCGAAGCGAGCCATGGACGTCGCCGCGGACATGTGCGTCTTTACGAACTCGAACTTCATCGTCGAGGAGCTCGACGAAGCGCCGCCCGGCGACGACGCCGGGGAGGGCGCCTGAGGGCGCCGGCGTTCGCCGGCGCGCGCCTCGACGCGACTAACGCGGTCCTTTCGCTCATCGCGCGAGGCCGGCGAGGCGCGCCCACGCGCCCGCGCCGGGGTAGGCCGCCGCCGCGGCGGCCGGCGGCACGCTCGCGAGGAGCGACGCGCCCGCGGCGGCCGGCGGCCGCGGCGGCGGCGCGCCGTCGTCGAAGACGACGCGTCGCGGGCCCGCCGGCGGCGCGGCGAGGCCCGGGTCGTCGTCGTCGCCGTCGCCGCCGCCGCCGTCGCCGTCGCCGCCGCCGTCGCCGCCGCCGTCGTCGCCGCCGGCCTCGAGGAGCAGGTACTCGCGGAGCTCGCCGTCCTCGGCGCCGTCGAGCGGGTTTCGCGCGTCGAAGAAGTCGTCGAAGACCTGGGCAGCAAAAGAGTGCGAAATTCCCAACTTCAAAGGCTCCTATCTCGGTCGTTTTCCGCTCGTTTCGGCTGATTTTTGGACGAGCGATCATCTCTCGGAGCGCTCTCGAAGCGTGGGTGCTGTTTCCGGCACGCGCGCGCGCGGAACACTCACGTTGAAGCGACGTTGAATCACCCTTTTCCTGCCCTGTCGAAGACGCCGACCGCGTCGAGCTCGAACGCGGACCGGTCCGCGTACGTCTCGGACCGCCGGAGGCCCTCGAAGCCGGCCGCGTCGTACACCTCGCGCCGCGCGTCGTCCTGCAGCACGGCGAACGCGAGGCCGAGGCGCCGGAAGCGCGTCCACGCCTCAGAGGCCTCGGCCGACCCGCGGAACCGCTCCGGGTCGAAGCGCAGCGACCGCGCGTGGAACGCCGCGAAGCAGCGGGACCGGCCGCCGGAGACGCCGCCGCCGGCTGCGCGGGTCACGCCGAGCGCGCCGTAGAGGTCGAAGGCCGCCAGCGGCGCCTCCTCGTCCTCCGCGGCGTCGTCCGCGTCCCGGAAATCGTCCGCCGCGGCCGACTCGTCGTCCGCGGCCGGCGCCGGCGGCGCGCCGTTCGCTGCCGGACGTGACGCCGCCAGACCGCGAGGCACGACCTCCGCCGACGCGCGCGCGGGCGCGATGCAGAGCCAGCGCGCGCGGGCGGCGACGCGGCGTCGCCGCATGTGGCGCCGGTTTGCGCGGCCCATGCCCTCGCTGATGTGCAGCGCGAGCGCCGCCTAATTTCGCAGCACGAGCACGAGATCGATGCCTCGACGCGACGCACGAGATCGACGCCTCGACGCGACGCACTGCTCGGGCACCGCGAGCAGACTTCGCCGGCCGCTTGCTTGAAGTGATGTTGACCTCGGCTCGACGTTGCTCAACGACATGTCCGCACTCGCGAACCTGGGGCAGCCCCTCGAGACTGACCACTCGGATGCAAGCGGCAAGGCCGATCCGACGGTCGCCGAGCTGAAAGGCGGGTTGCAGAGCAAGGGCGCGAAATCGAGCTACGCGTCCAAGGTCGAACTGGTCGCCGCGTGCAAGAGCGCCAAGATCCGTTTCGTCCTCTCGGTGCGCGGACACGCCGACTTCGCCGCTAAGAAAAGCGCCGCGAAGGAGAAGGCGGCGGCCGCCAAGGCCAAGGAGAAGGAGAAGGCGGCGGCCGCCAAGGCCAAGGAGAAGGAGAAGGCGGCGGCCGCCAAGGCCAAGGAGAAGGAGAAGGCGGCGGCCGCCAAGGCCAAGGAGAAGGAGAAGGTCGCCAAGGCCAAGGAGAAGGAGAAGGCCGCCAAGGCCAAGGAGCGCGAAGCGGCGGCAGTTCTCAAGGAGAAGGAGAAGGCGGCGCAGAAGGCGACGAAAGCTCTCGCCGCCGCGCAGAAGGCGGCCGGCGGACCGGCGAAGCGCCCGCTCGACGGCGCGGCTCCGGCGGCGAAGAAAGCGCGCGCCGCCGCGCCGAAGGCCCCGGGCGACTTCCGCGCGATGATGGCGTCGCTCCCGCCCGCGCACGGCCCCGCGCTCCGCGAGGTGGCGCGCGGCACGGCGCAGTGGCTCCACTGCGAGTCCCTGGCGAAGACGGCGCTGCACGCGGTGCACGAGGTCGTCAATCCCTTCCTCTGGCGCTCGTTCGACGCCGCGTGCACGAACCTGCGGCACCGGAACCACGGCGCCGCGAACGTGAAGTCGCTCTTCCACGGCACGAGCGGCTACGACGCGCGCCGGCTCTGCCTCGGCCAGGTCGGCTTCGACCCGCGGGTCGCGGGCCCGGGATTCTACGGCACGGGCGCATACTTCGCCGAGAAGGCCGCCTACTCCCTCAATTACGCGTCCGCGGCGCCGCCGGGCTCGCCCTTCGCCGGGCGGAAGCAGCTCATCATCGCCGACGTCGCCGTGGGCGACTACTTCAATTACGGCAAGGCCATCGACCGCAGCCTCTCCCGCCCGCCGCAGAAGGCGCCGTCGGGCAAGGCGGCCGAGGTCGAGTTCCAAGACGCGCCGCTCTACGACTCGGTCAAGGGGGGCCCGCACGGCGGCTCTTGCATGTTCGTTGTCTACCTCCCGTCGCAGGCGTATCCGCGCTACCTCGTGACGCTCTGAGCCAGAGCGGATCGCGCGGTCGGTCGCGGAAGTAAACTCGGCACGCGTATACTAGTAGGTTAGATGTATAGGTTGGCCGGGGCAGCAGCTGCCAGCTGGAGGTGAAGTAGGGTTGCAGTTTCGGAAGAGCGTTTGATGCACGAATTCGAAGAGCGCTTGGGCAGCTCCCGAACCTTCGCCATGCCCGACGTCCACGCCCTGCCGACGCGCGCCTTCGGCGCCGTCCTGGAGCACCTGCTCGTCGACGACCACTGCGGCGCCTTCTGGACGTCGTGCCTCGTCTGCCGGCGCTGGCGCGACCAGGTCCTCGGCTCGCCCCTGCTCCTGCGCCGCACCGTCGAGGGCCTGCTGGGCTGCGGCGTCGCGGCCCGCCCCTGGGGCGGCCGCGACTGGCGCGCCTGCCTCAGCGCCGTCGCCGAGACGTCCCTTTGGGCCGCGGCGTCGGCGCCGGCGGGCGTCGTCCTCGGGGGCAGCGAGTCGCCGCTGCGGCCGTACGAGCGCTGCGGCCCGGGCGTCCGATCCCTGCGCCAGCGGGGGCGGCCCTGCACCGCGGCCCACGACACCTACGACGCGAACCTGCGGGCCGTCGGCGCGAGGCGCGCGCTCCGGGATCTGATGGGGCTCGTCAAAGAGGACCAAAGCTGCCACGCGACTCTCATCTTCGAGCCGCTCCGGCGCGCCGCGCCGTGGCAGCGACGCTTCCGCTGGACCGTCGCGGTCGCCGTCGACGCGGACCGGTGCTGGCACTTCAAGCGCCGCGCCGGCGTTCGGAGCGCCGCGGCGCCGCGGCGATCGCTTCCGCGCGCAGGCTCGGCGTCTTCTTCAGGACCAAGGGCGGCGTCGTCGACGTCCACGTCCTCTGCGCGAGCCCGCGCGCGGCTTCTCGTGTCCGTTCTGGGGGCGACGCGCCCACCGTCGCAGGCAAGCGGGGGCTGCCCGCGCTGGCGACGGTCGAAGCCCCCGGCGCGGCGCGCGCGCGGGCTTTGGCGGACGCTCGTCCTCCGCAGGTGCTCTGCTGGGACGCGAGGCCCGTGCCGCGCTACGGGCTCAACTCGATGCTCGCCGACGTCGTTCGCGCGCGGCGCGTCGGGCCGGCGGCGGCGGCCGCGCCGCGACCCCCCGACGCCCGTAGGCCTGCGACTGGCGCGACAGCGTGGAGATCGGCGTCGCCGTCGACCTCGCGCGGCCGCGGCGTCCCGCGCGGACCGCGGCGGCCTGCCGACGCTCGCGCGCAGGCGGCGCTCACGGTCGCGTTCTACTTTCGCGGCGCGTGGCACTCCGTCGACGTGGCCGAGTTCGCCTCGCGCGGCGCTGCGGCCGCGCGGAGCGACCAAGCCCCCGCGCGCGACCCGCCGCCCCGACGCAGGCGAGCGGCTCGTCGCGGGCCGCGGCTCCTCCGGCGGCCGGGGGGACGCCGCCGCGGCCGCCGCCGCGCGCGCGGCGTTCGCCGCCGACGACGTCGTCGCCGCCTGCCCCGCGCTGTCCTGCTCCTGCGGCGTCGACGCCGCCGCGCGGCCGACGCGGCGCGCGGGCGACCCCCGCGCGCCGACGGTCCGCGTGTCGCCCCGCGCGTGACGAACGTACGTGAGCCGCCAAGGGCAGCAGAGATGAATAATACGATTCGCGCCGGTCCCCGCCGTCCCGCGGCCCGCGCGGCGTCGCGAAGCCGAGAGCCGCGCCCGAGCCCACCGCGCCCCAGAGCGCGCGAGCTCGCCGACGACCCCGTGCCCCCCGCCGGGCCCCGGTCACGCGCGCGCGTCCGGGTCCGCGAGGAGCGCGCGGCTCGCGCCGCGGCGGAGGCGGCGAGCGGCCTACGGACCGGCGCGCGTCAGCGGCCCGGCGCGCGCGCGCGGGGCGCGGCGCGCGCGACCTGGTAGAGGGCCTCGGGCCCGGCGGCCGCCGGCGCGCCGCCGAGGCAGAGGCCGCCGCCGTCCTCGCCGCAGCCGCCGCACGCGCCGCCGCCGACGGCGCCGCCGCGGAGGAGCACGATCTTCCGGAGCGCCGGGTTCGTGACGCGCACGAGGTTGAGCGTCGGCGGCCCGCCGCCGGCCGCGGCGCGGCGCGCGTCGACCCAGGCGCGGAACGCGTCGGGCGCGAGGCCCTCGGGCAGCGGCGCGTGGTTCACGCCGATGAGCACGTCGCCGACGGCGACGGCGCCGTTCGCGTCGCGGCACTCCGCGGCGGCGTAGAGGGCGTCGAGGAGCGCGGCCTGGGGGTAGGCGTCGACGTCCTTGCGCTTGAGCCGCAGGGGCTTCCAGCGGACGCCGAGGCTCGACGCGGACCGCGCCGCCGCCGCGACCTCGACGCCGATGCCCAGGAAGGCCTCGGGCGTCGCGCGCCAGAGGCTCAGGTGGACCATCTTCGGCAGGTCGCCCCCGGCGTCGTGCGGGTTCAGCGTCTCCTCGAGCTCCACGGCGTTCGCGTTCCGCGGCAGCGGGTGGCCGTCGGCGGCGAAGAAGACGTCGCCGACGAGGACGTTGGGCGCCTTGGAGTGGAAGACCTGGACGCGCCGCGACGGGTCCTTCTCGTTGCGCAGGATGACGTCCGTGCCCAGCAGGCCCCGCTGCACGGAGAGGGACACGTGCTCCGCGAAGCCGTTGCTGCAGGCCGACCGCCCGGGCGCGTCGCGCTCGGGGGCGGCGCCGGCGGCGGCGCGCCGGGCCGCGGACTCGAGGGCCCGCTCCTCGCGCGCGCTCGGCCGCGCGAACTCCATGGGGGGCGCCGGGACCGGCGCCGGCGCGGGCGGCCCGTCGACGAGCGGCCGGGGGCTGTCGCCGGGGGCTGTCGCCCGGGCTGCCGCTCTCCGACGACGACGCTCTCCGTCGACGGGCTGCCCCGGCGCGGGCGCGGTCCGTCGACGCCCGGGGGCCGCCACTCTCCGAAAAAAAAAGATTGGGAAGCGCAAACACCCTAACCCGTGGGCAGCCCCGCCCGGCCGGGTGAAATAGGCCGCCGCCGCCGTGGCCCAGAGTGGCCGATGCTGTCGCCGTAGCAGCGCGTCGCGGCCATGGACCTGGACAAGCAGCTCATGAGCGCGTGCGCCTGCTTCGGGTCGGCGACCCTGCCCGAGGTCGCGCCCGTGCGGTCGAGCGAGCAGGCGGCGGAGGCGGTCAAGAACGCGCACTGGGAGGGCACGAAGGTCGCCGACGCCTCGGACTGGAAGATCAACGACGAGTCGTGCTACGACGCCGACTTCGAGTACGTCGGGCCCGGCGAGACGCGCCTCAGCGGCTTCCGCGCCGGCTGGCGCCGCGTGCTCGGCGGCCTCCTCGACGCCGTCGCCGACTGGCGGTGGAACCTCCGCGTCGTCGTGCCGGACGAAGGCTTCGACGTCGTCGACGGCTTCATCGAGGTGCCCTACCGCATCTCGCCGACGTGCGTCGCGCGCAAGGGCGCCGTCCTCGCCTTCGAGGGCCGCGAGTTCGTCGTCCGCGCGGACACGGAGGTCGTGCTCCCGACAGAGATCGTGCTCGCGCACGTCGACGCGACGACGATGCTCATCTGCCGGGGCATCCACGAGGGCACGGGCCTCCGCCCGGACGGCAAACGCATCAACAGCGGCGGCCTCGGCCTGCCCGCGGGCGTGCTCCACGCGTGCGGCTTCGACCCGGACGCGCCCGACGAG
>Ga0257106_1000929_pt1 | contig 15600 bp, 21 predicted proteins | sample LP_taG_3_FD_190177 | JGI IMG/M metagenome (GOLD analysis project Ga0257106, IMG submission 190177) | Marine microbial communities from Northeast Subartic Pacific Ocean, Canada - LP_J_2011_P26_10m | ecosystem: Environmental > Aquatic > Marine > Oceanic | place: Canada: Northeast Subartic Pacific...
GAGAACGTCGTCCAGGTGCAGCGCGTCACGAAGGTCACGAAGGGTGGCTCCAACATGAGCTTCCGCGCCACCGTCGTGGTCGGCGACGGCGCCGGTAAGGTCGGCGTCGGATGCGCCAAGGCGCGAGAGGTCCAGGTCGCGGTGACCAAAGCCGCCGCCGACGCGCGCAAGACCATGGTGACGGTGCCCATCGCGAAGGGTGCCTCCTTTCCCCACAGGGTAACCGTCAAGGGGAGCGGCGGCGCGGTTGTCATGCTTCGCCCGGCGGGGCCGGGTACCGGCGTCATCGCGGGTGGCGCGTGCCGCACCGTCCTCGAGCTCGCGGGGTACAAGAACTGCTTCGCCAAGCAGCTCGGAAGCTCCAACCCGCTCAACAACGCCCGCGCCGTGGTCAAGGGCCTCGCCGAGATGCGAACCTACAAGCAGGTTGCGTCGGAGAGGGACATGACCGTGGAGGAGCTCTTCGCGGCGTAAGGGTTTTCAGTCGGGGTATTTACAAGTACTCTGGTGGGAAACTTACTTATATTAGGTGCGAGTGAAGATGCAAAGCAAAGGCGGTGTTTCGGTGTTTTTGGACTGGTGAAGAGAGAGACGCGTCGAGGCGGTCGACGCGACGAATGACGAAAAGTTGACAGCGGCTATATAGAATTCTTTAACGTGTTTCGGTAACAAACGCGTGACCAACTGCTCGGCCGTGCTACTATCTCTATCTGTAATATAATGCGGTCGACGGTTATGAAACCTCTCCACTAGGCTCGAGCTCTTCCACTGAACAAGGGAGCTGCGTCGGGGTGACCCTTCGCTTCTTAGTCGGGTCACCCGATGTCGGCTTCTCCGGACTTAACCCCTTTCTTTTCAACTCGGGAGGGTAGATGCGCGGGCGCCCGTTTGGCGGGTCGCCCCATTTCACTTCGAATCGCATGTACAGCACAGTTCGCATGAGATGCGCCGACGTGTTCTCGAGGCCCCGGTGCCAGCACCTGTAGTTCATGACGCAGATCGTGCCGGGCTCGTCCGCTTCGAACAGGTAGCTATTTCCCGAAGATGATGGACCGACTTCGCCCGACACTTCTTCCGACCTGAGTTGCGGCGGGAGTTCGCCCTCACGCAGACCGGGCGTCGCGTTGACCTTGTGCGAGCCTTTGATTATCTGGAGCGGACCCGGCAGCGCGGTTTCAAAAAGACCGAGTTTCCTTCCGTCCATCGCCATGGCGACTCTGGAGGTGGTCATGAATGCGATGTATGTCTTTCCCATATCTTCGCCCAAGGAATCTCCATCTTGATGCCAGTTCTGGATCGCATCTCCGGGCCTCGAGACGACGACGCCGAGGCCGAATCGTCCGTTCTCGTCCTTGATGTGCCGCACCGTGTTCGTTGGTTCGTTGGTTCCGACGCCGCCTTTCAGGAACTTCTTGACTGTTTTCTCGAGCTGATGCGCCGCGCGGCCCAAGCTCGTGTTGCCGTGATTGCCGTGATCATCATCGAAAGGGATGTCCATGTCGATCCTGCCCCCGAACCGGGGCTGAAAGCCGGGGAACTGCGCGGCGAGCTTTTCCTCAGGGTCGTACGTCGTCAGTTGCTCCGCCGATATGCCCTTGGAGGCGGCATCCGTGAGGGTGGCGTGATAGTGGCCCCAAATTTCGCTCACGGCTGCTCCCCAGTCGATGGGTCCGTCGTATGGACAAGGAATGCTGGTGTGACTCGGGCCGAGATCTCGCTGAGGGTCCACGGGGATCTCGTAGCGTCGGTATTCCCCGCATTCCCCGCGCGGGCGAAGAACCACGAACCCGTCCCTCTCCAGCGCCACGTGCGCGGCGTGAATGCGGTTGGCCCGGCCACCTGCCGCCTGATGCGCCGGCGGGTTCGCGGCAAGCCATTCCTTCAGGGGAACCCCAGCCGCCAGAGCCGCCGCAGCCGCCGCAGCATTCTTCCCTCGCTTCCCTCGCCTCTTACCCTTCGTTCGCGACATATCGATCGACTGATGCGTCCTCAATGGCCCGCGCGCGACGATGACTGCGGCAAAACTACTGATGGGATCTTCCCCTCTTCTTGGAAATAACAACGCGCATGGAATATAAAAGTTTATTTTAATGATCGTATGGGCAATCAGACTGACATCGTGTTTTGTTTCAGCACTAACTAAGAGTCGCCAGTCCTCGCCCTCTTCACAGCGGTCTCGTCGTCATCCCCACGCTGACGCTTCCGTTCCGCCTCGGGAATCACGTTCCCGCTCAACACGTACCCACCACTCCCCGCCGTCGTCGTCATCGTCGGGTGCGTCCGCCTGGGCAACACCTGATGCTTCCGCAGCCACGGCTCCTGCAAACTCAAATTAACCGCGCTCGAGCTCCTTCGAAGCGTATCGAGCGCCTCCGCGAGTGGCTGCGCGGTGTACGACCACACGACGAACGGCGCGGACGGCGCGAGCAGCGGCAGGAGCTTCGTGAGCGCGCTGCTCGGGTCCAGCGCGGGGGACGCGACGATGAGGGACGTGAATCCCTCGGACGGTGACGCGAGTTCCGCGACGCGATCGGCGGAAGCTGCTTCGATGCGCTTGGACCGCCAACCCTCGGGTCTCTCTCTGGGTGTCCATCCCTCGCCGTCCTTGTCCTTATCGCCGTTGGTGCGCACAGCTGTGTTCGCCTCGGCACCCCCCTCGGCACCCCCCTCCTCCTCCTTCTTCTCTACCATCGGCTCATCCTTCTCCTTCGCGACGACGTCGTCGGTGGGAACCTCGCCCGACTCCCACCGCCTTCTCGCCTTCATGAGCTCCGTCACCGGCGCCGTGACGATGCTCTCCCGCTCCGCGTCGCTCAGGTTCATCAGCCGCACGATGTCCAGGCTGTTACACGTACCTCCCGTGTGTCCCGCGCAGACCGCGCCGGCGCCTCCCATTCGATCGGCGCACGCTCCGACGATTAAACCGCCGCACGTCTCGACGACGAGCGGCTGCGCGTTCGCCCCGACGTTCCCGAGCGCCAGGAGCATCCCGAGCGCGTCGTACCTCATGTAGTTCGTCGCGGCCGGCTGCTTGTGAAAGTACGCCTCGCACGTCGCGCGCGCGGTGGGCCTTCGAGCCCGGCACTTGACGAGATGTTTTCGCAGTTTTTTCTTTTTATACTTTTCCTGCGCGAACGCCGTCTTCTTGGCGAACGTCGCGCTGTTCGTGGAGAGCATCTCGACGATTTCTTTACCGCTCTTGCCCTCGCGCTTCAGTCGCGCGATGTCGTGCTGGTCCAGTCCTTGCGCGCTGTTGTTTCGCATGTCGTTGACGTCCGCGTTGTTTCGTTCGTCGTCGATGGCTTCGATGGTTTCCTCCGGGACGTTCCACTCGGGAGGATCGGGCTCGGCGGGGTAGAGCACGCCGTCCATGTCGACCTCGTAGGTGGATCCGAACGGTGCGCCGATGAGGGGGTCGAGGCTGACGTCCTTGTGTTTCCCGATGACCGCGGTTCTATTGGATGAGGGGAAGGAGGAGGGGAAAGGAGGGGGTCAGCGATGAGGGATGGAGTAGATGATGGTCGGCGGCGGCGGCGGCGGGTGCGAGGGTGAGGTGACCGGACGCGCCGTCGCGGGGCGCGCACGCGCGCGCGTGGGGCACATCCGACGTCGATGACACTCGGGGAACGACGTAACGTACCCGTCGCGCTTGAGCTTGATGAACGCCCACTTGTCGCCGTTCATCTCCAGCAGCACCGTGTCTCCGACGTTCATGGTGGGCGCTTCCTTCTTCTCGGGACGCGCGGGCGGCGGTGGCGCGCCCGGAAGTCCGCCAAGCTCCGTCATCGTTCGATGATGCGAAGGTGGATGCTGCCCGCGATGCGATGCGACGCGTCCGTGTGTCCCGCGGGTGACGACTGCGCCGTGTGGATCGAGATCCACGTCCGCGCGCCGCGCGAGTGCCGCGCTTCGTCCTCGGCGCCCGGAAGTTCTTCTCGTCTACTGTACATGTGTGCCAAACTTTTGCCTCTCAGCTCGCCTCCCGCGCTTTTCACTTTGAAGCACACGCACGCGCGGCGCCGGCACCTTCCACTCGATGGATACCAACGCGCACACGCGGAAGCCCCACGCGTCCCGCGCGTCGACTCGCCAGATCGCCACCCGGACACACGTCGACTCGCGCGACCCGGAGGACGCGCACGCGCGTAAGGGGGAGACGAAGAAGGACGGGTGGGGCCAAAAGGTTTACCCTCGAGGTTCGTATGGGACTCGGCGCGTCGAGGGACACGAGTGCGACAGCGGGCGGGCCCGCGCGGCGCTCCTGCGGATGGAGCGCGAGACGACGCTCCCCCGCTCCTCCACGCGCCGACGCACCACTCCGCTCGTGTCCTCGGAGTCGTCGGGGGACTTATCAGCCAGAGTCAGCGTAACGTCGTCGTCGCCACCGGCACCACACTCGCCCTCACACCGAGCCATACTCCCACGGTCACTCACGCGCGTCCCCGCGATGTTCGTCCTCGAAGCACGCGCGAACGCCGAGCTCGCCGCCGAGGCACGCAGGGTATCCGCCGCGTGGGCCAAAGTCAAATCCACGGTCGCAACGAACAGAGCGGACGCGGCGCGGCGCTTAACTTTATTGGCGGCGAAAGACGCGGAACGAGGTGAGAGTCTTTTTTAACTCACGTATGGGCAATTAGTATGACGTCATGTTTTTGTTCACAGCGAGAGCCGAAGCTGAAGCCGCCGCGGCAGCCGCGAGGGCGGCGCGTGAACGACTGGAGGAGATACGGAGGCTACGGCGGCTCTCACGAGGCTCCGGAGAACCCTAACGTTAACCCTAACGACGACGCGTGACCACGGAACCATAGCACACACACGAGAGAGAGAGAGTGAGATAAAGAGAGTTAGAGTTAGAATGCTGAAATCTTATGGGTATTACGACGACGAGGCCGCTCTGATCGCTCATAGCGACTCCGGCGCATCCACCCCGTCGAACGCCAACGCCACCATCGCGTCTGTGAACGCCTCCAGCCGCGTGTTGTGCACGCTGTGCCCCGCACCCTGAAACACGCAGTCGCGTATCCTCCACTCCGAGCTCCCATCCCGCCGTAAGATCCATTCCACCCCGCCTGAATAAAACACAACGACGTCAGTCCAATTGCCCGTAAGAGTGCTACGAGAATTAAAACACAATAAAACACAATAAAACACAATAAAACACAACGACGTCATTCTAATTGCCCGTACGATAATTAAAATAAACTTACCAAGCCCATCCTTCGCGGCGCAGGTGGTGGGTTCGTCGAAGGGCGCTCTCCACAGGTGAACGATGGGTGCCGGTTTTCGCATCGCGGCGAACCTTTCGATCTGCTTGATCGCCAGCGCGGCGTCGTCCACCGCGAGCACGCGCTCGTACGCCAGTGCGTATCCCAGCGGGTTTATCAGCGAGGTCCATCGCTTAACGCCCGTGTCTTGATCCGTCTCTGTAAAATAAACACGACGTCAGTCAATCTAATTGCCCGTACGAGAAGTAAAATAAACTCACCTTCGACGATGCGTCCGCGTTCGATGTACCCGTCGCATCGTTCCGCGGTCATCGCGTCGGGCATGGCGCGCATCAACGCGGCTTTGACCTCATCCGCGGACGCATGCCCCGTGAGTTCGCATTGGCGCAGGGCGTCGTGGTCGAACGCATGCGGCGGCGTTCGCATCTTGCAGTCCATGTCCTCGACGACGACGTGGTCGATGGCGTCGGGGAAATCCGCCGCCGCGCGCAACGCGATTCGCGATCCCATCGAGTGCCCCACGAGCGTGAACGTCGTCCGTGTGGCATCGCCCTGGAGGTGCTCGCGCGCGCACGCGACGACGTCGGCGGCGAGTGATGCGGGGGAGAATGTATCCTCGTCGCCGATCGGTGTGCGCCCGTGCCCGCGGAGGTCCAGCGTGAGCAACGACGGCGAACGATCTGACAGCTGTGACGACGACGCGCATCGATCTCGGACGCCGTCCCACGTCCCGGAGAATGATTCGAGGCCGTGGACGAGGACGACGAGCGGCGGGTTCTTACCCTTGCCCGCCTGGAACGTGGAGCGGACGTTGGGCGCGGCCATGGCCATCGCGCCGCGGAGCATCGTCGTTGGGTGCGCGCGCTCGGCAATGATAAAAAGTGATTCTTGGAGAGGCCGTTAACTTTTGAAGTTGAGAGTTGTTGACTCACAGCGTGTGGCGCACCCCGAGCGAGGGGCCGGCCATGGGGCGGGATGCGCTTCGCGCGGTGACGTCCGCCGACGTCGCCGCGCTCCTTCCGGGCGGCGGCGGCGCGGGCACGCGCGTCTTCACCGCCGTGTGCGTAGCACCGGGAGTACCTACGAGGTTCTACCTGGGAGACGACGACGGGGACATCATCGCGTGCCGAGTGGTCCGAGGGGCGGACGCGGACGGCATCGTCGGCGCGAGCGTGCGCGTGGATGCCGTCGCGAACATCGCGGACGACGACATTCTCAACCACGTGCCCTTTTCGGACTCCGACGACGAGGACAGCTGCGCCGGATCGTGCGCACAGCTGTCGCCGCGGGTCATGCGACTCGAGTACATGGCATCGCTAAACTGCGTGGTCGCCATGACACCCCGGCGAGGCTTGACCGTGCACCACCTGGGTCTGATCGGCCCACACGGCCGCGCACCCATCGGACGCATACGCAGCGGACGCATCTCCGGAACCTCCGGCGCCGTGGCGTTCGCGCTGGACGCATCGAACACGCACCCGACCTGCGTCGCGGTGTCTCGAGCCGGACGAAAAAAACCAGTGAAAAACATCCAATTCTTCGACGTAGTCGGGGACGAGTGGGAATCGAACCCACGACGCACCGGACGCATCAAACCGCGCGCCGTCGCCGTCCCAGCCGTGGAGTCAGGCCTCACGCCCACGCGCCTGGGCATCGCGCACCCGGCGATGCGACTCGCGTGGCACGGCGCGGAGAACACACTACACGTCGGCACGGATCGATGGTTCTGCGCCGTAAATACAAAAACAGGCGCCGCTCGAGACGTCGTTCCGCTGGTTAATCACCCTGGATACGAAGAGAGTTTAGGGTTAACCCACGTGGAGATGATGCCCATCGTGCAGGAGGACGGCACACGGGTCACGGTGTGCGTCACGGGTCACGCGGGTGCGGTGTTGTCCCCCGCGGGGACGCCAGCGGGCAAAGCTCTTCAATTTTGTAACTCTTCATCGGGACCTCGAGGACCTGTTCGATACGCGTTGGCGTTCGCGGGGCCGTACTTGGTGGCCGTGGACGTGGACGGAGTAAATCCCGCGGCGGTGTTTGACCGCGCGAAACCCGGCGGGGAGCCGTGGGAGGGTGAGCCGGTGCAGTTCATCGACACGTTCGCGGGTGGTACCGAGGCGGATCGATCGGAACAATCAGCAATTGCGGTGCGTTTCTTTTAACTTTCGTGTGGGCAATTAGTATGACTGACGTCGTATTTGACTCTTACAGGTTTCGGGGGTGAACGGGACGCTGGTGGCGTGTATGGGCTCGCGGTGTGAAGTGTACGCCGCGTCGCCCGTGCTGACACAGGTGAAAGGGTTGTTGTCGCAGCCGCACGGGTGGGCGCTCGCGGCGGACATCGCGGACGCGCAGTGTGAGCCCATCGCGGTGACCGACCTCGACGTGGGTATTGACGCTGATCCCGATTTTCAACGAATGAGCGCCGAAGGTCTGATGCCGTGGATCGTGACGCACGCCGAGGCTGGTTTCTGCGCGGCGCACGCGCTGGACTTTCGCGCCGCGACGTCGCACTGGTGCAGGGCGGGTGAGCGCGTGGTTCGGCCCGTCGAGGACGTCGCGCGGGTCTTTCTACCGAGATTGCTCCCGCGAGGAGTCGACGAAACTGGAATAAACGAAGAAGTTGCGACTCCCGCTCGGCGGTTCTGGGGACTGAGGCCACCGCCCGCCGACGTCGACAGCGTCATCGCGTCCGCGTTACGCGACGACGGCGCGGGAACCACACGCGCGGCGCGGCGAAGCGTCGCGCCCATCGCCGGCGACGTGGGCCCGGAACTTACCACCTTCGCCGCTTTACTCAGAGGCGCCAAAAAACACTTATCCCGGTACCTATCCAACCACCGAGCGATTAAACTGTGCCAAGGTCCTTCGTCACCTGGTGAACCGCCTTTTGATCAATCGCAATCGGTACCGTCGTATTCGAAGGAGCTCGATACCGTGGTTTTAGGGCTGTGGGCGGAGTGCGGTGAGCTGAACGAGTTGGAACAGGCGCTGGTCACTGGGGAGCACGCCGCGTGTGTTCATGTTTTGAAGGATGCGTGCGTTCGAAACAAGCGATGGCACGCGCTGGCGCTTTTGTATGACAAAAACGGCCAAAAGTCGCGCGGCGAGTCGGACGAAACGGCCGCCTCTGAAACCTGGCGGTCCCTCGCGTTGGGACACCTCGTGGAAGGGGTCGACACGGACGGCGAAGGGGCGGTGGCGGGTCGTGGAGCTCAAAGGTACGTTTATTTTAAGAGTTAATCATCGTATGGGCAACGTGACTCTGACGTCGTGTTTTGTGTACAGCGTGGCGTGCGAATTCGCGACCCAAAATGTAACTCGAATCGCCGACGACGCTTTAGATCGCCGGATGGATGACGACGTGTCGCGAATCGTGATGCGCCACGTGGCATGGATCACCGACGTGGACAAGCACGCCGGGCTCGCGCTGCTGACGCGCCCGCGGACGCTGGCGTGCCTGCCGCTGCGTACGGCGACTCGCGTCCTCGAGGAGTCGAAAACCTGCGGTAAGTAGTCTATATTTTAATTCTCGTATAGGCATTTGGACTGACGTCGTGTTTACCTCTTAACTCTCACAGGTCCCGCCGACGTGGCTCGGTATATTTCAACGAGGATGGCGTCTTCAAAGGCGGCGGCGCGTGACGGCGACGCGCACACCAAGTACGCGTTGGCGCTGTTAGCCGCGTCACTAGACGATTCAAACGGGGCGACATCGCGGTGAGAGTTTATTTTAATATTTGTACGGGCAATTCGACTGACGGCACGTGTGTTTTGTTTAACTCTCACAGGGATCACGCCACGGAGCTGCACAATTTCTTAAGTCGCAGCGACTACTTCGACGCGCGCGTGGTGGCACACGCGGTGGACCCGCTGAACCTGACGGAATCCGACCCGAAGGGGGACTTGCGCGGGTGGTCGAGCGGTAAACCGATCGCGGCGCATCCGTCGGTTCGCGGGTTCGCGTCCCACCTGGTGCTACTCCGACAGAAGCTCGGCGACCACGCCGCGGCGATTCGGTTGATACTGGGTGAGTTTCTTTTTATTTATGTATGGGCAATTAGACTGACTCCGTGTTTTGTGTACAGACGTCGTCCATGGATCAGACGAAACCGCCAAAGCTGAAGCCGCCGCCGAGGCGTACGTCGAGGTGCGTTTTATTTAATTCTTGAATTGGCATCAGAGTGACGTCGTGTTTTGTTCACAGCGGCGGCAATCGGGCCGAGCTCGTAGTGGCGAAGGCACGGGGACGTGGGCGGGCGACGGAGACGCCGCGATCACCGCAGCGTTGTTGAACGTGTACACGCGCAGATCGGACCCACCGCGGTGGGTTCAGGCGGCGAGGGTGGTGTCCAACCCTCGCGTGCGTGTCGACACGGACGCGGCGACGAAGATGTGTTCACAAGTGAGTAGTGAGTACCAAAGTAAGTCGCGGCCAGAGTGCGATGAAAACGCGAGGGTGGTTTTTGAAAAAGCGGTGGGGGCGCGGGACGCTGCGAATAGATCTGTGGAGACTCGGCGACGCGAGGCGAGGGAGGAGCGTGAGCGGTCGGAGGTGGAGGCGTGGCTGGATCGCACATCGGTTGACACGTAAATACCAAATAGCCCCGCTAATAGTAGTTGGGTACATTAACGACACTAACTAACGTCAGAGGGTCCTGTACGCGGCTAGGACATCCTCGACGCGCGCGAACGCCTCTTCGAACTCACCTAAACCCACGCCGTGCTCCGCGTACTGGTGTAGGTACGCCCCCGCGTCCTTCATCTGATACGCCCGTCCCAGCATACGACCGATGGGCGGACACGCCGTCTGACAATTCGTCAACATGGTGGCGCTCATCTCGTACTTGTTGAACCTCACGGGGGACCACGCCACTGTGAGGGGATCGGGGGACCAGTCGGGGTAGAGCCGGGCGTCGGACATGGGGGACGCGTCCGCCACGTCCGCGTCTTTCCCGCGCAGAAACAGCGCGGACGCGATCGATTTCGTCGCGTGCCGGGCGCTAGGAGCTCGATGGTCGAATGGCGCTTTCGATCCACCCCCTTTCCTGGCCCTTCCGCCGCCTCCGCCTCCCGGTTCCAGGCCCCAATCCAGCCCTTCCTCCAACGTCGTCCCCGTCAACAACATCTGCCGCGCGCGCTTAACCAGCGACGGCCACTGGAACGTCGTGAACTCCACGCTCGCCGGTGGCATCGTCGGCGTCTGCCGCAGCGACAGCAATCTGGTCATCGAATGGCAACACAGATCTCGGGAGACGTCGTGTAAAAGCATGAGCCTTCGGCCCGATCCACCGCCGCCCACGACGTCCCCGCGCGGGTCCCTGCGCGCGGCGGGGAGTAACACCCCCGCGAGCTGCTGCGCGGCGACCGCGTTCATGTCACCGAACGTCGGCCGCTCGCATCCCAGCAACCGCACGCACGTCTGGTGCTGTTGAAAGAAACATGATGTCAATCTCAATCTAATTGCGCGTGTGTGGAAATAAACAGAAACGCACCAATTCTTCGTTTTGAACGATGCACACCCCGTCGCTCGCGTCCAGCAACGACGACAACGTCAGGAGGGTGTTGTAGCTCTGCACGATCACCTCGCCGCTCTCGTACGGCCACACGCAGTGGTTCATGAGTGTCGCGGTCGGATACGTGTCACGCAGCGCGTTCGCCACGTAAGCTCCCAAGCCGGCGCCGGTGCCTGTGAATAAAAGAAACACGACGTCGTCAGTCACATTGCCCGTACGTACGATAACCAAAATAACCAAAATAACCAAAATCGTCGTCACTCAAATTGCCCATACGGAAATAAAAAGAATTAACTCACCGCCCGCCATCGATTGCATGAGCATGAAGCCGCCCATGTGATCGCACGCCTCGGCTTCTGCTCGTACCAGGTCCAACACCTCGTCCCTCACGAGCTCGCCGTACGTGTGGTACCCCCGCGCCCAGTTGTTCCCACTGCCGCTCTGAAACGCGAGCGTGCGGTCGCCGTCGTACCTCCATCGCCCCGTCTTTCGTGCGCGCCGAACGCTCGCTTGAACAACCTTGGGCTCCATGTCGATGAGCACGGCGCGCGCGACTGGCGTTTTGCGGCTCGACGTGGACGCGACATCGTCGCCATTGAAGCCGGCATCTGAATCTTCGTCGCGATGCGGCTCGCGGAAGAAGGCGCGGCGGATCCCCGCGCGGTCTCGCGATGGGTGCGCGTCGATCTCGTTTGACAGCGTATCGAAGAGCTCGGCGCCCACCTGGTTACCGCACTGGCCCAGCTGGACCGTGACGACGCTGCCGGTCATCGCGTGAGTCGATGCGCTCGCTCGTTTGAACAGTCGCGCACCGCGTCGGGGAGTGGGACGGTGCGCGGGTGGTGCGTACGGGAGTCGCGGAACCCGCGCAGTGCGCCGCGGAGGTCTGTCGCCCTCGCTTTTGAAGAAGACTTTTGAAGGGGCGCGTCCGAGAAAATAAAATATTGTCCGTGCCAGCTCGACATTTTATCATTTCTCAGTGTCGTCCCTCCCAACACACACGACACCGCGCGGCGACCGGACCCCGCGAGTGCCGCCGCCGAGATGCCCGCGTGCGACGCCAGCTGGTCGTCCGCGTCGTGCACCAAGTGCGTCGGCCAGGGCACCATCCCCGCCGCGGACGGCTTCGTCCCGTGTCCACAGTGCGGAGGCGCCGGGAAGATCCAAAATCGATCGCCGTGGTGAGTCTATTTTCATTCCGTACGTACGGGCAATTAGACTGACGCCGTGTTTTATTATCGTAACAGCTGCGCCAACCACGACGAATCTGGGGGCGCGGCCGGTCAAGACTCCCACGGCCACGGCCACGGCACGAATGACTCCTCATCCACGGTCTTCGGCGCGCTCGGCCCACCCGGCTCCACCCTCCCGGGATTCACCGGCGTCGTCCCGTCCTCACTCGACGAGCTCTTCGACACACTCGAGCTCATCGATCACGCGGGGGAAAAACTCGACCCAGCCGTGCACTTCAAGGGGAAGGTCATCGGCGTCTACTTCAGCAGCGGCACATGCCCCGGGTGCGTGCGCTTCTCCCCGAGCCTCAACGCGTTCACCGAGATCAACGCGCGGGACTACGTCACGGTGCTCGTGCCGGGCGACAGAGACGAGTCCGCCGCGAGGGCGTACGCGAATCGATACCCGGCATTCGCGTCAGTCCCGTACAACAGGTGAGAGTTTCTTGTAATTACCGTATGGGGCGTATGGGCAATTCGACTAATACCGTATTTTGGTCACAGTATTCACCGCAACTTACTCTTGAGCGCGTACAAGGTCATGACCATTCCGCAACTGTGCGTGTACCACTACGATGACAAGGCGCACGTCACCGGGTGGGGCCACAGCGCGGTGACGTACAACCCGGACACATGCGTCGCGGAGTGGCACATGGGACGGTAAGAGTTTCTTTTAACCATCGCATGCAATGGGCACTTATGGGAACTGATGCGATGTTTTGTTCACAGGCAAGGGTACTCATGGATGGACTTGACCGGCGTGCCCAAGTCGTGGCGGTGTCCGGCGGCGATGCCCGGGCTCAAGGCGCCGTTGCTCGCGGGTGGGACGTAGAGTGAGACCATCGATGAATTAGCCTATTGTTGTCATCATACATGAATTAGCCCTCTATTCGCCCCTATTTACGCTTACCAAACGTCCCCGGCGCGTCGGCTCTAATCGATCCTCCGTCTGCCTCGACGTGCACAGGCGGGCCGTCAATCTGCCTCAGTGCTTCGTACACCCCGATCCCCGCACTGACCGCGAGGTTAAGACTCCGCACGTGTTCCTCGTCGATGGGTATCCGCCGGATGCCGCCGGATGCCGCGCAGGCGTCGTGCGCGGCGTCCGGCAGCCCGGTGGTTTCGGCGCCGAAGAGGAGCCAATCGCCCGGCTCGTACGCGCCTTCCTCGGCGTGCGGCCTCGCGCCGAACTTGCTAAAGGCGACGAGGCGCCCGGGTGACTTCAAGGTATCGCGCCAGTACACGTGGAAGGCGTCCCAGTCGTCGTGTACCCTGACGCAGACGCTGTTCCAGTAGTCCAGCCCCGCGCGTTTGAGCTGGGAATCTGTGAGGTCGAATCCGAGTGGGCCGACGAGGTGGAGCGGGACCCTGGACGCGGCGCACGTCCGCGCGATCGTGCCGGTGTTGCCCGGGATCTGTGGGGTCACGAGGACGACCGCGAGGTCGTTTCGTTGGTTATCCGACGCGGTCTCGATGGCGCGGACGGCGTCGAGCGGCTGCGACTGCGAATGGGGACTCCCATCGTCGGCGGCGGCGGCGAGCGATGCGGGGCGAAGGCGCCGGCCGGAGGCGCGATGCCTCGACGCGATACCCGCGCGGAGGCACGCGCGGAGTCCACGCGGGATCGCCAGCGTCGCCAGCGCGGCCGTCGACATCTCACGAGATGTCTCACGAGCGCGCGTGGCGTCCGCGGGGCGCTCGTTCGAATGCGCGTCTCGACGGTTCCATTCGTTGTTGACATTTTTCATCACTCTGGTAATACATCGTCGACCCCTTTCCCCTACCCCCACGACCCCCACCTTCCCCTACCTATCGCGCCCGTATCTGGATCATCTTACCTCCCGTGGGCGACGGCACCTTCACCACCCGCGTGCCCACCGAGCGCAGGAACGGGTCGTACGAGTGCTGTTCCCGCCTCATCCTCTCCGGCGTGTGGACGTTATTATTTTCCTTCGCCGAAGTTCCCCTGGCGTGATGAAGACCGCCCGGCGACCCCGCATTGACATCGCCTCCGTTGAAGAGCGCGCGCGCCGCATCCTTCCCGACGGCATTCGCGCCGCGAGCTCTCGGCGGGGTCCCGAAGGGGTTCCTGTGTCCGTTGTGAGCCTCCAGCGGCATCGACCGCGTCCTCGTCACTCCGGGGGGAATAACGGAATCTGTCGTCTCGAGCTGCTCGAGCCGCGACGCGAGCGCGTCCGCGCGCGCTCGCTCAGCCATGAGATCCTCCTCCACTCGCGCCAGCGCCTCCCGCAGCGATGCGTTCTCATCCTCCAGCGACGTCTTCTTCGTCGGTCTCACCGGCTCCGGCTTCACAGACGCCGGCTTCATCGGCGCCCTCTTCTTGCCCCCCCCATCCGGCGAGAACATCGGACCCGGCACGTCGAACGGGCTGTCGTGAAGCACGGGAGCGGGCTTGGCATCGCGCGTCGCGCGCTCCGTCGGCCGGGCGGTTCGTGACGACAGGACATCGTTCGCGCCGTCATCGTACGTCCGCATCGTCACTCCCGCGGAAGATACGCGGGTCTTGGCCGTGGGGCGGGCGGCGCCCGGCGAGAGGAGCTGCTCGTGGCGCCTGGCGTTGGAGAGCCAGCCCATCTGTGCAGTGCGGTGCCGACAGGAGTGATGGCGCCCGGCGCTGGCGATCCGATTATTTTGGAGTTTGCAGTGATTTTTCACTCATCACCTGGTTTTGGAGCAAAGCTCAGCTCGGTCGTCAGATACACGCGACGCGGGAGACGGCACGATGGCGGCTCTCAAGCTCGATTACTCGGTGCTGGATGCGCCGCAGCGCGCGACGGACAGGATAGAGGCGGACTTGTGAGTAGTGCGCCCACCGCCCCGCCCCTCTCACGGCTGAGATCTCAAAAACAGCCGTGCGGGTGGTGACAGCCATTTCTCCATCTCCCCTCCTCTCGCTGACCCACTGACCGCTGACTTCCCCGACCCATCCGACCACACAGCGCGCGTGAGATCCAGAGCGACGTCCACGCGCAGAACTTCAAGCTGCCCCAAGTAGAGAACGTGCGTCTCCACCCGTCCCCTGCGATCACCCCCGACGCCCCGAGGCGCGCAACGTCAAATTTATTTCTAGGGTTGCCCCCCTTCCCGTTTGAACGACGACCGCGAGATCTGACCGTCACCACCCCACCCCCCCGCACGCGATCACACAGTACGATGATTTCCAGCGCGAGGTTGTCGATTACGTCAAGCCCAACCACGGCACCACGACCCTCGCCTTCATCTACGAACACGGCGTCGTCGTCGCGGTCGACTCGCGCGCGTCCCAAGGCCCACTCATCTCATCGCAGACGGTCAAAAAAGTCATCGAGATTAACCCGTTTTTGCTGGGAACCATGGCGGGCGGCGCCGCGGACTGCCAGTTCTGGCAACGTAACCTCGGCATCCAGTGCAGGCTCCACGAGCTCGAGAACGGCAAGCGCATCTCCGTCGCGGGGGCGTCCAAGCTCCTCTCCAACACCCTCTACGGGTACCGCGGCCAAGGCCTCTCCATGGGCACCATGGTCGCGGGGTGGGATCTTAAAGGCCCGGGGTTGTACTACGTCGACAGCGACGGCACGCGGCTTAAAGGCCAGCGGTTCTCCGTCGGCTCAGGTTCGTTGTTCG
>Ga0257106_1000931_pt1 | contig 15573 bp, 16 predicted proteins | sample LP_taG_3_FD_190177 | JGI IMG/M metagenome (GOLD analysis project Ga0257106, IMG submission 190177) | Marine microbial communities from Northeast Subartic Pacific Ocean, Canada - LP_J_2011_P26_10m | ecosystem: Environmental > Aquatic > Marine > Oceanic | place: Canada: Northeast Subartic Pacific...
TCATGGCAAGACCTGCGGAGAGCATGCACATGATCAAGATCATGCTGAATACGCTCACGGCTCGAACCGTGTTCATCGCCACTGGCAACTGGGTGGCGTTTCGCACTAATAGGTATAGGCCTTGTCCTGCGGCATAAGCCGGCAAGTAGCCAAACAGAGCAAGCAACAACCCTTCTCTGACCACAACTCCCAGCAAACTATTGAGCTTGTAACCCATCGCCATCAGGGTGGCATATTCGGGCAAATGATCGCTGACATCTGAATAAAGAACCTGATAAACAATGACGCAGCCCACTACAAAACCCATGGCGGCGCCCAGGGTAAAAATGAAGCCGATTGACGTGCTTGTACGCCAGTAATTTTGCTCGAAGTCGATAAATCCTTGCTTGGTTAGCACGGTCACATCGTCTGGTAACTGTGATTGAAGGCGTTGAGCCACTTCCTCTGCATTACTTCCAGGTTTAAGGCGAATCAAGCCCACTTCGATGCTTCCTGAGGGGGTGTTTGGAATTAAATCCAAAAATGTTTCGCTGCTCGTTAATAAGTTGCCATCAGCACCAAAAGAAGCCCCGAGGCCTATCAGGCCTGCTACGCGAACTCGTTTGCCATTGATTTCACTTTCAACGGTGCGTCCCTCACGGAACCATTCGGCTACAGGCCCAAACTCTGCTCGGGATTTTTCGTCAAATAAGACCCGGCCTTTCTGTGTGAGCAGCTTGGCTTTTTCTGCCAGCGTTGGATCGGTGAAGAGGGGATGGCCGGGTTCAAATCCCAACGCAAGGATGGACCTTGTTCCAAGGGTTTCTGGATTCCTCCAAAGCAGCAGATTCCAGTGGACTGGGGTAATCCCTTCAACCTCAGGAGAGGCCATGGCTTGAATCAGTCGCCTGCGAGGGAAGCCGGCCATGCTCACGGAGCTGGTGGAGCGCGGGCTGATTAATACGACGTCTGCATCAAATAGACGATGCACGGTGACGCTGGCGTCAAACAAGCCGTCGCGAAAGCCCAGCTGCATGAACATCAAAATTCCGGCGAAGCTGATGCCTGCCAGGGCAACCGCTAGACGTACGGGCTGGCGAATCAGCATCAGGGATGCCAACGGAATTCTGCGCCGCTGCCAAAAGGCTCGGATCATGGGGTCTTAAAGCGGGCAATCACCTTCAAACCGGAGAGTTGCGTCACTCTCTTTGCCGACTCTGGCGAAAGAACAACATCCACCTCAATGACCCTGGCATCTGCATCACCGGTGGGATCGGTTGAAAGAACTTTTCGTTGGCGCACCTGTGGGGTGATTCGCTCCACACGGCCCTCGAGGGTTCCTTTAAAGCCGCCGTTCTCGCTGGTCAAGGTGACGGACTGGCCGATTGAAATTCGATTGATATCCGACTCATACACCTCAACCAAGGCCTCCATGCTTTGGCTGGCTCCCACTTCCATCACCCCGTCGTTGCCAGGACGCTCTCCAACGCGACTGTGAATTTTGAGCACAACGCCATTAATAGGAGAGATCAATTCGCTGTCAGCAAGATCGGTCTCGAGGCTTCGTCGCTTCGCGGTCAGCTCGACGCCTTCGCGTTGGAAGCGTCTGAGTTCATCCTGTTTTTCCTCATAGGCCACCATCGCCGCAGCTCCCACCTTGGCCGCGGCGGCATAGCGGGAAACCTCCCTCTGTTGAAGTTGCACTTCGATGGCAGCAGAAGTGATTTGAGCGTTTACTTCAGCGATTTCGGCTTCAATTTGAGGTTTGCTGTCAAAGACTGCCAAGGGCTCACCTTTGTGAATCCGGTCCCCTTCTTTTACAAATAAGACAGCAATCCGCGGTGTACCTCCAAACCCACTCACGGGGGCCGCTAAGCGACGCACTTCACCAGCTGGTTTGAGTTGGCCGAGGGCAGCTACCGCTTCCGGAGCACGAACTTTTGGAACTGCAGCAGGCGGTAGGGCTTCCGGTCCCGGCCGGCGCGTGATCCAGACCCCGGCACCGATTACGGCAGCTCCGAGTACCCCGGCCATCACCCAGAGAGGTAATTGCTTCATGGCAGAGGTGGAGGATCGTCGAACAGCATTTCTTCGATGTAGCGATCGGCCCAGGCGCTCCCGAAGGCTTTCTCTAAGACGCGTCGGGTTTTGTCGTTGCGTTTCTGTTGCCGGCAATAGGAGAGTTGGCCTTGATGACGCCTGATCGTAGGGAGATCGTTAACAGCATTGGGAGCTGTTGCAAGAATCGCCTGGCGGAGAATGTTGAGGTATTCAGCGACAAGGCCTACGAACCATGTCTCCTCTTGCTCATCCACGGGTCGAATGAATTTCACATAGGGGGAAAAGATGGTTCCCCATGCGGGCAGGTCTCTCACTTGCTGAAACGGAGGCAATTGCAGTGCACTGAGCGGTTGACTCACCGCATCAGGTAATGAATCGCATACGGGAGAGAGATCAACAATGGCGGCTGAAATTCCAGCTTTGCTGGCAACAATATCGGCTCCAAAGATGGGTAAGTCGAACCTGGGATCTGGGAAAAAAACGCAGTGAAGGATCTGCAATCCCATGCCAAGCCGAGCAATCTCCAGATGCAGTTTGCGTAGGCCAAGGCATTGATGCAGCTCGTTGCGAATGAAGAGCGTTTCACCATCCAGCATGCCGCTGATCGCTTCCAATGCCGGATCTACAGCCAGAGGAGACAGGTCAGGGAGGGCTGTCCGACACGTGCGAATCTGCTCCGCTAATGAGGTCACCAGCGGATGCAATTCAAGACCGTTGGTGGATTCGGACATCAGTCCAGCGAGGGACAGCACAGAATGGGACTTTGACACGGGACCCTGAACGAGATCGCCTCCGGCCCTGAGCTGCAGCATCAGCTCTTAAAAAACGGTTGTCGAACCGTGAGTGCGCTGATGCCAGATGCAGGCCTCACCTGTCTTGACTTTTGGTGTCGAGGTGGGAGCACCTTTGAAGACCATGGGGAAGAGGGTCTCGCCCACTTTTTAGAACACATGGTGTTTAAGGGCAGTGCAGCTTTGCAGGCTGGCGAATTCGATCGACGGATTGAGGCTCTTGGTGGCAGCAGTAATGCGGCTACAGGTTTTGATGATGTGCACTTTCACGTGCTGGTTCCTTCCAGCTGCGCACAGAACGCCCTCGACCTGTTGCTTGACCTCGTGCTCAATCCTGCTCTGAGAGAGGACGCTTACGGCATGGAGAGGGATGTGGTACTGGAAGAAATTGCCCAGTATCGAGATCAACCCGACGAACAAGTGTTCCAAACCCTGTTGTCTCAGGGTTTCGGGAAGCACCCCTATGGCCGTCCAATTCTTGGCTGGGAAAAGAGTTTGCTCGACAGCACTCCAGAGGCGATGCGCCAATTTCACAACAGGAGGTACCGCGGCCCTAACTGTTGTTTGGCCATCAGTGGCGCTGTGACATCGAACCTGATCGAGCAGATTCACTCGAGCCGCCTCGCCGAGCTCGAAGCCAGTCTTGATCAGGGAGATGAAACTGCATCCGCTTCGCGTTCGCTTGCGTTTCAAAGCGGACGGCAAAGCATCCGATTTCCTCGCCTGGAAGCAGCTCGTTTGTTGATGGCATGGCCGATGGCTGCAGCCAATGATCAAGACAGCGTGATGGGTGCTGACCTAGCGACCACCCTTCTGGCGGAGGGGAGGCGTAGTCGTTTGGTGCAACGCTTGAGGGAAGATCTACAAATCGTGGAATCCATTGATATGGACGTCACGGTGATGGAACAGGGAAGTGTGGTGATGTTGGAGGCCTGCTGCCCTGAAGACCAGATCGAGCAGGTGGAAGCCGTGATCGAGGAGGAATTGAAACGGGCAACGGTGGATGCCATCGGTGACGATGAACTGCATCGAGCACAGCAATTGGTGGGGAATGGGCTTCGCTTCAGCTTGGAAGCACCAGGATCCGTTGCTGCAATTGCTGGATCCCAATCCCTATGGGGGCGAACCCAAACGTTGTTGTCTCCGCTCAGTCATCTGCAGACCTGGACGGTTGAGCGCTTGCAACACTCTCTTCTGCCTCGTTTGCAACCAGACCAAGCGTTCACGCTTCTGGCTTTACCGGAGGACTCGGAATGAGCACGACCGATTTGGTTTTGGATCCGGTTCAGACACCAGGGGTGTTGGCCGCCAAATTGTGGATCGGTCGCGGAAGTGCTGCTGATCCGATCGGCCAGAGGGGGGCACATCAATTGCTGGCATCTGTTTTAACTCGTGGGTGTGGCTCCCTCGATGCCATGCAAATGGCCGATCTCGTGGAGGGATGTGGCGCTGGCCTGCGCTGCGACACCAACGAAGATGGCTTGCTGATCAGCATGAAATGCCGGGACCTCGATAGCCCTCAATTGCTTCCCTTATTGAGCTCGATGGTGCATGAACCCCATCTGCAAGCTGATCAGGTGAACCTGGAACGGGAGTTGAGTCTTCAGGCACTGCAGCGTCAGCGAGAAGATCCCTTCCATCTGGCCTTTGATGGTTGGCGCCATCTGGCCTATGGGATGGGCCCCTATGGCCATGACCCCCTAGGAGTTGCTGATGAGTTGGAGCAACTCAACGCAGTGTCTCTTCGGCCGATTGCTACATCTCTCAGCGACGAAGGAGCGATTTTGGCGTTGTCGGGTTCGATTCCAGCGGGATTGTTGGAGCAACTCCAAGCAGACGGAATTTTCCCTCAATCCAATTCAGCTGATCCTGATCCGGGCACCAAAGATTTGAGTCATCAAGCCTCTCTGAGAGCGGAACAAACGGTTTATCTCCATCCTCAGTCCACCGAGCAGGTCGTGCTAATGCTCGGTCAGCCAACGCTTCCTCATGGACACCCAGACGACCTTGCCCTTCGTTTGTTGCAAACCCATTTGGGTAACGGGATGTCCAGTTTGCTATTCCGCCGGCTTCGCGAAGACCATGGCGTGGCCTACGACGTGGGCGTGCACCATCCAGCAAGAGCGAAGGCCTCACCCTTTGTTTTGCATGCATCCACCGCGGTTGATAAGGCCTTAACCACCCTGGATCTGCTGATCATGAGTTGGCAGGAACTAATGGAACACACACTTGAGACCGCAGACCTCAATCTGGCGCGTGCCAAATTTCGTGGTCAGTTGGCTCATGGCTCACAAACAACAGGCCAGAGAGCTGAACGTCGTGCTCAGCTCAGAGGTCTCGGCTTACCCGACAACCACGACCATCGCTGCATGGAGGTTTTGGAGACCCTTGATGGCACGGCATTGCGTTTGGCTGCATCCCGCCATCTGGCCAATCCTCTTCTCAGTCTCTGTGGACCAAAATCTGCCATCGACTCATTGGCAGATCGATGGAAACAAGCAATTGGTCAACGGTGAGTGTCTGCAAGATTGGAGTTCTTCTTGAATTAGAACAGCAAAATCACGATTGCTGGGCAGGCTTTTAATCGCTTGTGATGAGGTGTTTTAAGTAAAACAAGTCAATTATTTGGTGGCAGTCTTTTGTGGTAAGCAGACTGTATTAATCTTCAAAGACTGCAAATTCTTTGACACGAGACATGAAATCTTTCATTTCATGCTCTGAAATACTACATGCTAAGTCCGTCCATCGATCTAGATGCATCTGTAGTTTTTGGCCAGAGTATTTATCTGCAAATCTGTGAAATGTGTGATGCAGTATCAAAATTAAATCCCGTTTGGGGATCCATGGATGGGCCAATGAAATTTGATCAAGTCTGTTTATTCGGCCGATCTGCAAGTCCATGAATGGATCTACAACTGATTATTCAGGCTACGGAGACATGCTCGACTCTTTTTATTCAAAAGAAGAAGAGACCAGTATCAAATGAACGATTGAAGGCAACGATGCATTACTCGCTTGTTATGGAGCATTTCAAAGCTTGTATGTGCTCATGGTCTATTCAGGATGTTGTGAATAGATTTCCGCCTTACCTTTTCATTGGGTCCATCAATGAGTCTTTGATTCCCAATTTTTGAGAGGATCGCATGATACAAACCAGGCCTAGCTCCGTTCTCTTCTCTGTCGACTGGTCTGCTCGCATCACTTTTTTTAGAGTTGGTGATCTAGTTGTCGTGTGAAGTGTGGATATTTTGCTTATGGAGTTTGCGTTGACTGGTGAGCCGACTCACGGCGTAGGGTCGAAATTTGCCAAGGTGCTCCTATGAAAAAGCTTCTTCTCAAACTGATAGGCCCGCTGTTTGCGGCAATTGGCGTGTTTGGTCTCGCTGGATCAGGAATTGTTTGGAATTTCATGGGCCGTTCTCTTGGCCTCCCCAGCACAGCGGCCTCTCTTCTTGTGTTAATGCTTGGCGTTGTCCTTTTACGCCCCCTTGCTCGTACATCGACATCGCTTTCCATACAATCTCCGCCTGAAGTTCCGAATGAATCTGCTGCCACAGAATCCGAAATTTCTGTTACTGAGACTAAGCAGGCTCTGACTACAGCAGAATCAATTGCTAAAGAACTAGCAGATTCGCAAAAATTAATTGATGTAGCACCACCGGTAAATTTTGCGCCAGAAAAACTTTTACCTGGGCAAGGCTTGCCAAGTCGTAAGCGTCGACCTGGCGCATCACTGAAGCGTTACAAAGCGATGGCAGGGGAGCTGTTTGTTACTAAGTAAATGTAATCAGCCTAAATCGATCTTTATTGCTTTTGAGAAAATCTTGATGCTGTTTCAGCATCGTTTGAGAAGCAATGAACATAGATTTAATCCTGATAGTAAGATTTTGCTCTCTTTATTATTATCGTTAATAATATTTCGTTCTTGATTCAGTTTCATCTGCCTCTGTTATTTTAAGATCAAATAGTTTGTCTTCAAACTATTTGGCTGATGTGATGCTATAGAGAGTTGATTGTCATGATCTCTTCCTCTGTGAAAGTTATTTTTTTGCTTGCCATGGCCACCATGGTGATTACAACCTGCGGGAGCGCTCTTGCCGGGTCAGCGACTCAAGAGGCGATGGATGAAGAGGTCGCGACGAACAGGGCGTTGACAAAAGTTCCCCAAGGTAAAAAAGTGACTGGCACGTCATGCATCTCCATCGAGATGGGTATGGGTGGCGAGACCTCCTATCGCTGCACAGCGACCTGGGAGTGAAGAAGCAATATCTGCCGATGAGTCATTTTTCAATATTGTTTTGGGCCACAAAAGCCATGAAATCTGTGCGCTTTTGTGAGACTTTTACCTTTTCCTGAGGTGTGTGCACTTCAGTGCAGATTCAAGTCTTAATGAGCGAGAGTGCTTCTCATAAAAAAGCCGGCTCTGAAAAGCCAGCTTTTGAATAGGGATTTAGTTTTTGTTTGAAATCGGAGCGGCGGGATTTGAACCCACGACCCCCACTACCCCAAAGTGGTGCGCTACCAAGCTGCGCTACGCCCCGTTAGAAGGAAGCTATCACAGCGCATTCCCCGTTTTGTTGAATCGTGTGGAACGTTTCAGCAGGCGGTCTGTTAATTCGTTGCGGGAGTCGCTGCTGTAGCCCCAAAGTCGCAAATCCCTTGCAAGGAGACGCAACTCACAGAGTGTCATCGAAGCCAACTGGAGTTCTGGCAGTGTGCGCCAAGCTCGGCTGGTCATCGGCATTGCAGAGCGGTTAGGACGCTCGTTCAACGCAAGCGTTCCATCTGCTAGCCACTCAGGAATGAGCACAACTAAAACGGCAATCAAGCCGTAGAGCTCAACCAACCCTTTAGGCAATGGGTGAAGCCGACGGCGCTGGCGTGGGTCAGTTGAGGGCTTCACGAACCTTTTTTAGGTGCCTTGTTGGATCTAAATAAGCGAATTTTCAAATTCAAAACTCTGTTTGTGATCAAATCGCCAACGAGCTCCCATTAGGGGTGGATTGCTCTTTCCAAAGAAATGGCTCAGCGTTGTTGTCATTTGGCCTCAGGCTGAAGATTAAAACGAACACCACAACGAGCGTGAGAGCAATCGCAGCCATGACGACCCTGTCTGGCAAGGCGTTGTTCATGGGTTTAAGCCTTCAGAGAAATCGGGCTGTTGTCACCGCGCAAAACACAGTGACTAATGGACCAGTCGTAGTGGCTCCAAACAGAACTGGGCAACTTGTAGTTTGCACCCTCAAAGTCTCCAAGCAAGACACCGCTTGGCATGGCTGAGCAATAAGGACGGCTGCCTGGTCGGGCCAAATATTGCTGGTGGTACTCCTCGGCTCTAAAGAACACTTGATTGGCTGCGATCTCCGTTGTGATTGCGGCACTGTCTTGTTGGTTCAAGGCTGTTTGATACCAATCACGGCTTGCGTTTGCCAGCTCAGCTTGATGCTCAGTGCTGGTGTAAATCGCTGATCGATACTGACTGCCTCGATCGTTGCCTTGTTGGTCGCCTTGCGTTGGGTTGTGGCATTCCCAAAACAGCTTCAGGAGATCACTGAAATCAATTGCCGTTGTGCTCCACACCACTCGCACCACTTCTGAGTGGCCTGTGCGGCCGCCACAAACTTGCTCATAAGTGGGATTTTCGACCTTTCCGCCTGCATAACCAACGGCTGTTGAAACCACACCAGGAAGTCTCCAAAAGCCTTTCTCAGCTCCCCAGAAGCAGCCGCAACCAAACAGGGCCTCTTCCTGATCGTCCATAAGAGGTGCATTGAGTGCAGTTCCGAGCACCACATGCCGCCCCTGATCGCTGGACGGCTGTGACGGTGTTGTTTGTCCGGTAAGCCAAGAGGGCAGCATTGCGATTAAGCCAGTCCCAAAACCCTAGGCAACTGATTTGGGTTCCAGTTGAATGTGATTCAGCAAAGTCGTCACAAAGGCGAATAACAGAAACGGCAAGCTCAAAACAAGAATGAGACCTACTCCTACAAGCGCGAACAACGGTTTTGACGACCCCATGAGAGCCAGGCCAGAGGCCAAACTCACAAAAATGACTGCCATCCAGGCCAAGATTTGGCCGTAAACGTCGCCGAAGGTGAGGGTGCAGCGCACCGCGAAAGGAGGGCTGGAAGACATCGCTAAAAGCTTTTGATCCAGCTAAGCCCCGAACGCATCATTTGTCGTGACTTTATGGATAAGCGTTTCAAGTTTCAAGCCACGGCATCCAATCGTTCTGCGGCCTGCTCCCGCTCCCAAAGGCTGCGATAAGGGCCTTTGACGGTAATGAGTTCGTTGTGATGGCCTTGCTGAACGAGGCGCCCCTGCTCCATAACAAGAATGCGATCGCAAGCTGCCGCTGCCGATAACTGATGGCTGATCATCACAATTGTGCGTTGGGTTTGCCGACGGACGGACGCGAGAATTTCTGCAGCCGTGTTGTTGTCGACGCTGGCTAAAGCGTCATCCAGCACCAGCAGAGGTGAGGTCATTAACAAGGCTCTGCCAAGGGCCGTTCGTTGGCGTTGCCCTCCGCTGAGTGTGATCCCTCTTTCTCCCACCAAGGTGTCAAAACCATCGGGAAAGCCCTTCACATCAGCAAGCAGGCGAGCTTGATCTGCCGCTGCTTCTACTTGATCAATTCCTGCTTCTGGATCTCCGTAGCGAAGGTTGTCGGCAAGGCTGCTGGTGAACAAATAGCCCTCCTGTGGAACGAGTGCAATTTGTTTTCTGAGGTCTTGCAGTCGGAGTTGTGTGAGATCGCAGCCATCTAAAAACAGCTGTCCCTCTGGGACTTCCACCATCCGACCAAGCGCTCGGGCCAAGGTGGTTTTTCCGCAACCAACAGGACCAACGACTGCTACCAACTCGCCCGGAGCAATGCGGAATGAAAGGCCCCTCAGGGTGTCCTTGTCGCTGCCGTCATAACGAACATGCAAATTCCTTGCTTCCAGTTCGCCCTGCATCTGTTCTTTAACAGCGACGGGCTCCAGTGGATCAGCAACACGAGGACGGCGTGAAAGTAGCTCTTCGACTCGCTCCAGACTGACCTGACCGGTCTGAAAGGTATTGAGCGTGAAGCCCAATAAGGCCGTTGGAAAAACCAGACGCTCCACATAAAGGATGAGAGCAACCAAACTGCCGATCGTGAGCGCTCCTCGCTCCAACTGCCCACTTCCGAGGGCAATCAAGAGCAGCAGGGAGATGGAAGAAATCCCCTCTAATAGTGGAAAAAGGGTGCTGCGGGTTCGAGCCAAGCGAATGGCCGAATCCCTGTAATTTTTATTCCGAGAGCTAAAGGCGTCTAATTCCGGAGCCTCTTGTCCGTAAATCTTGATCGCTGCGATGCCGGAGAGATCTTCTTGAATGAGCTCACTCAGACCAGCCAAATCTTCCTGTTGGCGTCGCTGTTGGCGCATCATCCGGCCGCCAAACAAGCGCACTGAACCGAGCATCACTGGATAGAGGGCGATCGCTGCAACGGTTAGACCTGGATCAATTGCCAACATCGCTGGGAGCGTGAAGGCGTAAGCCAAAACGGTGTTGGTCAGACTGAGGACAGCGAAGCCAAGAAGCCTCCTTACATTTTCAACATCACTCGTGGCACGGCTAATGATTTCGCCACTACCTGTTTGCTGCACCCAGCCGGGCTCCTGCAGCAGCATTTGATCAAATAATTTTTGGCGTAATTCCACTTCAACTTGCCGCCCAACCCCAAACACCAATTGGCGAGAAATCAGCCGGGCAATCCCCATACACGTGGCCAGCAGCACGATGAAACCGGCTTGACGCAGTACGTCGGAGATTGCGAACCCGTCTTGAAGGTCATCAATCACCCGCCTCACTTCAAGCGGGATCGTGACGCTGAGAATATTCACCACAACCAGAGTCAGGGCTCCCACCACAACCGTGCGACGGTGCGGACGCAGATAGCGGCCGATTAAATCGAGACGGAAGGCGGCCATGCCTGGTGCAGAACAGCTATCAACCTAGGCATTCGTCTTGGTTAAAAGTTGGTTCGCAACCTCCCTTCCTGCGAGTCACAGCTGGTTACTTATCGATCTGGTCATTGCCTCGTTTGTGGGTGATAGTGGAGAAGTCCCCATTACCCGGCCCGGCGTGCATCTGCACACCGGGTTTTTTTCTGACCAGCTCCTTCAATCGCGTTTCTTTCATGGTCACTGCATCAGCGTCCTGGTCCCAACTACTTGAGCAATTGTTGGTTGGAAACGTTTTGTCTAAGGAGAACGCTGCTGCGCTCATGGAGGCCTGGCTGGCGGAAGAGCTCACGCCAGTTCAGACAGGTGCATTCCTCGCTGCGTTGCGCGCACGCGACGTTCAAGGCACAGAACTCGCTGCGATGGCCCAGGTTTTGCGCAAGGCGTGTGCGCTCCCAGACGCCAAACCAAACCTTGCTCTTGTCGACACCTGTGGAACGGGTGGTGATGGGGCCAATACCTTCAATATTTCAACAGCTGTGGCGTTCACAGCGGCGGCCTGTGGGGCCAATGTCGCGAAACATGGCAACCGCAGCGCCAGTGGAAAGGTTGGCTCTGCGGATGTTCTTGAGGGGTTGGGATTGCAACTCAAGGCTCCATTGGAAACAGTGGTGGGCGCCTTGTCTGCCTCCGGAGTGACGTTCCTTTTTGCACCTGCATGGCATCCAGCACTCGTGAATCTTGCTCCGCTTCGCCGCAGCTTGGGGGTGCGAACGGTGTTCAACCTGCTTGGCCCTTTGGTGAATCCACTCACACCAGAAGCTCAAGTTCTTGGTGTTGCCAAAGCTGAACTGTTGGACCCGATGGCGGAGGCGTTGCAACAACTCGGGCTCACTCGCGCTGTTGTTGTGCATGGCGCAGGAGGGCTGGATGAAGCCTCGCTAGAGGGACCCAATCAAGTGCGCATTCTTGAAGATGGCAACGTTCGTTCCGATCAACTCAGGGCCTCTGATTTTGGTTTGACTCCTGCCCCCCTTGATGCATTGCGGGGTGGGGATTTGGTGACCAATCAGCAGATTCTTGAGGCGGTCTTGAAGGGTGAAGCTCCTGCTGCCCATCGTGATGCGGTTGCCTTGAACACCGCGCTGGTCCTTTGGGCTGCAGGGATTCAGTCTGATTTGTCTGAAGGAGTTCAACAGGCTTTAACAAGCTTGGAGGAAGGTCAGCCGTGGCATCGACTTGTGTCTCTGCGTGATGCCCTGGAAGGTCGCAAGGAAGAATGAAGAGGCCATGGCTGACACTCGCTTCTGCTAATGACCGCTCCTAACCCATTCACAGCGCGTTTGGTCCTGCAGGACGGCACGGTTCTCGAGGGCTTTGCCTGCGGTCAGCGCGGCAGCGTGATCGGCGAGGTGGTCTTCAACACTGGGATGACGGGATATCAAGAGGTTTTAACGGATCCCAGTTACTCAGGGCAGCTCATCACGTTTACGTACCCGGAGATCGGCAATACGGGTGTTAATCCAGATGACCAAGAGGCGGATCAGCCTCATGCCCGTGGATTGATCGTGAGGCAGATGGCCCCTCAAGCGAGCAATTGGCGAAGCAAACAGTCTCTCCCTGAATGGATGGAGCAAAACGGTGTGATCGGCATTCATGGTGTGGATACCCGTGCTCTGGTGAGGCATCTGCGCGAATTGGGCCCCATGAACGGTGTGATCAACAGCGATGGTCGCCCAGCTCTTGATCTTTTAGAGGATCTCAAGCAAGCCCCTTCGATGGAGGGGCTCAACCTGGCTGATCAGGTGACTACCCCAACCGCCTACCGCTGGTCCAAGCCCTGCCGTGTCGCGTTTGACCAACGGTTTCAAACGCGTCCTGAACGTCCTTATCGGGTTGTAGCCATTGATTTCGGGATTAAGCGAGCCATTCTTGAGCGATTGGTTAGCCACGGTTGTGACCTAACCGTTTTACCCGCCAATACTGATCTCAATACCGTGCTCTCTCACGAGCCGGAAGGTGTTTTCCTCTCCAACGGACCTGGTGATCCAGCGGCTGTGCAATCAGGCATCACGTTGGCCAAAAGTTTGCTGGAACATCGTCAGCTGCCGATGTTTGGGATCTGTTTGGGTCATCAAATTCTGGGATTGGCCCTCGGAGGCACAACGTTCAAGTTGGCCTATGGCCATCGAGGCCTTAACCATCCCTGTGGCAGCACCGGTCAGGTGGAAATCACAAGCCAAAACCATGGGTTTGCTCTGGATGCCTCTTCACTGCCCGCGGACAAAGTAGAGGTGACTCATTTCAATTTGAACGACCGCACCGTGGCGGCATTTGCCCATCGGAATCAACCGGTTTTTGGCGTTCAATATCACCCTGAAGCAAGCCCTGGCCCCCATGATGCAGATCATCATTTCGCCCGCTTTGCCGGCTTGATGGCAGATCGCCGTTGAATCTTGATGAGATCGTGGTGAGAAGGAGACAATCTCCCTAAGATTGTTCCCAACAGAATTTCGGGGGATGAGTCCCATTACTGAACTGCAGCGATTAACCGTTTCGCTTCGGGGTGGCTTCGAGCAGAAGGGTGGCTGCGTGGTGTTTCATTTCACCGGTCAGCTTGATGCCTACTCCGAGAGTCAGTTCATGACCTACGTGACTGATGTTTTGAAACCGAATAAGTCACCGGCCGTGATTGACCTCATCAAGATTGATTTTCTTGACTCGTCTGGCCTGGGTGTTCTTGTTCAATTTGCCAAACAATGCAAAGACTCCAAGCGACGCTTTGCGGTTGTTGGCAATGCCCGCGTTGTTCAAACCGTCAAGTTGGTGAAACTTGAGGAGTTTCTCCACCTATCGGAAGATCTCGATAAGGCTGTTGGCCAATTTGCAACTTGAGTGACTGGATTCGTTCTCAGTTGCCACAAGAGCCTGAGCGTGATCTTGGATCGTTACAGCTCGCTTGGCTGGGAGATGCTGTGTGGGAACTGCATCAAAGACTGAGATTTTGCAAAACTCCAGGACGATCCCAGGATCTACACCAAGCGGTTGTTTCTTTAGTTAGGGCTGATGCTCAAGCCGCCGCTTTAGAAAAACTTGAGCCGTTTTTGACGGATCAGGAACGCGATTATGTGAGGCGTGGACGCAATCGGGCTGGTCGAGGACCTAAGCGAGCGGATGCCGGCGTGTATGGGAGAGCTACGGGATTTGAGACAATGATTGGCTGGCTCTTTTTGCAGAATCCGGCGCGGCTTGCGCAGCTCTTGGATCGACTCGAGGAGACCGACACCGTCCTGTCATAACCACCCCTGCAATGAGCTCACGATTCGATCGCCGCCCCCCCTCCAGCTCTGGCAGCGGCTCAGGTTCACGCGGTCGACGTCCGTTTCGTGATGGATCACCACCCATACGTCGCGATCGTGATGACAGCTGGGGGGGGCGTCCTGAAAAGGGAAATAGCGAACGAGCTTCCAGTGACCGACGTCCCTCGGATCGCCGCTTTTCAGAACGTCGTTCTGGGGACGCGTATGGAACGGACCGCCGGCCTGCTTTTGATCGCCGCTCTTCCGATCGAAAACCCTCGGATCGACAGTTTTCTGATCGAAAGTCTTCGGATCGATACTCTTCGGATCGACAATCGTCTGATCGACGGCCCTCCTTTGACCGTCGCTCTGCCGAGGGCCGTTCTTCAGGCAACCGTTTTTCCGATCGTCGCTCAAGAGATTCGGGCCCGAGTGACCGCCGGTCTTCCTTTGATCGTCGCCCCTCAGTCGACCGGTCCTCAGATCGCTTCTCAGATCGTTCCACTGGAGATCGGTCCTTAACGGATCGTTCCTCTTCAGACCGGTTCAATGACAGTCGTCCCCCTGAAGGCTCTTTCTCAGATCAACGTTTTTCCGAACGTCGTTTTAAAGATTCGGGCTCAACGGATCGCAGGCCGTCTTTTGATCGCCGCTCTTCTGATCGCTCCAACGGAGACCGTCGAGCACGTTTTGCGGAGCGTCGTGGTCAGGGCGGAAGCGGCGGTAAAAGCTTTTCAGCACGCTTGGACGACAAACCCCGTGGTGAGTCCAGTCCTCATGCGGCGGAGGCTGTTGCCGATGATTTGCTTTGGGGGCGTCATGCCACTCAGGCTGCTTTAGAGGCAGGCAGGCCCATCCATCGCATTTGGTGTACCTCTGAGCTGCGCAGTGCCTCGAAGTTCCTTCAGCTTCTTAGGGATGCCAAATCGTCTGGAGTGTTGGTTGAGGAGGTCACCTGGGCAAGGCTTGGCCAGCTCACCGGTGGCGCTGTGCACCAGGGCATTGTGTTGCAAACTGCCGCAGCTGAAACCTTTGACCTCGATGATTTGGTGAATGGATGCAGTGCCTTGGACGAGGCACCGCTTTTGTTAGCCCTAGATGGTCTGACCGATCCCCATAATTTGGGAGCCATTGTGCGCTCAGCTGAAGCGCTCGGAGCACATGGCGTAGTGCTTCCTCAGCGAAGAAGTGCTGGATTAACGGGCTCTGTTGCCAAGGTTGCTGCCGGCGCCCTTGAGCACTTACCTGTTGCTCGGGTCGTCAATCTCAACCGTTCCCTTGAGACCCTGAAATCGTCTGGTTATCGGGTTATTGGCTTAGCTGAGGAAGGTGATCTCACCCTTGAGGAGGTGGATCTGGATGGTCCGCTTGTGATTGTGACTGGCTCTGAAGGGCAAGGACTGTCGATGTTGACGCGTCGTCATTGCGATCAGTTGATCCGCATTCCCTTGCGGGGCGTTACCCCCAGTTTGAATGCATCGGTCGCTACGGCCATTTGTGTGTACGAGG
>Ga0257106_1000932_pt1 | contig 15570 bp, 17 predicted proteins | sample LP_taG_3_FD_190177 | JGI IMG/M metagenome (GOLD analysis project Ga0257106, IMG submission 190177) | Marine microbial communities from Northeast Subartic Pacific Ocean, Canada - LP_J_2011_P26_10m | ecosystem: Environmental > Aquatic > Marine > Oceanic | place: Canada: Northeast Subartic Pacific...
CCTGATTTTGTAGATTTATTAGGTAATAACCTTTTCGTTGAAAAGCTTGTTAATGCTGATACTGCAAGTACTGGATTATTTGTTACTGTAAATGAAGATTTATTTAGCGGTGATATTTTAATAGACGGTGTACCTGGAGGAATTGATATGATAGGACACAACATTGAATATACTCAAGCTACTTCAATCCAAGATGATGTTAATTTCTTATCATACGGTGGATCAATTGTTTCTGATTTATCTTATGCAAGAACTGGAACTTTAGCTGCAACTGTGGTAAATGCTTCTAGTACAATCACTAAAGCAATACCAACAGCAGGAGGTATACAATTACAATTTGTAAATACTAATGATCCTAAAGATGCGTTATGGACTGCAATGAGTGGAATGAGAGCAAATACTTCTACTTTAGTAGGATCATTCCTATTAGATCCAGTAACCGGAGAATGGGTACCAGTAACATCTGTACAAACTGTAGGTAATACTGTAACTGTATTATTATCAGATGTTGGTTCAACTCAATTATCTGATTGGCCAACAGCTAATGGCGTAAGTTATACATTAATTAATGAAGCTGACTTTGGATTCGTAAGAAATACAAATGTAAGCGGTGGAGCTGCTGGAATTATCGGTTCTTATGGATCAGTATTACAAGCACAATTTGCCAACGGTACTTTAACTGATGGTGATGAAGCAGTTTACAAAGATGCATTAGGAACATTTACTTCGTTCTTAGCAATGAATGCTATTGATTTTGGATGGATTATTGATGGACCAGGCGCAACTAGTACAAGTGGTGCATCTCCAACTAAGAGAGCAATTTCTGATCCTGCTTATTATATACCGGCAGTTTCAATAACTCCTTATGAGCAAGATTCATTTACAACATTAACATCACAATCTGAATTTACAATTGATGGAACAGGACAATTTATTAAATCCGACGGTACTGCGTTATGGCCAGTAAATACTTTAGGAGTTCAAACTCTGAAAGGTGCTCTTAACCTTACTGTAGATATTCTAGGTGATTCATTAAATGAACCATCTCTTAAACCAAATGAAATTCTTATAGCAACAGAATCACCAGAAATTGCTGATATTGTTGTAGGAAATTATTTAGTACATTTTGAAGGTTCTGTAACTATACCACATTCAAGGTTAACAAGAATAAATATTGTAGAAGGTGGATTAACTCCTTCTGAATATTCTATTATACCTGCAGGCAAAACTGCTGTAAAGGTAACATGCCAATCTTCTGTAAGTGTAACTGCTCAAGGAGCTTTAAAAACAGTAGAGGTTTATTATCCAATTGATTCTTGGGTTGATTACCTTAATGTATTTGAATTACCTGGATTTAAATTAGATTCAAGTAAACATGTACCTAATGGAACAAATTCTAGACAGAATAAATGTTTAAGTCCTATATTAGGAGGAACAAATTTATATAAAGCTTTAATAGACAGAGAAACAATTAACTTCCGTTATTTAGTAGATACTTATGGAAATGGAATTGAAGCAAACTGTAAAGCAATTTATACAAATCTATGTATGAGTAGAAAAAATGCATTTGCAATAGTTAATGCTCCATCGGCAAAAGACTTTAAGAAAAATACCGATCCAAGCTTTACTGATGCAATCGGCGGTTTATCTTCTAAGTTTATATCTGAAGGTGGAAATCTTGCATTGAATCCAACTGTTAGATTCTCATTACCTGCTGCTACAAGCGGTGGATCTTGGGGTGGATATTATTATCCTTTCTTAACTGTTAGAGATTTAGGAAAGAACATAAGTGTTCCTCCTGCTGCAAATGTATCTAATAACTTTATTCTTAAATATGAAAATGCTTTACCGTGGTCAATCGTGGCTGGTGTAAGACGTGGAGTAATAGGCGGAAATGGAGTTGTAGGATTAGAAATTAATCTTGATCAAGATGATCGTTATTACTTAGAGCCATTCGGAATTAATCCGATTGTATTCCAAAGTGGAACAGGACCGACTATATTTGCAAATAAAACTGCACAACAGGTTCCAAAATCTGCTTTAAGCTCAATTAATGTTAGAGAGGTTGTAATTTATATCCAAGATGGTATTGAAGCAATCCTTAAAAACTACTTATTTGAATTTAATACAGCTCAGACAAGATTAGAAATTAAAACATTAGCTGACAACTTCTTATCAACTGTTCAAAATGATGATGGTGTTTATGATTATAGAAATATAATGGATGAAACTAATAACACACCAGAAGTAATTGACCAGAACGTAGGTATCCTAGATACATATATTGAACCAACTAGAGGAATGGAAATTCTTGTACAAAGAACAACTATTTTAAGAACAGGTGCAATTAGTACAGGAAACTTTCAATAAGAGGTAACAAAAGAAGAATATATAAAAAAACAAATAAAATATGCCACTACCACATTATACCCAATCAAGGGCCAGTAGCCAAAGGTACGAACCTATTCAGCCTAACCTATTTGAGGTGACTGTATTTTCACCATTAGGGGATGATACGGGTTTAATCTTAGAGCAAGTGAATTCAATAGGAGGATTAAATAATTTAAATCCAACAATTGAACCAGTAAATCAAAAGTATAAATTTGCTGATAGATCTTATGCAGGAATGCCAAGTTCTACAATGGTTGATTTAACTCTTAACTTCAGTCTTAACTTGAATGAAGCTAATGAAAACTATATTTACAATACTTTCCGTAATTGGAACAATTTAATCTACAATCCATTAACTGGAGAAATGGGATTAAAGAAGGATTATGTTGGAAGTATGATTGTAGTTCAATATAACAGAGCAGGAGATATCTTCAGAAAGATTACATTTAAAGATGTATTCCCAACAGGACAACCTGATTTTGTAGATGAGTTAAATTATACTACACAAGATGCCGCTCAATTAACAATGACTTACAAATGTGATCATTGGGTTGAGGAGAACGTAGGAGCATAAATTACATATTAAACTGGGAATATTATGTATTCCCAGTTTTTTTGCTTTCTCTCTAATATATAATATAAAATATATAATATAGAAAAATGATAATCTATAAATTACAACAACAAAAAACAAACAAAGTTTATGTAGGATATTCTGTAAATGATAACCCAAATAACTTTGGAACAGGAAAATATATCAAAAGAGCAGTTAAAGATTTTGGAACTAAAGCTTTTAATAGAGAAGTTATGGAAGTCTTTGATAATGATGAATCTTTGAGCGATGTATTAAAAAGAGTAGAATATTGGATTAATAAATTTAAATCCGATAATCCAAAATATGGTTTTAATGAAACTGTACAAGAAATGATTCCACAGAGAAAAAGACTTACTAAAAAATTACAAGTTTTATTAACACCTGAGGACGAAGAAAGCTTAAACACAATAATTATACAAAAATCAATGGAAAGAGCAACAAGACCTGTTGCAATATCTAGATATGTTAGACAATTAATAGTAGAGCATATAGTTGAAGAAACCAAACCAGAAAAACAATTAATAAAAAACAATTAAACGATGTCAAACGAACACCAAGAAAATATTAAAAAGGAATTTGCTGCATCCGAAGGTATACCTGTTGAAGCTACTGAAACAGTAGAAGCAGTAGAAACTCCTAAAGAAGTAGTACAAGAATTAGGTAAAGTTGATACTAATCGCCAACTGGATAAGATTACATCAGACGATCCGGAAATTAAGAGATTAAATGCAATGGTCGGTTATACTCAACTAGACTTAAATACATTTCCATCTAAAGGAAAATTTTATAGAGATGATTTTGAAATTCATATTAGACCTGCAAAGGTTGCTGAAATTAGATCTTTTTCTACAATTGATGAAAATAATTTAAAAGAAGTTGATGAAGGATTAAATAATATTGTATTGTCATGCTGTAAAGTACAATACGGAGTTCAACGAGGATCTTATAAAGATATCCTTGAAGAAGATAGAGTTTATTTAATTTTATCCATTAGAGAGCTAACATTTAAAACAGGTGAGCAAACTCTTATGATGCCAGTTAGTAAAAGATCTTGTAAAACTAATAACTGTAAGTCTCAAGAGACTATGGAGTTAAGAACAGATAATTTACAATTTAATTTAGTAGGGGATTCAATCGAAAAATATTATGATCCTGCTGATAAATGTTATTCTATAACAACAAAGAGTTATGGTATGATTAAAATGGCTCCACCTACAATCGGTGTAATGAGGGCGATAACTGATTATATCAGAGATAGAGAAGAGCAAAATAAAAGCTGGGATAAATCTACATTAGCTATCTTACCTTATCTACAGAGAGAATGGCGAGGATGGAATGAAAAAGATATCTTTGCAAAGATTACTTCTTTTCAGGGCTGGGATGCTACAAAGTATACAATTGTATATAGATTAGCTGAAGATTTAAAAATCGGTGTAAAACCGGAAATGGGATTCCCATGTAAAAGCTGCGGTGAGGAGGTCACCGTTCCGCTCACGTTTCCCGGCGGTATCAAGGCTCTCTTCCTTATTCCAGATATCTCTTCTGAACTTCTTTAAGGTTAGAGTATTATTATTAGAAAAGTTGCATCTCCAGCCTACAGAGCTGGATTTGCTTCCTTACTATGAGTATGAATATACTTTAGAAATTTATAATGATCTGTTAAAAGAGCGTAATAAGCAAGAGCAACAAAATACTAAAGAGGCTGAAGATAAATACAATATGGATGGCCTAAAAAACCAAGCAAGCAAAAGTATGAGTAATTATAAAACTCCTTCTATGCCGAAGATATCCATGCCAAAATTGTAAAAAATAAACCTGAATGGCTGCCGTAACATTAAAAGATTTAATGGATCCGTTAACTAAGATCCAAGCTGCTACTGAAGCAACTGCAGAAGGCTTAGGTAATTTGGCTTCGGTTTTAGATCAAACAAATAAAACTCAACAAGATTCTAGTCAGGCTACTGCTAATTCTATAGATGCCTTAGCTGGTAGTGTAGCTGCAAGTGGGCAGGTTGGTGACGGTATTCAAGAAGCTATATTACAAGAGCTTAAATTACAAACACAATTGTTAAAAAAACGACAAGGTGGTGGTATAGCTAATTTATTTGGAGGTAAGGGTGGTGGAAAGAGTAAAGGAATGGCTGCAGGTGGTAATGCATTTAAAATGTTAGGTGCAGGTACTATTGAAATGGCAAAAGGTTTATTATTATTTATGCTAGTCCCAAAAAAGACTGTTACTAAATTTAATGACTTTGTAAGAAACCAAATAGAGATGTGGGGTGAATCTGATCCAAAGAAAATGGAAAAAGGTGCAGCGGCAATGGAAGCAATGGGATCGTCTATACTTACATTTTCTAAGGCATTAGCATTATCTGCTTTATTATTAATTCCTGCTGCATTAGGTATTCCACTATTATATCTTGCAACGGCTATGATAGTTCCTCTATTCTTATTATTAGGAATGGGAGAAAAACAAATTAAGAAAGGTGCAGAGTCAATGGAAATGATGGGTAAAGGTATGAAATCCTTTGCTATAGGTTTAGCTTTATTTGCTCTTACTACATTCTTTATTTTAATGCAACCTACAATATTAATAGGCATGGTTGCTAGTTTAGTATTAATGGGTGGTGCTATTGCTTTATTAGGAATGGCAGATAAACAAATTAGAAAAGGTTCTGTTGCATTAGTAATGATGGGAATAGGTCTTGCTGTATTTGGTTTAGGGTATGCAGCCTTTGCAGGTTTAATGATGGCTGTTAGTCCAACAATAGAATCTATATTTATACAAGTAGGAGTTTTATTAGGAATTGGAATAGCCACAGCTATATTAGGAGCACTGTTTGCTAATATTGTTAAAGGTGCAATATCCTTAGCTGCTATGGGTGTAGGTTTATTAATATTTGGATTAGGGTACATTCCATTTTCTCATGCTACTAAAGATACTACAATGGAAGATGTTGGAGTACAAGGCGCATTATTATTAATGTTAGGTTTAGAATTTGCAGCAGCAGGATTCGGTGCAATGTTTATTATACCTGGAGCACTTGCTTTTGCTGCAATAGGTGGAGCTTTATTACTTTTAGCACCGGGATTGACCGCAATAAAAAAAGTTAGCTTTGATGAACAAGATGCTAAAGATTTAACAACTACATTAGCTGGTGTTAAGTTAGCATTTGTAGGACCGCCTAAGGGTGGTGGTGTTAGTGGATTCTTTAAGAGTATAGCTGGTGCAATAAGTGGTGGCGCCGATGCTGTTGCTATGGTTTCAGCAGCAGCAGGGTTTGCAGCAGCAGGTATGGCATTAAGTAAATTATCAGTAGGCCTAAAGGCTTATCAAAAATTAGATTGGACTTCTGAAGAAAGTGTACAATTAGCTGAAGTATTATCTGGTATAACAACCGCATTTGCTCAGGCAGGTGGAGAAGCTGCAACCCCAACAGGTTTATTTGGAAAAGTATTTGGAAATGCATTTAGTCCTAATGCTACTAAGAAAGGTATAGATTCTGTAATGGGTGCAGGTAAAGCATTAACTAGTATAGCAGTAGGTTTAACAGAATTTCAAAAATTAGTAGATAGCAAAGTAGACTTTAATGTTTTAGGAATAGCTATTGAAGATACTGTTGGATTTGTACAAAGAGCATTTGCTGCTGTTGCTGATGAAGGTCAAGTTGCAGCGGGCGGTTTCTTTGGAACTCTGTTTGGAATTAAAAAGAATAAGGTTGCAGAAGGATTAGACGCAGTCCAAGGTGCAGGTTCAGCTTTAACTGGTATTGCTAATGGATTAACTGGATTTCAAAAATTAATAGATAGTAAAGTTGATTTCGGAGATCCTGCTGATCCAAAACCAGGGACTCTTGCATATGCTGTAATTAATACAGTAGGTTTTGTACAAAAAGCATTCTCTGCAATTGGTAGTCAAAAAGATGTTGACAAAGGAGGTTTCTTTGGAGGTCTATTTGGAATTAAGCAGAATGCAGTAAAAAAAGGTATAGAATCAGTACAAGGTGCAGGTGATGAATTAAGTAAAATAGCTACAGCAATATCAACATTTTCTGGTATAGAAGATCCAGAGGCAGTGGCTGAAAAAATTAAATTAACTTTAGGTTTAGTTGGAGATGCATTTGCTAGTATTGGTGGAAAGGAAAATGAAGACAGTGATTCTTCTTTTTTTGGTTTAATTAACTGGGATGAAAATAAAATACAAAAAGGTATTGAGGCTGTTGATGGAGCCGGTGCAGCATTAACTGATATTGCAACAGGACTTAAAGCATTCAGTGGTGATTTTCAACCAGAAGCTGTTGCTGTATCTGTTGGTAAATTATTAACTTCTATAGGAACTGCATTTACTGATCTTTATGACTCTAACCCATATATATCAGGTGAGCTGGAAGACTTTAGTACATTTATAGTCACATTAGGGGATGTTGCAGAAAAAGGACAATTGGATAAAGCAGCAGACGGTATTTCTAAAATTGCAGACTCCATTAATAAAATTGATATTGATAAAACAGTTGCTTTCGGTGAATTATTTAGATCTAGTGCAGATTTATCTAGTAGCAGTGGAGCGTATAGAGCTTTAGGTAGAGCAGTAGAAGATATCAGAGATATGCTAGCAGAACAAAGTGGAGGTGGAATATTAGGTGCTGTTAGTAGAGCAGGTGGTGCAATCATAGATAAAGCCACAGGAAATACACCAACAAAGAAAGCATCCGCGTTTGGTGGTGGTGGGAGTGATCCAAAACTACAAAAAACATTGAGTAGAGTAGCAGGTGCACTTGAAAAATTACCTGGCCAAATTTCACAAATACAACTTTCAGTAAAACCTGCAGGTGTAGGAGAATAAATACTTTAAGATTTCTTAAACTATCTTTAATTTTAGCTATATAATATTTATAACAGTTAAAGTTAAATAGAATAGTATGAAGAAAAATATAGTTTGGTTTGATTTAGAAACCACAGGAATCAGCACAACAGCTGACCGCATCATTGAGATCTGTATGATTAAAACAGATTTTGATGGTAATGAGATTGAAACTTACAATCAATTAGTAAATCCAGGAAATGTAGCAATGAGAGCCGAAGCTGAAGAAAAGCACGGCATATCTTTAGAGATGTTAAAGGATAAACCAACCTTTGAAATGATAGCATCTGAAATCAATGACTTTATTGGTGATAGTGACTTAGGAGGGTATAATGCCTTATTCTTTGATGTTCCTTTCTTATGCGAGGAATTTATGAGATGTGGTATTGTATTTAACCACAGAGGTAGAGCTGTAATGGATCCTTTCCTTATATACAGTAACTATGAAAAACGAGATCTAACAAATACTTATAAAAAATTCACAGGTAAAGATTTAGAGGGTGCACATAGAGCTGAAGCTGATGTTAGAGCTACTATGGAAATATTTCAAAAACAAAGAGAAGTATATGATATGCCACAAACTGCTGAAGAAATTGATAAGGTTGTAAATACTCGTAGAGCTGATCAGGTTGACTTAGGAGGTAAGTTAAAATTTGATGAAATTAATGGAAAGAGAACAATCATATTTAATTTTGGAAAGAATAAAGGTAAACCGTTTAAAGAAGTATTTGAAATGGATGGTAGATATATTGATTGGATTATTGATAAGGGAGAATTCTCTACCGAATTAAAAGTCATATGTAGAAAACTCGTAGCAAAGTTTAAAGCAGAAGAAAATAAAAATATACAAATGCCATATTAAACTTTCAGAAAGAGAGAAAGTTTGTTATTATTATAATATACTAAACATAAAGATAAGATGAATAGATTAGAAGACGCCAGCCTAGCAAACGATTTAGGTTTCCACAATTATGATTTCCTAGCAGCAATAGAAGACCTTGAAAAAGTATGCGGTCCAGTAATGTACACTGATCCTGATGTTGATGAAGTAACACAAAATGAGTGGGAAATGCAAACTGAGGATGGTACACCTTTTACTATTTATGACTTTAAAGAATTTAGAGAATATCCTAAGTCTGAAAAGATTACATGGCATATAGGATCAGGTAATAGATTTGGATCAAAGAAAGGATATGAAGAATTAAAAAGGGCATTTCATCTACATCCTAAGGTTATGTATAATATATAATAAAGTTCATTGAATTAATGGGGGTGACCGGTTTTTGACAATTTGATTGAAATAAGAACCACAGCACTGGGTGATGACCTACATCAATCTTAGCCGACAACGCTGAGTTAGCAATGGCTGCCTAAGTAGGTAAGTAATGCTCATCATGTTATTAGTATGCTTGTAAATAACTAAGATGTAAAAGGAAGCAGATTGTGGTTTAGTAATGTACCCTAAACATTACAACCAATAGAGCCTTTATGATTTTGTGGCCATGGGATATCAAAATTTGATTTTGGAAGTTTAAAGAAACTTATCCTAAGCTGTAAGAAATGTTTTTATGAATACTTATTGGACGTGGGTTCGAATCCCACCACCTCCACAAATGGGGAATTAGCTCAGCTGGCTAGAGCGCCTGCCTTGCACGCAGGAGGTCATCGGTTCGACTCCGATATTCTCCACAATAATAAAAATAAAAATAGTTAAATAAGTAATGACAACAAATCAAGAAACAAACAACGGGCAAACTCAGATTAATCAAACTAGGAACTCGTTTAATGACAAAGTATCTAAGTATAGAATGCTAGGCTCTTCTAAAAAGGTACAGTGGGATAACACAAGAAGAAACAGATCAATATGAAAAAAGATTATGAGTATGTAATTCAAGTAATAAGAAATAAGGATAATAAATTAATACATTATCCTGCCGTTAAAAACTTGATAGATATTTGGGTAACTAAATGGAAAGGCTCTAATGAATATAGTAAAAACATATTTGATGTTTATTTACATTCTCTTAACATTAACCTAAAAAGATCATTCAGGTAAACAAACCTTTAAACTTACTATATAAAAATAAAAATACATGGCAGTTAATATTGAAAAGAAATACCAGAAATTAACAGATACAGAACATGTACTGTTAAGGCCTGGTATGTATGTAGGATCAATTAAGCCACATACTGAAGAAGTATTTTTACCTACCAAAGGAAAGGATCAATTTCAATTAACTGAAGTAACTTATAATCCAGGATTCTTAAAACTGTTTGATGAAATAGTTTCTAATTCAGTAGATGAACATAAAAGAAACACCAAATTAAATAAAGTTAAAATTAATATAGATATGTCTACAGGATTAATATCTATATGGGATAATGGTGGAATACCTGTAAAGATTCATAAAGAGTATGATGAGTGGGTACCTGAAATGATATTTTCTAATTTAAAAACAGGAAGTAATTTTGATGATACTGAAGATAGAATTGTTGTAGGAACTAACGGTGTAGGTAGTACACTTACAAATATATTTAGTAAAGAATTTACAATTGAAACATGTGATGGCAAAAAACAGTTTAATCAAACTTTTAGTAATAACATGGCTGATAGAACTAAGCCAAAAATTACAAATAAGAAAACTCCTCATACGCAAATAACTTATTTAACAGATTTTGCAAGGTTCGGTTTAAAAGGTATTAATAAGAATCATTATTTAATGATTACTAAAAGGCTTATTGATATTGCTGCATGTAATCCTACTCTAAAGATTTATCTAAATGATAAACCAATTGCATTTAGAACATTTAAAGATTATGCTAGTCGTTATGTAACTCCAGTCTTTTATGAACAATCAGAACATTGGAAAATTGGTATTGGTCATTCTACCACAGGATTTAAAGCAATATCATTTGTTAATTCTGTTGAAACAAAAGATGGCGGTACACATGTTAATAATATAGATTGGCAAATTACATCTTATCTTAGAGAAAAGATAAAAAGAAAATATAGAGTAGATGTAAAACCTTCTGAATTAAGACAACATTTATATTTGTTTATTAACTGTACTGTTATTAATCCAGCGTTTTCTTCTCAAACAAAAGAAAAGCTAATTACAGCTCCAAAGGATTTTGGTACAAGCCATACATTAAGTGAAAAGGTTTTAAGACAAGTTTTAAATTCTGAAATTATACAATCAGTATTAGATTGGATTGAAAGAAAAAAAGAAGCTGATGAAAGATCTAAATTAAGAAAGCTAAATAAAGGTTTAGATAAAACAAAAGTATTAAAATTAATTGATGCAAAGAAAAGAGGCATTAGAGAAAAATGTACACTTGCTATTTTTGAAGGTGATTCTGCATCATCTGCATTTAGAAGATATAGAGAACCACAATATCAAGGAGCATTTCCACTAAGAGGTAAATTTATTAATGTTAGAGAATTACCTGCATCTAAAGTTGTACAGAATAAAGAGGTGCAATCAATGATGGCTGCTATGGGTTTAAAGATCGGACATGAACCTAAAGACTTAAGGTATGGAAAAATATTATTGTATACTGATGCAGATGTAGACGGTAATTCTATTTCAGCTTTATTAATTAATTTCTTAGGTAAGTATTGGCCAGAATTATTTAGTGAAGGTAGAATATTAAAAGTAGAAACACCTTTAATGGTTGCAAAGAAAGGTAAGGAATCTTTAAACTTTTATTCTGATGAAGAATATAAAGAATGGGAATCTAAGCAGAAAAATTTAAATTCTTGGTCAATTGAATATAAGAAAGGTTTAGCTGCATTAGAGGATGCTGAATATAAGGAGATCATTAGAAGCCCGAGAACCTTTACATTAACAAAAGATAATGAATTTAACAATACATTAGATATCTGGTTTTCTAAAGATTCTACACCTCGTAAAAGCAAGATCCTTGGCCACGAAGTAAAAACTATTAACAAAAAATCATTATTTTAATGAAGAGAACAGTAACATCCTTTTTTGATAAAGAATATTTAGAATATGCTAAATATGTGGTAGAGAATAGAGCTATACCAAGTTGTATAGATGGCCTTAAACCTACACAAAGAAAAGTTGTTTATATCGCAAATAAGATATGGAAAACTGGTAATGAAAAGCCAATGAAATTATTTCAGCTTGCGGGTAGGGTTGCAGCTGAGGCGTTTTATCATCATGGTAATACTTCATTAGAATCTTCAATGGTTGGTATGGCTCAAAAGTTTAAAAACTCATTACCATTATTAGAAGGCATAGGTCAGTTTGGATCTTTAAGATCTCCATCTGCTGGTGCACCTCGTTACATAAGTGCTAAACTACATCCTAATTTTAGATTACTTTATCAAGATTTTGAATTACTTGACAATAAAATAGAAGAAGGTGAAAAAATAGAACCAGAACATTTCTTACCTATAGTTCCAACTGTTATATTAAATGGTACATCAGGTATTGCAGTAGGTTTTGCTACTAATATATTAAATAGAAATCCTAAAGATGTAGTAGATGCATGTATTTCTGAAGTAAACGGAAAAAGAATGAAAACTTTAGCCCCTTGGATTGAGGAATTCAAAGGTACATTTACTAGAGACTTAGAGAATCCTAAAACATGGAAGATTAGCGGTTCTTATCAGGTTATCAATACTAACACTGTAAAGATTACTGCAATACCTCCTAATTATACATATGAAAGATATGAAGAAATATTAAATCTTTTACAAGAAAAAGGTATTATTATTTCTTATGATGATAATTCATCTGAAACAATAGAATATGTTTTAAAATTTAAAAGATCTATTTTAAAAGATTTAATTTCTAAAGATAGATTAGAACGAGCATTAAGGTTAAATACACAAGAAACTGAAAATCTTACAACTATAGACGAAAACGGTGAACTCAAAATATTTAATAAAGCTGAAGAAATAGTAAAACATTTTGTGAGTGTTAGGTTAGGTTGGTATCAAACTAGAAAAGATTATTTAATTAACAAAACAGAAAAACAATTAGCATTAGTAACAAATAAAGCTAAATTCATTAAAGATATTATTGATGGTAAACTAAAAATTAATAATGTTCCTAAAGATAAAATTATAGCTTATCTAAAAACTAATGATTATGATACAGTACATGGATCATATGATTATCTTTTATCAATGGCTATTCATTCTTTAACCAAAGAAAGATATGAAAAACTATTACAAGAAAAAGAAGGGTGTATTATTGCTCTTAAAACATTAAAAGCAACAGATCCTAAAGAAATGTATTTAACAGATCTTAAAAAATTAAAGGCAGCAATTAAGTAAACTTTTTTTAAAAACAACATATAATAATAAATCAATACACTATGAAAACATTTCAGTTTTGTATTAAAAAGGATTGCAGAACCGCATGCGAAGCAAAGAATGAATCTGATGCATGGAAATGGTTAGCAGCAACAAAACAATTAACGGTAGATGCAGTCAAAAAACTATACTACATAAAATCAAACTAATTATGATAAAAGAACAATCATCAATTGTTGATTCATCAATGATCAACAAGTATGTTTATAACTTTGCTACTAAAACTCTTAAGGTTGAGTTTACTGGTGGTGCTTTATATGAATATGCAAACGTAGAACCTGATTTATATGATAACCTATGTAAAGCAGAATCCATTGGTAAATTCTTTAACGAGAAAATTAAAAATAACTTTGAACACATACAACTATTAACAGACTAATATATGACAACAAATAAAAATGTAATTTACGACGCGCTTAAGGCTCAATTTGAAGCACAAAAACAAAAAGCTTTAGCAACACTAACAATTTATCTAACTAATCCTGTAGGAATCGGAGAACACCCTCAACATATAGAAGAAATGGAAACTATAGCGAGATCATTAGCTGAAGCAGACGATGTACTTGAAACTTTAAAAAGAACTTTTGAATCAGCTGAACCAACAGAGGATGAATAAAGTTATATTAATAGGAAAGGCTGCTGCTGGTAAAGATCATATGAGAAAGGTTTTAGAAGGTAGAGGATTTACTTACGGTACATCTTATACTACAAGACCTCCTAGGGAAGGTGAAATAGATGGCCAGGACTATTACTTTATTTCAGAAAAGGATTTTAAAAGATTTGCTGCTAATAATTATTGGTATGAGCATGTAGAATTTAATGGTTGGTATTACGGAACTAGTTATGACCAATTTATGAATACTTGTAATTTATTTGTAATGACACCAAAGGGAGTAGAAGCTATTAACCCTATTCATAGAAAAAATTGTACAATAATTTATTTAGACATACCTTTAGAAACTAGAACAAAACGACTAAAGGACAGAGGTGATCTTAACGATAAAATTCAAAGACGAATAGATGCAGATGAAGTTGACTTTAATAATTTTAAAGATTATGATATTCTCATAAACAATTCTAACTTTTAATCATATAAAAATAAACCAATGAGCAAATTCATTATTATAGAAGGTACCGATAATGTAGGTAAAGATACTCAACAAGATTTAATTATTAAAAATATGAGTGAACATGCTTTTCATAAGCTGCACTACTCGGCATTACCGTTTAAAGATGATAAAGAAAAGCATGCTACTTATTCTAAAGAACTTTATGAGAGTATGTTTTTATTAATGATGAAATCTAAATTAGCTCATCAAAAAGGTGATACAGATATTAATCTTATCTTTAACAGATCTCATTTAGGTGAAACTGTTTATTCTCCATTATATAGAGGTTATTCAGGCGATTATGTTTTTGATATTGAAAAGAAGTACACAAAAGCATTAAGAGAAGATTTATATTTAATTACATTAACTAATGATCCACATACAATATTAAAAAGAGATGATGGTAAATCTTTTTATGGTAATGAAGAAGAAGTAAAAGCTGAGGTTGATGGTTTTAGGAGAGCTCATAAGTTAAGTTCTATTAAAAATAAATTGCATGTTAATGTAGGTACTATGAGTGCAATAGAAGTTTCTAATATTATTGTAGATTTTTTAAAAACAGAGAATACTATAACAGGTGATCCTAAACAATTAAATATGTTTTCATAATGAGTAATGCGGAAGATATACTTTATAAAGCTCATACCGAAGGTATTAGAGAAGATGTATTTATAGAATCTAAAAAGTTAAGAGAAGAAGATCCTAAAAAATATAGATTTAAAGAATATGTTGATGTATTAGAAGAAGCATATAAAAACGTAGTAAAACGAAAGAATAAAAATAATGAGAACATATAGAGGAGATACATTTGCAGATGTTTATGAAAAGGCATTAAGAGATACATTAGAGAATCCTGATTATACTTCTAAACCTAGAGGTATGGAAATTAAAGAAATCTGTAATGCAGCATTAGTTATAGATGATCCTTATTTTCCACTTTATGAAAATGAAAAAAGAAGTAGCCAATTTAAATATATTGCTGGTGAAACTATATGGTATTTTACAGGAAGAAAAGATATTGATTTTATAAGTAAGTATTCTAAATTCTGGAGTCAACTAGATAATGGTGATGGTACTGTTAATTCTGCTTATGGTAATCTTATATTTAATGAACCTCTTTCTGATGGTAGAAATCAATACCAATGGGCATTAGATTCTTTAATAGAAGATAAAGACTCAAGGCAATCAATTATTCATTTTAATAAACCATCTCATCAATGGAAAGGTAATAAAGATTTTGTATGTACTCTTAATGGTATATTTCAAA
>Ga0257106_1000933_pt1 | contig 15565 bp, 7 predicted proteins | sample LP_taG_3_FD_190177 | JGI IMG/M metagenome (GOLD analysis project Ga0257106, IMG submission 190177) | Marine microbial communities from Northeast Subartic Pacific Ocean, Canada - LP_J_2011_P26_10m | ecosystem: Environmental > Aquatic > Marine > Oceanic | place: Canada: Northeast Subartic Pacific...
CGAATGCTTGAACAAGAACGCGAGAAGAGGCGAAAGAAGGAGGAAGAGACGGACGGTGCCGAAGTTGATGGAGACGAAGATTCGGACACGCGTGACGACGACCCGTTTGGGACACCGCACCAGTTTGATGCGTTTCATTTCAATGCCCCAGCAGATTACGACGAGGAAATAGCCGCGTTTCAACAAGACGGTGCGTTCGAAAACGACATAGACGACAGCGACGACGAAGATACGACGAACGACGAACGACTATTCGATTGGAAAAGCGCACTCGATTCCATTTGCGACGCTCGTATTTATACGTTTGTGCACTTCTGTCTCGAAACGCCAGACTTTTCGCATCTCACCGAACGTATCGATACGAAAAAACCGCATAAAACATCCGTCGCGACTGAGGAGGCTTGGAAACGCATTAAAATAGGCGTTTCAAAAATGATTCAAGTCGCCTTCAAAGAAGACATCGAAAGCGAAGAGAAAAGCAAAGCGGCTTTCAGACAACAGACGGCAAACGTCGCTATTACTTTGGTACGAGAAGAGGAAATCGAGAAGAGAACGTTTTGCTGTGTGGACGAGGACGAAAATATTCACGAGATGGACAACGAGGACGCTGGAATTGTACACGGCATCGATATCGTCAACGGCACCGCGAGAAGAACCAACAACAACGACAACAATAATAACGAAGTTTCAATGGACACTGAAATCGACGACAACTACGATGGTGAAGACGAGAATGGATTATTTCCTCCTACGGCTACAAATCGCGTTATCGTGGAAAAGGCTTCCGCGCTCTTAGCTTTACTCACGCAACATTGCGCGACGTTCCAGTCGGTGAACTTACTCGACATCCCGGGCAGCGCGCAAAAGAAGTCCGCCACGAGTACGAAAACTACCACCAACCCGGCAGCTTTTTCGCATTTGAGTCATTTCGGCGATCGTGGGAGAGAAAATCCATTCTTTGAATCGAACATGTTTGCCACGAAAATCGGAGGCTCGTGTATGATGCAACATCTCGACTACTCGCGAGGTGACGATGCGACGATGTATTTCGATCAGAACATTTCGATGACCTCCTTGTTTATGTTCGGGATAGAAGAGGACATCGCGTTATCGTCCAGAATAACAAGACAGACGTTACGATCTACAGACACGTTTCGGATGGGGCTGGATGCACTGAACTCGTCGCCAATGAACGATACGAGAAACGTCTTTGACGTCTATCGCGACGAGATCGTGACGCGACTCATCGAATACTGGGACGATAGCTTCGTTTTGTTTTTCATGGCAAGAAGCGCAGCTGAGGCGACAAACTTATCGACGAAGAAACGGAAGAGAATAGAAAGTGTACGGTCGATGTCGTCGTCTCGTCTCTCTGCTCGCCGGGTAAGTCAAAGACGAACCAACTCGTCGCCCGGCGTCGAAAAAGAAGAGAGAACAATCGATAACGCTTTGCGCGCGTTCAAAACGGATACGCAACAACGATTCGCTTCCTGGCTTACCAAAACTGAAGAGCAAAAACATAGCAAAACTGCTCGCATCGAACGAAACAACGCGAGAAAGTTCCAAAAGCTTTCATCGGCGGTTTCAAAGCTGTTCCAACGCGGTGAGATTTTTCAGCGCGATATCAACCGAGTCACAAACTACATCGCTTCAGCCGTGAAATCCAAGGACATCTGGTCCTTGAAGAATAAAATCTTTAACGACGCAATCGAAACGTGCGCAGAAGAGATGGTAATGGTTGGTTGTGGTGACGCGTCGTGCTGCCCGCCAAAGTTACACGAAGTTTTAAGAGAGAAAGTGTTGAAATTGGCCAAGATTGGCTACGCAGCGATGAGTGTCATTGTCGAACGCGAAGACGATAAGATGAACAACAAGGATCCGTCCGGGGAAATCGTTGTCCCGCACTCTTGGACGCTTTGAAGGAAGCTGAAAAATAAATATTGAAAGTATACGACCACGAAGACAAAGATCACGCGAGATAGATGTTACTTTACGACGATACTACCAAAATGAGCGCTCGCGTATTTTTAGCGCATCGCGCGAGCGTATCAAAAAAGACGATGATATTACTACTTTTACTACTACTACTACTGCTGATACTATCAGCACGCATTCTTTAATTTTAATATTGACTCGAATGCATCTAGTACTATTCGTTTATATCACACACCACTTCTCGTTCGCGGTATTCGTAATGGCGGCAATCGATCCCTTTCTTCTTCCAAGTCGAGACGTCGTTGAAACTTTTTCTCGCTGACCACGGCGAACACGACCATTTGACAAAACAACAATGTGGCGCCAATACCAGTTAGCATATACGACAACGCAGTATTCTTCGAGTCCCACCTGTTCGAAAAATCACTAACTTCGCTAGAGAAGGAAACTCCCAGTGGAAGCTCAAGAGGTTCTCGCAAAACTTTGTTAAACATTAAAACGGAAAACCCCTCTTGAACCTCATTCGGGTATCGTTTCCAGGCGTAAAAGAACGTATCGGGATACATAAAGGACGCCGCAATGATAGAATTGAAAAATAGCGCGACGTTGACACATATTATTTGCAATGCCAGCGTAGAGAGGTACCCGGAAACTTTAATCCATGCCTCTTTTCGATCGATTAAAAATATGTCAGTGGTATACGTTTGTATGGTCGCGCAAGTGGTGTACCCAACCTTCGATGGAGCTCTGTTTTGCTCGTCTTGTACGCCGGTATTACTTTGAATACCGCGCGAACGATATTCGTCTCCAATTGGTGTAATAATGGCGTCATCTTCTCCTTCACCGCTCGTGTCGCCATCCTCATTATCGTTATCTGATGCTTCCCGAGGTGGTTCGTCAATCGCTATGGGCCTTTCAAATATCGTCACGGACAATATCGAAATCTTAACCACTCGATGGCCTTTCGTCAACGCACACGCTGCTGCGTGCCCGAACTCGTGAGTAGTGATATATAACAGTCCAGCGAACGTCGCCAACATCGCACACGCGAAAACTTTCATCGATACTTTTGCAAAGTTCGAATACTCGCTTCTCGCAAACTCGAGTTCGCGTCGTCCTCTGCTCGTGCGTTCTCTCGCTCCGTTACTCGTCGGACGGTCACTCACGGGGATTTGACGCATCAACGCGCGTCGCGGTCGTCGATAACCTCGCGGAACCTCGATCACGTCTCGCTGTTGTTGTTGTTGCTGCTGCTGTTCTTACTCTTCTTCTTCTTCTTCTTCTCTTTCATCGCTTTCTCGTTGAAAAGAAACAGCCTCAACTCTGCTCATATCTCTCGCGGTATCGTCATCGAACGTTTGCGTCGAAAAACGAATTTGGTGGTGATGGTTGACGACCCCGTGCTCGGACAAAGATCGTTCCATGCTCGGAGTGCGATCGCGTGCGTGGGATTGTTCGCGTGGAATGTGCCGCCTTTTCGAAGGAGAAGGTGACGTACGGGAGAGAGTTTTTTTAATGAGATGGAATACGCGTTGTATTTTCTCGAGATAAAAAATAGGCGTTTTTTGGAAAAGAAAAGAAAAAATTCTCATCCCCACGGATAATAATAGAAAGGTTGGTTGGAAAGGTTGGAAAGAGTAATAACAGGAGGGGTAAAGTAATAACAGTAAGTAACTTCAAACTCGTATTTTATATCGTATCGTATAGTATCGTATAGTATCGTATAGTATAGTATAGTATAGTAATTCAGCAGGTGCGACGCACCGACGACGTTATTAGTGCGGGACAAAAATACTCGTCGTGCCGAGCTCTTCCGAGAAGCGTTTTATGGCGAAATAGAAGCAAGTTCTGCACACCGCTCGTTCGTTCGCGCCGTTCGCTTGAAACATCTCTTCAGAGAGCTTCGGTGCAATTTGACACCAGTAATCCACGACGTCCTCGTCGGCGAGTTCGTAACCGCATTCGTCGCCGGTGCGTACGAAATGTTCCTTCGCCTTCCGCAGCGTTATCCACAACTTCGAAGTTTGAATATCGTACGAAGGGCATTTGTCACCGCAAGGACACCATTTACCCTCCTTTTCGCTGTTGATGATACTACATTTAGCACTTCGCCTCATCAATTGGTTATTGAACGAGACGAGTTCTCTCCCGTACGCCGTACTCCTTGGTACCATGTACGTCACGCCCGTCACCGGATCCTCCCATTCGACGAGTTGTCTCATGTACGCCGTACCTCTTTGTATCGTCTCCGTCACGCCCGTCTCCAGATCCTCCCATTCGACGCGTTGTCTCGCAAACGCTGTTTTTCTCTCTATTAGCTCCGTCTCCCCGGTTTTCTCATTCAAACTCCGGCGCTTCTTCTTATTCTCGGCTTCTAGAACTTTGCGCTGTTCCGGAGAACGCGTCGCGAAAAACGCGAGCAACCCAACGCCAGACTTCTTGGCGTCGGCCCAGCCGTATTTGTTCAGCGTTTCATCACTAAAGCCCACTGAGCCGTCTTTGATGTTCTTAATGAGCGAGAGATTCGGCATCGACTTCTCCCCCCAAAGCTTTTCGACCAGCTCTGAAAATACTTTTCTTGTTACATTCAATTTCTTTGCCATGTCGTCGCTTCGATTTTTACTACCGTTGACTCTAAACAAAGTGCAAAGCACGGAAAGCGTAACCGTGATAGCTTTCCTCTCCTTGTTAAGCACAGTCAAAGAGTCTGGACACTTCTCCTCGATATATTTGCGCGCCAAGGAGCGAAAGAGAAACGAATAGAAACGCGTCAGCGATAGACGAACGAGAAAGGAAGAAGAGTTTACTCTTTGCGCGCGTATTTGCGAAGCGCGCCGCAAAAAAAAAGAGAAGAGAAAGAGAGAAAAAACGAACAAACGGACGTACGCTTTTTCTGTGCCCGAATAGTCTATCACGTCTGCGTCCGAATAGTCTATCAATTGATGGTCGTCGTCATCCGAAGGTTGCGTGTGCGCGAGCGCCCGGGTCACGTCCATCGCTTGTTCAAAGTGTTCGTCTGCGGAAACCATGATGTCTGTGTCTTTACAATATTTTTGGCGATAAATCAAGTCTCAAAAATCAAAAGTCGAAAAAAAAACCTTCAAAAATTAGATCCCGCGTGCCGTATTAAAATACCGCAAGAACAAAAGGAAAGAAACAAAAATCTCTCTTCTTCTCTCTCTCTCTCTCTTGTTGTTGTTGGAAGAGAGTAAAGAGCTTCTTATCTCTCTCTTACTTGTTTTTGACTTTACGACGATTCAGACGACGACGATAATGATGATGCGCAGGAGCAGCGCGAGACGACGGGAATAACACAACCGACGCAAAATCACGAGAAGACGATATATGCGACGACGATAACGCTCGTCACACTACTTGGAAACAAGTGAAAGGTTTTCGTCGTAGAATTCAAAAATACACGGTAGTTTAAGTAGCACATCCATCTTCTCTCGGTATCTACTTCGGCACACACGAGCTGGCCGGGCCAGTGATGGCATTGGTACACGCCTTTGTCTCTCGGGGGGCGTATTATCGACGATTTCGTGGTGGGTTTGAAACTCTCGTCACGTCGCAGTCTGCAGGTAACAGTGGTATCCATCTCGACTGTTGATTTTCCCTCCATCGAAAACATTTGAAGAGCTACACGGGGACGAGCCGCCATTGCAATACGTCTGATAATCTTCACCATCTATACTTTGCGTACCTCCCCATTGATTTTCTTGGAATGTATTCGCCGATTCAACAACATAAGCGTTCCAATCCGTAACTAATCGACAATAAGGTGTATTCCAAACATCCCGAAGTACAACTTCCACAGCTAAACACCACGCGAATGCGAAACACTTTGCCTTACATCGGTCCAGAGCTTGTTCAGCATTAGTACCGCTCGTGTGAGGGTTCAAATCGTAATAGCCTATCGAGAATTTTATTGGGTAATTGCCATCAGATTGACGACACTCGCCTTCACCAAGATACGAGTAAGCAAGGATTAACCAAGTACTTTTAATCGTATCGCACGAACTCGCCGGACCGGTGACGGCGTCGGCGCACGCGAATTTCGCTTCAAACGCAGTCGCTCCGAGAAACATGTTAGATTGCGCCGTTGTCGCTGCCGTTCCCGTCCACGAGGAAATGTCTTGGTTGAACGCAGAGGCGGAAGAAAACATATAATACATATCAGTCACTTTTTCTGTGTTCCAAATCCCAATGTCTTGGTTGAACGCAGAAGCGGAATTAAACATATAATCCATCCATTTCACTTTTTCTGTGTTCCAACCCCCAATGTCTTGGTTGAACACAGAAGCCTGAGCAAACATTCTACTCATATCAGTCACTTGCGTTGTGTTCCAACTCCCAACGTCTTGGTTGAACGCAGAAGCGGAATAAAACATATCATACATATCATTCACTTGCGCTGTGTTCCAACTCCCAATGTCTTGGTTGAACGCAGAGGCGGAAGAAAGCATTTCATTCATCTTAGTCACTTTTTCTGTGTTCCACTTCGATATGTCGCCGTTAAAGGCGTTTTTTTCAGTAAAAGTGGAACTCATATCTTCAACCAAACTCGTGTCCCACCTCGGCATCGTCCCGTAATTATTTGTAGACGCCCACTCAGTGCATTCACCGGTGCCTTCCGCACCCTTTTCCGCTAAGCATTCTTCAACGAACTGTGCCCAACTTGCCGACGGAATCGGATCCACCACTCCTGGGCAGCCGCCACCGCTCCACATCTCGAACGAAGCGCCGCCCTCCAACCCTCTCGCGTTGAATCGATCCCCGGGCATGGAGAACCACGTGTCCCCGACACCCGTTTCTTTGCCGCAATCTCTCGGAAACCCCACGTCCGGGTCGTTGTAGTTACAAAACTGCCACTTGTTGGCGCTGGAGCGTAAGTCGTCTAAAGTATCGAAGAGATCAAAATCCGTGCCTAGCACGTTGTTCGTGTCCTTCCACGTGTACGTGAACAACGAATACGCGTCAAAGTTCGATGGAATATCTGTGATGCGATGATAATACGCGTGGTCTGCACCATTTCGAACGTACTTCACGAGCGGACAAAGCTGAAATGCTTCGTTGAAAGTTGCTTCCCCGATATCCACCGTCACTTGCCCCCCGTTGTCGCTCAGCGCCACCGCCGTAAAAAACATCCCCGGCGCAGGAGGTGGCGACGGAGGCGTCAGCCCGAGCACCTCCGTCGTGATCGCATCTAGCTGCGCTTGCAACGCGAGAATTTTCGCCCCGACCGTGTGCGTCCCGTCCGACGCGCTCGCGTGGTTCGCGCTCCCTAAAATCAAATCTCCCTTCGTCAAAGAGGTGACACTCGCTTCGAACATAATTTCCCCGACGCCTTCGTTGTTGGTGGTTCCGCTGTCGTCCGTGTTGAAGTTTTTGAACGCGATCGTTTGGTTCTTGTATATCCCCAACGGCCAGGTTTCGCTCCGTACCGCCGCTCGCGCGAACAAAAACGAACTGTTGTTCTCGGTCAGGAGGAGGAGAAGGAGGGAGAGGAGAGGGATCGCCCTGACGAGGATCCGGTCCGGGAAGGAGGTCGACAGGGAAGTCATTTTCTATCACCTTAGTACTACGAAGAACGCTAAAGCGCGATGACAAGAACAAAAATCAACCTTACTTCGAGAGAGTAATAGTGGGAGTCTAAACAACAATCGCAAAGCAGGATTTTGAGACGGTGATGGTAGTAAGAAAAGGAGTTTTTGCGCGCGCAAAGTTGTTTGAATTTGTGGGGTAAATTTGAACTGAATTTTGACCTCTTTTCTGAAAGGTGCTGGCAAATTTTAACTATCACAAGGGGCGCGGCGCGCCGACGCGCGAGCGAGCTCTCAAAGCGAACACATTTTTGTGACCAACACCGCTCGAATCATCAGTTCGTCTTTTTATCTTTGATCGTACCCGGCCCGGGCTGAGCTATTATCTTCTCGTTCTCTTTCTCTTCCTTTTCTTCCTCCTCGCTCGCTCGGCAACCTAAATCTTTCGTCAATATTCGCCGTAACTTCCCGACGTCCAAACCTTGAACTTCCTCGACCAACTTTTCGCCGTCTTTCGCGTAAAACTGAAACGTCGGCATGCACTGAATCTTCGCCGCCATCGAGGCGTCTCTCGCTTTGTCCACGTCCACGGCTAAAAACGCGCACGCGTCTCGAAACTCCCTGGACATTTTCGCAAAGATTGGCTTCATTCTTCGACAGGGTGGGCACCACGTCGCGCCGTAATCAATCACGACCGCTTTCTCTCTCCGTTTCGCTTTTTCGATTTCTTTTTCCACCTGCTCGAGCGATTCGCACTCGACGACGAGGCCTTTATCACCTCCGTTCCGAGCGAGTTCTCGTTCGTCGCCGAAGAAGTACCGTCGAATGGCGAACAAAATGTTCCGGAAAACGAGGACGGTGATTAACGCGCGAAAGGCGTCTGGGATTGGAATGGACATCCAGTAGTTGTTTATCGCATTCAAACCGTCTCTGATTATATTATTATTACTCGCGTCGTTATTGGATGATGACATGTTTAATGAACGTTAAGGTGATGATGATGATGATGAAGCGAATGGAGTGATTTGGTTCGTAAAAATATCTCACGCTTTAAAAAGTTTAGGGTGTCAATCCCTAATAAACGGGTCTCCTCTTCTTTTCTCTCTCTCTCGGATGGATTGGATCCCTCTCTCCATTAAAAGAAAGAACGGTTTGAGAGATACAAACTCTTAAGATGCTGCTCTTATTCGAAACCCCGGCGGGGTACTCCTTGTTCAAAGTCAAAGACGAGGATAAGTTGAAAGATATCGATGTAAGTGTTTCAAATGTTTGTCTTCTTCTTCTTCTTTTGCGATGATGATGAATGTGTTTTGTTTTCCCGCCGCCAATTCATTCTTGGGGGCAATTAACGAACAGAAATTTCCTTTGCCGCTTCTTTTATTAAACGCTCTTTTTCTTTTTACTCCACGCCTCTTCGCGACGCGCGCGCGTCTCTCCCTCTCTCTCGTTTACGAGATGAACGAGTGATGGCTGCTGCGTTGTTAATAGCGGTAGTGTGAGAGAGAATACTACTTACTCCTAAAATCGATTGTTTCCTCCTCTGTTTTGCTGACAAAAAATTCTCTCAAATTACACACAAACTCTTATATTTTGCGATATGTTCGTAATAATAAAGGCATTGGCGAAATCATTTTCGAGCGCGGAATCGGCCAAGAAAGTCGTCTCGATGAAAGCTTTCGGGAAATTTGAAAACACGACGGACGCGTTAGCGGCAGCGGCGACGATGGTGGAGTCTAAAGTCGGGAAGTCGTTGAAGACGTTTTTGAAAAAGCACGTGAAGGATGAAACGTTGGCGATTGCGGATTCTAAACTCGGGGTGGCTATTAAAGAAAAATTGGGGATCGAGTGCGTGTATTCGAACAATGTGATGGAGTTGATGCGAGGGGTGAGATCTCAATTGAATGAGTTGATTGGTGGTTTAACCGACGCGGATATCGCGCCGATGGCGTTGGGTTTGTCGCACTCTTTGTCGAGATATAAGCTGAAATTTTCTCCCGAGAAGGTGGACACGATGGTCGTGCAAGCGATTGGGTTGTTGGACGAGTTGGATAAGGAATTGAACACGTACGCGATGCGAGTGCGAGAGTGGTACGGGTGGCACTTTCCGGAGTTGACGAAGATTATTTCGGATAACTACGCGTACGCAAAGGCTGCAAAATTGATGGGCGATCGCGCCAACGCGGCGAATATCGATTTTAGCGGCATCGATACCATCGACGAAGACGTGGAGAATGAGATCAAAGACGCGTCAGTAATTTCTATGGGAACGGAAATTGCGCCGACAGACTTGGATAACATTGGTCAGTTGGCGGACCAGGTGATTTCGTTGAGCGAATACCGGGCGCAGTTGTCGGAGTATTTGAAGGCGAGAATGAACGCCATCGCGCCGAATTTAACGGTGTTGGTTGGCGAATTGGTTGGCGCGAGATTGATTTCACACGCTGGTTCGTTGATTAACCTGGCGAAACAGCCAGCCTCGACGGTGCAGATTCTAGGCGCGGAGAAGGCGTTGTTCAGAGCGTTAAAAACGAAACACGATACGCCGAAATACGGTTTGATTTACCACGCGAGTTTAATCGGGCAAGCTGCGCCGAAATTTAAAGGAAAGATTTCGAGAGTTTTGGCGGCAAAGTGTTCGTTGGCGACGAGAGTGGATGCGCTCGGGGAAGAGACGGAAGCGACGATTGGTATTAAAGCCAGAGCGACAGTGGAAGCGCGCTTGCGTCAGTTGGAGGGTAAAACTTTGGGCGACGCCAGCGGCGTGACGAAGATGAATAACGAGAACAAAAAGTTGGATAAAGACCGCGACGGCGCCGTCATCGCCGCCAAGAAGGCGTATAATCCAGACAAAGACGTGGTTGTGGAAGATAAGAAAGAGAAGAAGAGCAAGAAAGAAAAGAAAGAGAAGAAGGACAAGAAGAGCAAGAGAGAACGAGACAACTCGAGTAGCGACGAGAAGAAAAGTAAAAAATCCAAGGATTCCTAATCACGTTTCATTTTACATAGAGGAAGAAAAGATGGGATTTAGAAAAGAGGGAGGGGAAAGTTTTGTAAAATATAATATACACACGGTGCGCTCGATGGCTGACATGGAAGGAAAGATGCGCGTCTACTAAGATCTTTAGAAAATTAATTTTGGAAATATACAATTCAATACTAATCGGAATTAAAAGTACAACTTTTGCTTTAAATGTACGCGTCTCTCTGTCTCTCTTATTCCTGGTTTCGCGCTGAAAACAACGTCTCTATCAATCCGCGTCCGCTTCGTCTGAAGACACGAAATCGTCCTCCTCGTTTTCGCTCTCTTCGGTTCTCGTCAACCATTTCGTACAGATGAACTTCTCGCCTTTTCTCACCGTTTGCCCTTCGTGCAGCGAGAGCGGATTTTCTCTGAACGGTTCCTCGGAGATGGAGAAAAATAAAATGGCGCGACCGAGTTTCGGGTGAATTTTAACTCCGTGTTGCTCAGATGCGACGGTTTTCTTCTTCCTTCCAAAAGGCTTGAACACCCCGTGCTCATCGAAAGACGGTTCCAAGAAAAGCGGTTCGGCCTTTGGGAAATTCGTGCATCCACCTTCGCACTGGTCGCTCAAATAGCACATGAACGTTGCCACTCGACGAAATGATCCCGCTTTGTTGTCGAAATGACTCGTGTACTTTTCGTTCTTACCGTACCGGACGATCTGCATTGGCTCCGAACCTTTTAATTTCAGCGTATCGAACCGTCTTGTCGTCAACACCGGCGTACTGCGAATCGCATCCAACATGCGTCTTTCGATCGTTTTCACTCCATCTTCTTTGCCCTTTGCACCGATGAGAAAACACGAGGAGCTCGTGCGCCCGTTGGAAAGTTTCCCATCGGTCACTCTCGATCGTTTTAAATCTTTATCCGCGAGCGTTCGCAAGAATTCGCACTCGCTTTCGTGAAGGAAGTTTTCAAAGACGAAAAGGAGAGGCGAAAGAGAGACGCAATACGCAACGATTGCGGAAGAGTTGAAGGTGTTGATATCGTCTTCATCATCGCGTTCGCTCGCGACTGAATCGAGAGAGTCAAAACCCACCTCGCATACGAGTTGAAAGCTATCTTTTGTACTCGTCATTGCTTTGTTCTTCGTGGTAGTGAGCTTCGTTGCGTTGCTCTCGGCGATGTCGCTCTTGAAAAAATCGCGCAAAACGAGACATTCGCCTTGATTCAACATCTTTCTTGTATACACTTCGCGCAGTACGATTGATCCTCTACTCTCGTCGTTGATACCGTTTTCACCTCTTTTCGAAAACTCCAAAGACACGCGCATCGTTACCGCAACGTCCACTGCGTTCGCCGCTTTCGAGGACGACGGCGGGCAACATTCCAGCCTCGCCGATACCAAAGCCTTCGCCGCGCCGCCTTCTACTTCGACCGAATTTTTCAGCGCCAATCGAAACTCGCGATGCGCATCTGCGACAAAAATCGTCGACGTGACCTCGCCGTCGCCATTTTGCGTCGCCTCTCGCAACTCCTTCTCCCCTACCGTCCATCGAAACCTCTTTGGCGGTGATTTACTCCCCACTCTTTGCCTCTTTTTCTTTTCTTCTTCTTCTTCTTCTTCTTCTTCTTCTTCTTCTTGGACGACGAGGGACACGTTCCCGACCACGCGCGGTGCGCTCTCGTCTCCTCCTCTTTTCTCCTCCGCTTCGTCCTGGTAAAAAAACGGCGCCCGCTCCTCTCGCGCGTTCTTGTCGTCCTCGTCGTCGTCGTCGTCGTCCTTCGAGACCACCGCGCCTTCTCTCGAAAACCAAAGAAAGTCTTTTCTCACCTCCAAAAAAGAGTTTGAGGAAGAAGGTTTCCCCGAGAACGACTTTTCCTCCTCCTCTTCTACCTCCTCCTCCTCTTTCGCGACCGAGTACAACGCCTCCTCCTCTTTCTCTTTCAACAACGCCGAACACTTTTGCCCCATTATATTTATTTATATCTCTCCTCGTACCTTCGCGCGCGCGAGAGAGAGTTCTTTATTCGAGAGCGCAATACCTAAAGCGTCCGTCAAACAAAAGAAAAAAGTAATATTTTTAGCAGAAATGAAAATTCAGCCGTTTTTTTTCTTTTTTTTCATGCATGCATGCGTGAGATATTTTTTTCTCTTCTTCTTCATAAAATTGCGCTCCTCTGTGCCTTTGTTTTGCTTCAACATCACATCTTCATCGAGACGACGACGCGACGAAAAATATGATGAGCGGAGGAGGAGGAGGAGGAATAGCAGAAGAGCAGCGCGAGTGCGCGCAACTCGACCTCGCGTTACAGAGAATCTCTTTACTCGAGGACTCGAAACTCGAGAAGACGTTATCGAAACTTTTGCCGATGGTCATCGCGCAACTGTCCTCGACACACGCGAAGACGAAAACGAAAACGGTGGAGTTGTTGACGCACGTGAACAAAAGGACGAACGGGTTGCGAGACATCGAGTTCCCGTTAGAGGGGTTGATTGAGGTGGTGTTAGGGAAAAGTGGTCGGGAGAACAGTTTGGTGAGGACGTTTGGGATGATGTACGCGAAGAAAGCGTTTGAACGGAGCAAAGCTTCGCACGAGACGAAACGACGGTCGGCGGAGAGGTTGTTGGAGGCGCTTTTCAGTACGGATGGAGGGATAGAGGACGAGAAGACGGTGCAAGAGGTGCTGAGAGTGGCGGTGGATATCATCGGCGAAGAGAACGTGAAAGAACGATGGTCGATTGGGAATAGCGCGAAGTGGATGTCCAACGCGCGAACGAGGAAACGGTTTTTGCGACACGTTTTAGCGACAGTGCAATACCAATGGAATTTGGCAAAGACGACGAGCGGTAGTGGTGTGGACGTGGAGTTGGCGAGTGCGGAGATGCGAAGAGCGAGAGAGCAGGCGTTTGTGAGCGGCGTAGCTAGGTTGGCTGGGAACGCGATTCCGTCGGGCGGTGCGGCCGCGCCGGCGGACGAAGAAGACGAAAACAAACCGGGACCCGGATTGAGCGAAAGTTTAATGAAGGAGATTTTAGGCGACGTCGCGGTGAGCGATAAGGAGGCGCGAATGAAAGCGCGAGAGTCTGCGTCGAGTTCTAGCGCCGGTCGATGGCGCATGGGTGTCGATTTAAAGTCTTTAGCGGAACGAAAGAAAGCTCTTTTGGAATTTTTAGCCGAGGCGTGCGTGTACGAGGAAGACGAAAAGGAAAACGAAACAACCGTAGGAGGAGAAGAAGAGGATGAAAATGCCATGCAAGTGGAGTTACCGAGGACGGTGAAGAAATATATCGTATCTGCGGAAGAACTCTTTCCGATCGCGTTAGCGGTGGCATGCGACGCGTCCGAGGCGTGTCGTTCATACGGCGAGACGGTTTTAAAGAAAAGGTGCGGCGTGGACGGCGCGCGTCCGGATTTAGACGCCGATAACGAAGCGTTCATAACGCACCAACTTCGATGGTTTCTTGGCGATAGCGAGGATATTCCTAGAGAAATCCGAGTGCAGCCGGCGAGCGATGAAATTCGGTCCAATATTTTGCGTCGCGTTTTATCGCGTTCGCAACGCAGCGCGAACTTGTTCCCGCAAAACGTCGAGATTGTTTCGTCGTCTTTGAATAATCCGCGTTCGAAGCAATTGAGAGCGTCGGGGATGGAATTTTCCGCGTGGGTTTTACGGAACGCCGAGAAAGACATTCTTGAAAAAGCCGCATTAAAACTTCTCGAGACGTGTATGATAACTCTCGATACTTTAGAAACGTCCTCACCGGCTACTATGACGACATCGGAACGAATCCGCGCCATGGAATTGAAAGGTTTCTGTTTTCAATCGCTCGGGCATCTCATTGAACGCGCGCCAGAGTTGATCAAGGCTTCGCAAGATATGATGATGGCAGAGAGTGCTTCTTCAAAGAGCAGCATCGACTCGGTCGAGTTCCTCAAGCGCGTTCTTACCGAGATTGAAAACGAATACGATTCACACACTCGAAGTTCTATCGTTGAGTGTGGCCGCGCGTTGTTGCGCGCATGCGAAGAGGATTCCATCGTCAAAGAGGGTGAAAAATTAGCCATGGAATACGTCGTCGCGGAAGTTTTAGAACGTTATGCCTCTACTACTTTCGCATCATCAGATGCGAGCTATTCGGATGCCACTGGTGAGGGTAAAGCTACGCCGCCGGGCGCGAAATCGGCGTTACTTCTCGCGCTCCGATTCGCCGGGAGTGAAAATTGTTTCCGATTCGATTCAGTCGCCGTGCGTTTCGCGTGCGCGTTGAACTGCGCGCGTCCTGAGCTGGACATTCGCGATGCCGCTCGCTCGGCGCTCATTTTACGAAAGGAAGGGAAAATGGATGGATATTCAACCGTTGCGCGCATGCTCGATCGAGCGGAATCAAAGAATACGCTCCTCGCGAAAGATCCGCAAAGAGAAGATGACCAATCGCCGCTTCCGGAAAAGGTGATGTTTGCGCTCTTGAAGTTTCTTCGACAAAGTCGTCGATTTCATATGAACAGAGGTGCCGACGATGCGTGCACCAGCGCAAGTTATCGACGATTCTTGAAGCACTGTTTGCTTAGGACGAGTGGACCGAGACTCGCCTCGCTCGCCTTGATTGAACTTCGCGATGTTCTGTTTTCGGCGCACAAAGCGGAAGGTTCTTCTTCTATGGCAAACGAGAGGGATAATTATCAATACTACCTTCGCGCCGCAAAGTTTTTCTCCGCTACGGACGACGCGATCACGCGAAAGGCATCTGCAAATCTAATAGGGGCTATGTTAAAATTGAACTCGTTCACAGAGAGCGACGTCGAAGCACTCGTTTCCGGTTTCTTGGAGACCGCTTCAAAAGCAGTCGCTTTGAACGAAAACGACGCAGCGGCAGCCGCTAACTTACGCGCGGAGCTTGCCGACGGTGCTTTGAGATCTTTGAGTGCGTTGATAGCTACAACAACCAAAGAAACTGCGAGCATGTTTACACCGGAACGCTACGAGTTGGCGAAATCCATTTTTCGTAAGGCTGTACTCAACGTGCCCCGAACAGACGCGCCTTCGAAAGAAGTCATGCTAGGTATTTCAGGATGCGAGTGTTTGGGAACATTGTTCACTTCGAACAATAACTTCGTCATAT
>Ga0257106_1000934_pt1 | contig 15525 bp, 14 predicted proteins | sample LP_taG_3_FD_190177 | JGI IMG/M metagenome (GOLD analysis project Ga0257106, IMG submission 190177) | Marine microbial communities from Northeast Subartic Pacific Ocean, Canada - LP_J_2011_P26_10m | ecosystem: Environmental > Aquatic > Marine > Oceanic | place: Canada: Northeast Subartic Pacific...
TCGCCACAGCTCGACACCCAAGCCGTGCGCCGTCTCCGTCGCCGGTGGCAGCGTTCAAACCACAGCGCCAGCCCGCACAAACGCGACGCGCACGCGACGAAAAAGCCCACGCGCACACCACACGCGCACCTCTACGCACGCAACCGACGCGAACGCAAAGAAACGCCATGAACAACCAGGGCTGGCCCGACGAGCGCTGCGCGACCTGCGGCCTGCGCGCGAAGCTGAACATGGGCGTGAAGAACGACGGCCCGCTCTACATCCGCCTGCGGCCCTGCAGCCGCTGCAAGGAGGTGCGCTACTGCAACCGCGAGTGCCAGATGAAGGACTGGAAGGCCGGGCACAAGGACAAGTGCGTCGTGCCCGGCGACAAGCCGCCGCCGCCGATGGCCGACGAGCTGCGGAGCGCCGTCGCGGCGCAGATCGCGAACCGGGGCTGCTACATCCTCGCCCACGCGCCGGGCCGGACGCGCGAGGGGGAGCTCGGGCCCGACGAGAAGATCAACATCCACACGATCGGCTTCTACGAGCACGGCGCGGCGGAGCTCGCCATCGCGCGGATCCCGCACCGCCTGCTCCAGCGCGCGGGCGGCTTCCTCGCCTACGTGCGCAACGAGCGGCCCCTGGACCAGCCGCTCAAGGAGGACGAGGAGATGACCGTGAACGGGCTCACGTTCCGCGCGGCGCACGTCAAGGGCGAGGCGCTCAAGGCCGCGAACGCCGACGGCGTCGTCACCGTGCGCGCGTTCTACCACCTCAAGAAGTCCGACGGCCTCGTGGCGCTCATCCAGCTCACGCTCGTGCGCGAGGGCGACCTGCCGGCGCACGCGCCGCCGGAGATCGACGGCGGCGTCGCCACCGCCGACGACCCGACGGCCGTCGCCGAGGCCGCCGCGCGCGACCTCGAGCTCAGCCGCCGCGCGGCGAAGACCTCCGAGTAAAAGTTTTAAACGTAGGGCGGCGGCGGCCCGCGCTCGTGGCACGCGGCGCAGCAATTGCGGTCGAAGCCCGAGGCGTCTTTCTGGGGCGCGTAGGGCAGCCCCTTCGTGCGGTTGAGCGACCCCTGGACGAACAGGCAGAGGTCGTTCTTCTGGCAGGACCCGCTCTCGGAGCAGTCGCAGGCCGCGCCCGTCGCGTTCGAGGCGTACGCGTCCCAGGCCGCGAGCGCGGCCTTCAAACTCGCGGCGGTGATCTTTTCCCCGTCGCCGGCGACGGCGAGCGTGTCCTCGACGGCGACGCCGACGCCCGCGCACTGGAAGCCCCAGACGGCGCCGCAGGTCGCCGCCGAGCCTGATGTGAAGGCCGTCTTACATGTGCTCGGATCGCCGTGGCAGAACGCCCCCGGGCGAACGTCGCAGGCCTGGTCGCGGCACTGCGGGCAGCTACCCTCGCCGTTCCAGCACCAAGCATCGACACCGCCGCAGGCCACGGCGTCGTACTGGGGGCAGTTGCTCGAGAGAGCCGTGCAGGCGTCGGACATTAACCGCTCGTGGCAGGTGGCGAGGCAGTCCCAGCCCAGCCCCGTTTCCCGGCAGGTCAGGTCGTCGCACTTGCAGGCGTCCCAGCTCTGCGTGAAGCACGTGTCGTTAGCAGCCGCGGCGGCGCCGATGGCTAGGGCGACGAGTGGCAGGCGCATCATGGTCGACCAGAAGTACGGGGCTGCACCTTGTCGACCTTGGCGACACGCCCGACCTTGAGGCGCTGAACAGCAGCGTCTCTGTCGTCCGGCGCCGTCAGCCGCCCCACACCTCGCTCTCCGCGCGCGTTCGGCTGGTCGCGCGCCGCCGCCAGCACCAGCGCACCCAGCCACCCGCCACCTCGCGGCGCGGTCCGTGGATGACCAGGAGCGCTCGGCGCGTCGTCATCGCGGGTTGGATGTTGTGCGCGGCTTCGGCGCTTCGGCGCGGCGGCCTCCGCGCCGCCCCGCGGCCGCGCCGGAGCCGGGTCGCGTGCCGCGGGGCGCCGAAGAACTGGTACAGCGCCTACACGGACGACCGGGCCACGAACGAGCCGCGGCTGCCGCGGCCCGCGGCGCAGCGGCAGCAGGCCGCGCCGCTGTCGTCGGCGCCGGCCGCGCCGCCCGCGGACGAGGACGACGAGGCCCAGCTGGCGCGCCTGCCCTACAGCGACGAGGAGCGCGCGCGCGACGACCGCATCTTCGCGCGGCTCCTCGACGAGGCCGCGGGCCTCGAGGGCTCGCCGCTCCTCGGCCCGGCCGTGCAGTCGCAGATCCTCAAGTCCGAGGACCTCGCGGACGCCGTGGGCGAGGTGCTCGCCTGCCGCCTCGCGCGGGCGGCCTCGGGCATCATGCTGCCGCGGGCCGAGCTCAAGGAGGCCTGCGTGCGCGCTCTGAGGGACGACCCGAGGGTCGGCGCGGACGTCACGGCGATCCTCGCCAGGGACCCCGCGGCCATCTCCTACCTGCAGTGCGTCATGTTCTTCAAGGGCTTCCACGCGACGCAGGCCCAGCGCGTCTCCGCCGACTTTTGGCGCGGCGGCGACCTCACGTCGAAGCACGTCGCGCTCGCCATCCAGAACCGCGTCTCCGAGCTCTGGGCCGTCGACATCCACCCGGCCGCGTCGCTGGGCGGCGGCTTGTTGATGGACCACGCCACGGGTATCGTGATTGGCGAGACGGCGGTGATCGGCGACAACTGCACGATCCTCCACTCGGTGACGTTGGGCGGCACGGGCAAGGACCGCGGCGACCGCCACCCCAAGGTCGGCGACCGCTGCACGCTCGGCGCGGGGGCGACCGTGCTGGGCAACATCAGGGTCGGCGACGGCGCGACGGTGGGCTCCCAGGCCGTCGTGACCAAGGACGTGCCCACGGGCATGACGGTCATCGGCCTGAACAAGCTCCTCGACCCCGAGGTCACGCCCGAGCGCAAGCAGGAGGTCCAGAAGCGCTCGGAGACGTGGCAGTACGAGGTCGACGCCTACGACGGCTACTCCATCTAGAAGCACCTTCATCGGAGAGCGACGGGACCGCGGCGCCCGGGCGCCGGATTTCGCGCGAGAGCGCCGAATCCGCCGCCCGGCCGCCCCGCTCCCCTCGCGCTCGCTCGTACATAATTCCCGGACTCACCATGTTAGACGCTCCGCGCCCTCTCAGTAGTTCCAGCGGGCGCCGTCCTTGCTCGCCGGGCGGTAGATGGCGGCCTCCACCTTCCTCGCTTCGACGTAGGGCAAGGCGGAGTTGATGTAGGGCTCCCGCTTGTTCTTGACGTCGAGGCGCGCCTCCTTCTTCTTCTTCGCCGCGGCGGCCCGCCGCAGGGCGCCGAGCTCCTCGTACTCGGCGTCGCTGAGGACGACCTGGAGGTCCACGTACGCGCGGCTCGGCGCGCCCGCGCCGCTGGTCGCGTAGACGCCGGCGACGTCCGTCGCGAGGAAGGCGCCCAGGTCCGTCTCGAGGGTCGGCGCGCGGGGCGCGCCGGGCGCGTCGCGCACCTCCCAGGCGTAGAGGGGCTTGGGCGTCGCCGCGGGCTTGGCCGGCGCCTTGGCCGCGCTCGGCGCGGGCGTCGGCCGGCCAGTGCTCGGCGCGGCGCCCTGGCCCGCGGCGTAGCCGGGCGTGAAGCCCACGGAGGACCGCACGGTGGACTTGGGCACCTGCGCCGCGGCCACGGCCGACGGCGGCGCCACGGGCGTCGCCGGCGGCGGCGCCGACGGCGGCGCCGCGGGCTCCGGCGGCGGCGGCGGATCGTCGCGCGCGGGCGACGCCGCGGGCGGCGGCGCGGCGGCGGCGAGCGCGCGCCGCAGCCGCATGCGCTGCTTCTCGAAGAGGATGGACCGCTCGTCGTCCTCGTGCTCGAGGTAGAACTCCTCGAGCTCCTCGATGCGCGCCTCGAAGCATCGCTTCATGGGCTCGACGTCCGACGGGTCGTCGTCCTCGAGGGCGCTCGTGAAGCGCCGCAGCGCCTCGTCGACCTCCTTCCGCAGGTTGCTCGCCTTGCGCAGCTCGAGGTGGGACCACTCCATCGCGCGTGAGTGGCTGGCTCGCAGCAACAGACTCGAGGCTGCCCGGCGCGCTGTCTGTTGCGATCGGCAACGTGAGGTCGACCGTGCCTTTTTGATGTGCTCAGCGCGGCCGCGCACGACGCCTCGACGGCGCGACACCGCGTGACGACTCAGTTGTCAGAACCCGCGCCCCGCGCGGCGACTGGGTGGGAACAGCTCCGCCCCTTAAAGAGGAGGACTTCAAGCGGGATACAGCGAACGGGGAGCGAGATCAGGGCGCGAGCTTCGCCGTCGCGAAGAGGGCCTCCGCGGACTTGGACGGCCCGCACTCCGTGAAGTAGTGGTTGAGGTACTCGTAGATGTCGCCGAAGATGACGCGGTTGTCCTGCGGGTTCTTGCCGAACTTGAACCCGTGCTTGATCCCCCGGAACAGCGCCTTGAAGAACAGGTACTTGGGGCCGCCCTTGAGCAGCTTCGGCGACTGGTAGCGGAGGTTGAACATGACGTTCGGTCCCGCGTCGGTCCAGACGGAGTGGCACCAGTTGGGCCCGAAATAGACGGCGTCGCCCGGCTCCTGCTTGACGACGTGGACGTGCTTGACCTTTTTGAGGAGCTCGTCGTCGGTGTGGGGGAAGGGCATGAACGTGGGCAGGGGCGTGGACGGGATGTCCTTGAGGTCGTCGGGCCCGACGAAGTACCAGGTCTTCGTCCCGACGAGCTGGATGGACAGCGAGTCGATCGGCGCGCAGTGCAGGCCGGCCGACGCCGTGTCGTTCTGGAAGTTCGACGTGAAGAGGTTGTTCATCTTGTAGTCGCGGCCGCCCATCTGGTCCGACTTGATGCCGAGCACCTTCTCGACGTCCTCGGTGTCCGTGATCGCCTCGAAGCCCGCGTAGTACGGGCTGCCCTCGCGCGAGTAGTTCGTGAAGAGGTTGTCGCGCGCGTACTGGTCGAAATCCGTCATGACCTCTTCCAGGCCCTTGACGCAGGAGATCGAAAAGTGCGGGTCCGTGTACTTCTCGAAGTTGAGCATGCGCATCTGCTTGCCCTTGTTCTTCTCGGACAGGAACGCGACGACCTCGTCCTGGTCCTTGACGAACGCCCCCTTGAGGAGCGTGGGGTAGCCGCGGGGGTTGAAAATCTTTTCGAGCGTCTCGCCCTCCTTCAGCGGATCCATGGGCAGCCCGTAGGTAATGTGCGGCAATTCGACCTCGCCCGCCGTCAGCGTGTTCATGCGCGTCTCCATGTCCGGGTAGTACATCCGCAGCGCCATGGCATCGAGCGGCTTGGGCAGCATCGTGATCATCATGTCGTGGTACTTCGTTAGCATCATGCCCACGAAGACGATGCCCACGGACGCCTTCTTCGAGGGCGCCATCTTGGTCGTGACGGCAGCCCTACGCGATGACGGGGGAAAGGCCAAACAAATTCTCTTCAACGAGTTCAATGTGCACACAAGCTTGTTGTTGCACCGACTCAGCGACCTCGCCGCCATCGACGCAGTCGACGCAGCGCCGCGCCACTCGACAGCCATGCTGCGCCACGCACTGCTGCTCGCGCTCGTCGCACCCATCGCAGCGCTCAAAAAGGTGCTCGTGACGGGCGCCGGCGGCCGCACGGGCAAGCTCGTCTTCAAAAAGCTCAAGGACGACTACGCCGACGTCGCGCCCCTGGGCCTCGCGCGGTCGACCAAGGCGGCCAAGGCCCTCAAGGCCGCGGGCGCCGCCGGCGACGAGGTCGTCGCCGCCGACGTCGCCGACGAGGCCGCGCTCGCGGAGGCCATGGCCGGCTGCGACGCCGTCGTGCTGTGCACTTCCGCCGTGCCCGCGATCAGGAAGCGGTCGCTCGTCAAGCTCATGGTCAAGAAGCTGCTCCGGCGCCCGGACGTCGGCCGTCCCGAGTTCTCCTTCCCGCCGGGCGGCACGCCCGAGGAGGTCGACTGGCTCGGAGCGAAGAAGCAGATCGACGCGGCCAAGGCCGCCGGCGTGTCCCACTTCGTGTTCGTGTCGTCCATGGGCGGCACGCAGCCCGAGAACTTCCTCAACACCATCGGCAAGCAGGACGACGGCTCCGGCGGCGACATCCTCCTCTGGAAGCGCAAGGCCGAGCGCTACCTCGTCGACAGCGGCGTGCCGTTCACGATCGTCCACCCGGGCGGCCTCGTCGACGAGGAGCCGGGCAAGCGCGAGCTCACGGTCGAGGTCGACGACGTCCTGCTGGGGCTCAAGAGCCGCTCCGTCGCGCGCGCGGACGTCGCGCGCGTCTGCTGCGCGGCCTTGTTCGACGACGCGGCCCTGGGCAAGTCCTTCGACCTCGCGTCCAAGCCCGTCGGCGAGGGCACGCCGACGCTCCACGCCGCCTCCGTCTTCGAGGCCCTCGCGGGCAAGACCTGCGACTACGCCACGGTCCTCGACGACCCGCCGTCGATCCCGGCGCTGCGCGGCTAATAAAAAAGAAGTTGAAGCCCTGTTGAAGAAGGCTGCCCACCCGGTGTCGATGGAGTCCGTCGTGCCCGGCCGCCGCGAGCAGAGCCGTCGTCCGCGCCGGACCCACCGGCTGCGCCGCGCGCTACAGATGGGCTCACCGCTGACGCGCGCCCTGGACACGGGCGCCGACGTCTACTACGCGCGGCCGCGGCGTCCCACGCTCGAGAGTGTTCTATGATGATGAGTGCCCACCTTTGTCCCCAAAAACTTAGAGCGACTTCTGCGGCGCCTTCCTCTTCAGCCTCTTCTTCGCCGGGATCATCGCCTACGCCCTGTCGGAGCAGATCAGCCCCCACCACTACGGCCCCATCGGCGCCGCGTCGGGCGTCGCGTTCTTCTTCCTCCGCCTCTGGTGCGTGCGCTCCTACCGGGAGCACGTCGCCGAGCGGCGCCGCCAGCGGCGGCCCGAGGGCGACGACGACGGCGACCAGGTCCTCGAGCCCATCGTCGCGGCCAAGGGCGGCGCGGTCCCGAGCGACGTCGTCTGAGGGTTACCACGTTAGCCGAAGGAGAAGGCTCCGGGGGCGCGGTAGCACGCGGCGCGCGCCGCCGCGAGCCCCCCGCGCGGCGCGGCCTGCTCCGCGGTCCACTTGGACATCCAGTCCGTGTGGAACGCGCGGCACTTCGTCGCGTCGCGGCCCTTGGCGAGCGCCGCGTCCGGGCCGAGGCCGGCCTGGAGGTAGGACGACGCCTTGTGTCCGCCGCCGGCGAACTCGACGATCTTGTCGAGGAAGCCGTGGGCGCCGCGGGACGAATAGGCCGCGGGATGGTGGCGGTGCCTCGCGACGCAGGAAAACAGGCGGCCGGGCGCGTAGAGGAACTGGTCCGCGCCGCCGCCGTCGTCGAGGGCGTGGCGGTTCATGGGCCGGTCCGCCGCGAGGAGGCAGAGGTCGAACTTTTTGACGAGCATGTCCAGGCGGAGGACGAACGCGTGGTGCACGGGGCACTCGCGGACGCCGGGGGTCTCCGGCGCGCCCGACCGGCCGTCGGCGACCGTCCGCGCGTCGGACGCCGCGAGCTCCACCACTCGCGACAGCGTGCCCCACTGGCTGCCCGCCGTCCGGTTCCGCAACGCGAAGCCCCGGAGCCGCGAGCCGTAGAGCGCGGGGAGCACCGTCGACGCCCAGTCCTCGCCGTTCGTGCAGTGGTACGACGATATGTACACGCGCACGTCGTAGCCCGCCCGTTCCAACGGCTCGATGACGAGCCTGTCGTGCGCCGCGGCGACGGCGCGCTGCGCGGCCTCGGTCCCCGCGCAGCACGTGTCTCGGTTGCCCTGGTGCGCCCAGTTCCGAAACGCGTCGCCGCGGAGCATGAGCGCGACGATCCGCCGCGGCCCGTTGACGCACGCCTTCTCGCGCACGCACATGGCGTCGCAGGGCCGGTCCGAGGCGGTGGTCGGGTCGCAGTGGGGTTTCAGCGCGGCCTTGCCGGAGCCGGCGAGCACGAGGGGCCACTCGTCGGCCGTCGGCGCCGCGCGGCACCGCAGGAGCAGCAGGGCGGCCAGGCGCAGCATCACGATGGAAGGTAAGGTGCGGCACCGAGCAGGCGCAGCATCGCGATGAGCAGCACGGGCATTCCGGACGCTCGAACCATCACGAACCCAGGCTATTTACGAGCTGCAAGTTCGCTTTGTTTGAACTTATGCGGCGGCGCGCGCTCACTGGATGCGGAGGATGATGTGGAGGCCCGAGTCGGTCTCGACGATGCCGGAGACGGCGCCGACCTTGAGGCCGAAGGCGGCGTCCTCGAAGGGCGCCTGCATCGCGCCCTTCTGGAAGTGGCCGAGGTCGCCGCCTTGCTTGTAGGAGCTGCAGTCGCTGCGCTTCGACGCGAGGGCGCTGAAGACGCGCGACGGCTCCGGCGCGGCGAGGACCTCGGCGAGGTAGCCCTCGAGCTCCGCGCGCGCGTCCTCCGGCGCGAGGGCGATGCGCTCGCCCGTGCGCCGCGAGACGGGGTTCCGCGACCGCGTCGTCTTCAGGAGGAGGTGCGCCGCGCGGACGCCCTGCGTCTTCTGCCGCTTCGGCGAGGCCTCCTCGTCGGCGAGGAGCGGCAGCCGCAGGATCGCGTGGACGCCGCTGTCCGTGTCGACGACGCCGGACATCTCGCCGACGGCGAGCGCGAACGTCGCGTCCTCGAAGGGCTTCTGCATCTGGCCCCGCTGGAAGTCGCCGAGGTCCCCGGACTCGCGGCAGGACCCGCAGTCGGACCGCTTCTTGCACGCGTCGCGGAAGGCCGCGGCCGGGTCCGGGGCATTGGAGATCTTGGCCATCCAGCCCTCGAGCTCGTCGAGCGCCTCGGCCTTGGTCATGGTGATGCGCTGGTTCGTGCGCCGCGACACGGGGTTGCGGCTGCCCGTGTGCTTCAGGAGCAGGTGCGCGCACCGCGCGACGTTGTCGTCGGCCATTTTGGAGCGCGCGGCACGGCGGGCGGCGCGCACAAGCAACCGGCAAAGCGGCGAGGCCGGTGGAGCCGGCTTCATGCCGAATCCTCCAGCCTCTTTATTGTGTGGGGGCTGCCCGCACGGCCGCGTCGTCGCGTGGTGGGCTCCGGAAGGCTGCGCGCGGGTGGGCCCGGCGTCCCATGCAACGGCCGCTGCTCGCGGTCGCATCGGACAGCAGCGGCGCAGCGGCGCCACCGGACACGGCGCCGTCGTCGCCGTCCAAGAGCACGAAGCCCGCCATGCGCGACCTCATCAAGGGCGAGGCGGACAAGCGCGTGCGGCCCCTGCAGGCCGTGGCCTTCTTCGTCGTCTTCTTCCTCGTGTCCTGCGGCTTCGCGGCGTCGCAGGAGATCATTGTGACGACGCCGGGCTTCAAGCCGCTCCACCGGTCGTTCCTCACGCTCAGCCACAGCGTCGCCTACTGCCTCTTCGCGTCCATGGAGCTCGCGCGGGCGGGCTGGACGCCGGGCCAGCGCACGACGCCGCTCCGGCACTATTTGGCCGTCGCCGTCTTCTGCTTCCTCAGCGTGTTCCTCGCGAACAACAGCGACGCGCGCCGCGTCCGAGCGGCCCGCCGCTCGTTCGAAACCCAATCGCAATCGCAGGCCTCACGTACATCGACTACAGCACGCGCGTCATGTTCAAGTGCGCCAAGCCCATCCCGACGATGCTCCTGAGCATGGTGCGTCCGCCGCGTCGCGCGCGCGCGCCTCGCGACGCGCGAGGGCCGCAGGCGATGCTCGGCTCCGGCCACAGCTACTCGTCGCTCGAGTTCGCGGCGGCCGCGGCCCTGGGCGTGGGCCTCGCCATGGGCATCATCGGCGACGGCGCGGCGCCGGCGACGCTCTCCGCCGCCGCGGCGTCCGGCGGGCGCCTCGGCCCGCTCGCGCCGTCGGCCGTCGCCGGCGGAGCGCTCGCGCTGTCCGCGATCCTCTGCGACGTCTTCGTGTCGACCTACGAGCAGGTCGGTCCTCGTGTCTACGAGCGACCGGCACCGCGACCCCCCCTCCCTAGGTCTACATCTTCAAGGAGTTCTCGCCGCGGCCCGCGGAGCTCATCTTGTACACGTACGCGATCTCCGCGGCGGGCGGCCTCGCGTTCTTCGCGGCGTCCGACGAGCCCCAGGCCATGGTCGCCTTCGTCGCGCGGGAGCCGGAGATCTTGGCGAAGATGTTCGCGAGCGAGATCTTCGGCTACGCGTCGATATCGTGCGTCGTCCGCCTCGTGGAGGCGTTCGGCGCGACGAACGCGGAGCTCGTCAAGACGGTCCGCAAGGGCATCACCGTGGCGCTGAGCTTCGTCGTCCTCGAGGGCAAGACGCCGACGGCCGCCCACTACCGGGGCGCGCTCCTCTTCTTCTCCGGCACCGCGCTGTCCATCTACGCCAAGGACAAGCGGCGCGCCGCGCAGCGGACCGCGCGCGCGAGCGACCCGGAGTCGCCGCCGCCGCCGCCGCCGGACGACGCGACGCCCGAGAGCGGCGCCCTCGACACGGAGCGCCTCGTCGCGCGGCGCTAGGCCCCGCCCGTTTCGTTTAGAAATTTTCCGACCGCGTTACACGAGCACGCGACTCAGGTCGTCCTGGGCCGAGTAGGCGAAGGGCTCGCGCTGCCGCAGCGGGCTCGCCGGCGCGAAGTCGCCCGCGTCGTAGTTCGGCGCGTGGTCCTCCGTCTTGTGTTTTTTTCGCTTCGACGATAGCAGCGACGCGGCCGCGCCGAGCGCGAGGAGGCCCACGACGACGCCGAGCGACGCGCCCGTGCCGATGGCGTAGTGGAAGTACTCGAGGATCATCTTCACGGAGATGAAGACGAGCACGGCGCAGACCGCGGGCTTGAGGTAGACCATCGAGTCGACGGCTTTGGCCACCAACGCGTAGAGCGCGCGGAGGCCCGCGATGGCGAAGACGTTGGACGAGTAGACGACGAAGGGGTCCGTCGAGATGCCGAGCACGGCGGGGATGGAGTCGACGGCGAAGACGACGTCGCTGAGCTCGACGCAGACGAGGCAGAGCAATAAAGGCGTCGCGCGTTTCGCGCCGTCGACGACGGTGAAGAATCGGTCGCCGTCGTACTCCGTCGTCGCGCCGACCAGCTTCCGCGAGAGCCGCATAACCAGATTATCGCCGACGTCCTCGTCCTCGTCGCCCTCCATGAGCAGCTTCACCGACGACAGCAGCAGGATGCCCGCGAAGAGCAGCGACGTCCACCGGAATCGCTTCACGGCCGCGACGCCGGCGACGATCATGACGCCCCGCATGAGGATCGCGCCGACGATGCCCCAGGACAGCACGCGCTGCTGGAACGCCGGCGGCACCCGAAAGTACTCGAAGAGCATGATGAACACGAAGAGGTTGTCGACGGACAGCGACTGCTCCACCAGATAACCCGAGAAGAAGGCGATGGCGCTGTCGCGGCCGCGCGCGTACCAGAGGATCAAACCGAAGGCCGTCGCCGAGGCGACGGCCCAGACCGTCTGCACGAGGCTCCGCCGGAAGTTGTCCGCCTCGCCGGAGCCGCTCATTGTGGCTTCGGCGAGCGTTGCCGGTTGTGGCGAGCGCCACTCACTCCACGTTTGCAGCAGCCAATGATATGTGTGTGGTTGTTGTGTGTGGTTGCGTGTGGCGCGTCCTGCGGCGGCGCGCGCAGGTCGAGGCTGCCAATCGACGACGCGATCGGCGGCGCGGCAATGGGCCGGTGTTGTCGCCAAGGTCCATAAAGGACAGGGATGTTGATGCGTTGACGAGTTGCCTCACGAAGAAAAGCTCGGTGTGCGTGCGACGGCCGGCGCGTCTACGAAAAATGAGGGTGCTCACGCTGCTCGCGGCCCTGCCGGTGACAAATTCGCTCTCGACGCCCGCGGGCGGCTGGCAGGCCGAGGCGGCCCGCCTCAACGCGCAGGCCGCTCAGCTCCGCGCCGAGGCCGGCGTCCTCCAAGAATCGCTGCTCGAGGAGCGCCGAGCCCGCGAACAGCAAGCGCTCGAGCCGGCCGTGGCCGTCGTCGCCCCGTCCTGGGACTACCCCATGGTCCACGGCAAGGTCGTGCTCGCCAAGGACAAGGAGCTCGTGCTCCGGTGGCAGCTCCGCGACGGCGGGACGCGCGCGGAGCTCGAGGTCCTCGACGCCGGCGGCTGCGAGGTCGCGCGGGGCTCGGGCGACGTGCGCTACACATCGAGCCGCCACGGCGCCGGCGAGACCGTGAGCTTCGTCGCGACGAGCGGCGACTTCGCCGTCGTGTCGACGTTCGAGTGTTTGGCCGCGGACGACGCGCAGGCGCTCGGCGACGAGGCCGCGGCGCACCTCGCGGCGCTGCGCCACGCGGAGTTCGCCCTCGCCGCCGCGGAGCCGGCCCTGCGGGACCTGGCGAGCTTCGACCCGCCGCGGCGCCTCTTCCCGCTCCTGAACCCGCGGAGCCTCGCGTCGCGCGCGGTCTCGCGCGCCCGGACGAGGAACCGGCGCCGCGACGCGGAGCGGAGCCGGCGCCTCGCCCAGCGCACGCTCCTGCGCGCGGAGAAGGACGCGGCCTACTGGCAGCGCATCGCCGCCGTCGCCGGCGGCGACCAGTTCGTCTGCAGCGACGGCGAGGCGCGCGTGCTCGCGCCGTCCGGCGACGTGTCCGTCACGGGCCTGGCGCCGCTCTTCGACTCCTGGGCGCCCGCGCGGCGGACGACCTTCCGCGGGAGCTGCGACATCGTCCTCGCGCCGGGCTTCGGCGAGCCCGGCGCCGAGGAGCCCGCGCGCCGGAGCCCGCGCGCGGGCGGCCGCGCGGGCGGCGCGCGCAAGTCGCGGCGGAGCGCGGAGACCGCGATCTGAGGAACATCCCGGACCCCTTTTGCCCATAGCCCCCCCGCGACGAGCCCCGTTCCCCCCCCTTGTACTCTAACTTTGCGTGTTCAAACTGAGGACTTGGCGACCCTCGTGTGTTCAAACAGCAGACTTAAAAGGAAGCGGGCTCGCCCTAGAGCTCGGCTTTCGCGCCCGCGCCCGCGAGCATGGCCGCCTCGGTCTTCGTGAGCATGGCCGGGGGCCCCGCGTAGGGCGCGCTGTGGCCGCCCGTGCGCAGCGGGTTGTTGAGGTCGATCTTCTCCGTGATGTTCCGCGAGAGGGCCTCGAGGTGGGGCGTGTTGAGGACGAGGTTCGTCGTGACGTTCTGTTTGAGGCTGTCGATGTCGGTCTTGCCGTTGTCCGCCTTGGTGTTGAGCGTGAGGAAGCGGAGGAACCAGTTCACGGTGGCCCAGTAGCCCGACTTCTGCGCCTTGAGGGGCCAGAGGAAGGTCTTGAACGCGTCCTTGCCGCCGCCCGGCCGCACGCCGACGCCCCAGCCGAACTCCTCCTCGAGGTTCGCGACGCCGTGGGGCCAGAAGGGCGGGAAGAGGAGCATGTCGCCCGGCTCCGAGATGACCTCGCGGAAGGGGATGCGGCTCTGGTCGCGGGGGTCCATCATGAAGCGGCAGCCCGCGATGCCCAGGCACACGGGGCGCATGTGCGGGATGTAGTCCGGCACCGTGAAGTACCACTTCTTCCGGTTCGCGACCTGGAGGAACGCGTCGGGCACGGGCGCGTTGTGGAGCATGGCCCAGTGCCACGTGCCGTGGTAGACGAAGGCGTGGTGGTTCGCGTCGTGGACCTCGTCGCTGTAGCGCACGAGCGCGGGGATGTCCGCGAGCCGCTTGAGCGTCGCGGCGACGCCCGCCATGAGCTTGGGCTGCTGGGCCAGCAGGTCGAGGATGAAGCCGCCGTAGAGCTGCTCGCCGCCGGCCATGCGGCGCACGGCGTCGTGGAGGCCCACCATCTCGCTCGTCTTGCCCAGGCCCACGTTCGCGCCGAGGTGCACCGTCGTGAAGCTGTGCTCCGTGTTCTCCGTGGCCGCGATGAAGGCCTCCATGTCCGCGTACTGGTCGAGGTAGCCGTGGCTGAAGTTCTTCACGAGCACGAGCCTAGGAACGCAGCGATAAAGTCCCGTTCGTCGCCTCCGGCCGCGCGACGCGAGAAAGGCCCGCCGGCGGACGCGGGCGCGCGCGGCCAGTCCTTGCCCAGGCTCAGGACCTCGTCCTTGATCTCCTCCCAGGTGCCCTCGATGACGGGGATCTCGATCTGGGGCGGGTCCGTGTTGCTCAGGTAGCTCTCCATGACCTCGTCCTCCGTCATCGTCATGAGGCTGCGCGGGTTCAGGAGCCACCACTTGGCCTGGGCCAGGCGCTGCTGCAGCGTGAAAGGCACATGGTCCTTGATCAGGAAGCAGACCTGGACTAAATAGGCCAGCACGTAGAGGCCGGCGAGCTTCCCGGCCGTCTTAAGCACGCCCATCCTGGCGGGGCTGGGTGTCACACGTCTCTCGTCGAAGGACGCCACCCCTGACATCCGCGCCGTGGATACATTTGATGAATTTAGAATTCTCCTCCAACCTGAAGCGCGCGGAAAAAACTCCCGGCGCCGGGAAGACGAGTGGAAGACGCGCCGACCACGAAAGAGGGGCGTTAAACAGTAGAGGTAGCAGAGACGAAAACAGCACTGCCTTCGGCGGCGGCGGAGGCGGGGTCGACGGCGCTAGGCGGTCTTCACGGACTTGGCGACGGGGCCGCCCTTGATGGCCTTCGCGGCGGCCATGTAGCCCGCGAAGGTCACGAAGGTCAGGACGATGAGTACGTACTCCATGCCGAAGGTGAGGACCCAGTGGGCCGGCGTGCGGCGCTTGACGGCGCCGCTCCGGTAGAAGGACGCCTGGAAGTACATCAGGCCGTCGTAGAGGCGGTTGGTCGGCGCGAAGTCGATGACGCCGAGGCACGAGCCGTCGACGTGGTGGTTCACGATGTGGCACTTGTGGTCCTCGATGATCTCCGACAGGGGCCAGGGGAAGATGGACTTCTCCTCGGCGTGGACGTAGGGGTGGACCAGGAGCGTCTGGAAGCGCATCTTGATCACGGAGATGAACGCGCGCGCGCCGAAGTACGAGCCGAACGGCGCCCGGGGGTTGACGATCTTGTGCGCCAGGTAGGCGACGCTCTGGATCATGATCTCGCAGGCGACGAGGCTCGGCGCCTGGCCGTGGGGCACGGACTTGCCCTTCTCCGTCATCTGGCCCGCGCCGCCCGCGCCCGTCTCCTGGAGCACGCCCTCGCCGCCGTGGTGCACGAGGTTCCCGACGAACTGGGTCAGGTCGTGCTGGTAGTGCATCGTGTACTGCGTGTTCATGCCCGCGACCCAGCCGAAGAGCAGCGTCTCGAAGCTGAGGCCGTCGCGGAGGAGCCACTTGGCCGCGAGCGCCCATTCCGAGATGACGAACGCGTTCATCATCTTCGACTCGTGCCAGTTCTCCTTGGCCTGCTTCCGCGCGTAGTCCACGCTGTCGCAGTCGCTCTCGTAGCTCAGGTGCGGCCAGAGGGGGTGCGCGTCGTAGTGCGCCTTGTTCGTCTCGTTGATGAGCTTGAGCATGCAGTCCGCGTCCTTGTAGGGGATGTCGTGGAACTGCCCGCACAGGCCCATCCACGCGCGCACGAGGAAGGGGAAGCCCACGAGGCCCATCATGATGGGCTTGAGCCCGGGGATGCCCCCCGTCTCCGTGGCCGTCGCCATCCTGGTACAGAAGGCAGGCTGTGCCACAGTCACACTCACGTCCGTGGATTGTTTATGACTTTCACGATGA
>Ga0257106_1000935_pt1 | contig 15513 bp, 10 predicted proteins | sample LP_taG_3_FD_190177 | JGI IMG/M metagenome (GOLD analysis project Ga0257106, IMG submission 190177) | Marine microbial communities from Northeast Subartic Pacific Ocean, Canada - LP_J_2011_P26_10m | ecosystem: Environmental > Aquatic > Marine > Oceanic | place: Canada: Northeast Subartic Pacific...
TCGCTCGACCGTAATCTTTATCTACGTCCATGCTGAATGTCTTTGCTGCATATTGTGCACAATTTCCGCATCCGATGCACTCGCTTTCGTCCACAAAAATCGCTCGCGTCTCGCCTTCCTCGCCGCTCCATTTGGACCACGGCGTGCCGTCAAACTTCGTCTCTTCGCTCAAGAAGAAATGTTTCCGAAAATCAATCACGGCGAGAAGGTACGGTTCTCGCGTTTGTCGATCGGATAACGTCTTATACGCCGCGTTTAAAATGACCGCGAACCCGTTCGTTTCCTCTTCGGAAATGTCTGCGTACTTCGACGTTAAAATATCCGGATGCGAAATCTTCAACTTTTTCTTGAACGCTGTTTGTACGATCGATTGTATCACTAACTCGTCTCGAGACGCCCAAACGTCCGCGTCGTCCAAATCTAAATCTAAAAGCTCAAAAAAGTCCGACGGTGCTTTCAAAAAGCGCGTCGCATCGATCGCGTCGACGCCTTTGGAAAGTTCGCGGTAATACGGGGATTCTGTGACGTCCAAACGTTCTGTTTGGATTAACGAAGAGTTCGTTGGTGACGACGAGGATTCGTTTCTGGAGGAAGAAGATCCTCGCGCTTCGTCGTTCGCCGATTTGGCACGAACGGCTCGACGATCTGTGATGGGTGTAACGCCATAAATTCTGCGTTGGAATTCGCGTCGTGCGAACGATTTTGTCGTCGCTGGTGCTCTGTGAACGAGCAAGGATGGTGTCGTCGTCGCGAGCATCGTAACCTCCTTTAATGACGCTTTTTTTTCCAAAGCAGGAAGATATTTATAGAACAGAAGATTAAAAAAGGGGGAGAAGGACAACAAAAAGCCACAAAAGCCGGGGCGGCGTACACAGAAGACTTTTATATATGTATGATTACAACACGAGCGACAACGCGATATATATATACAGATTAATTAATGTAAAGAATCGCCGCCTAACTTCTTCAGGGCAATTTCCACCTCCTCTCTGGTGCTTTGACTGGCGTCGTTGGTATCGCTGGGGGATAAAATCGTCGCTTGCGCTTTCTTGGTGAGTTTGGCCAAATCGTCTTGGGTTGGGTCGTACCTTAACGTAGATAATGCCCAGATGCACTTGGCGAACGCGTTTGGACGCAACGAATCGGTTTGGCGGATGGCGTCTCTCGCTAAGACGTCTAAGACGTCTTCGTCCAAGTCGAGTTTTAAGAGCGCGCAGCCCCACAAGCCGAGCGCGAGGGTGCCGGGGTTGAGTCTGGATGCTTGGGCGGAGTCCGCGAGCGTTTGCGCGAGATTCGTGAGGTGCGCTTCAAACTTACTTCCAGCTTCTGAAGACGACGAAGGTCGATGGTTGATGCGGCCGTATGCGCAGAGCAGCTTCGCGCACTCGTCCGGTTCCAACTCTTCGTATTCGTCTTCATCCAAAAACCCTCGGACGAGCTTGTTGACGACGTTCTCGCCAGGCGAGATTCGTAACACGCCCCAGGCGTGTAAGATTAACAGCTTATCCGAGCGTTCTAAATCATCCACGCACATTTCGACTTTTCGAACGAGTTTATCGATTATCGAACCATCCGCAGGAATGCGTCCTCGACGAGACAGCGCCCAAAAGATTTTTGCCACGAGTTCCGGATCAGATTCGTTAAACACGCTTTCTCTGTTATCTGCGATGGCTTCCGCGACGGCATCGATTGCATCGTCATCGTATTTCAACGTAAATCTCGCCTCGCCGATAGACCACGCAATGGCATCGAGCTGAGATGCGGAGAGTCTTTTCGTCATTCGCGGAATCTCTTGATTCAACGCATTCATAAACGGAGCCGGAACTTGACACTTACAATTCGCGAGCGCCCATACAGTCATGGAGACGTTCAAAACGCTTTGTTTACCACCGAAATTATCTGCCACCAATCGTTGCAACATCAGCGAAATCAATTCGGGATCGATCGATTGCGCGTTGAACTTTTGAGATTTCAGCGACTTGCTCAACCCCCACAAAAAATTTGATATATCCCTGGAGGTAAACACAAACCTCGGGTCTGCGTTTCGATCATCCATCGGGTACGCTTTCAAATTGTGAAGCGCACAATTTTGCATCTTTTCGTAAAACGACCACCGGTCGGTCGCGTTGTCTCCGTGCGCCACACCGACTAATAAATTCGCCATTTCTTGCGGCTTCCAAGCGTCCGCGTTTTCCACCCACGACGTTTCACACTGGTCGTAGATTTTACTCAAAACTCCATCCTGGTCGCTAATTTTATATTTAAAACTCCCGAACGCCCAAAGCAAATTACTAAACGCTTGCGGTCTAACGCTCGACCCGCCTTGTCTTTTGACGCAGTTGGCGAAATTTCTCGCAATCGTATCCAACATTTCCGCGCCTTTCTCGTTCATTTCTTTATTCTCCCCGTTATCGTCTTCAAACACTCTCAACCGAGCCAACGACCACGCGACGTTTGCGAGACCAAACTGGTCCATGTTTGCTAAGTTACTCTCCACCACACGCATCAAGTTTTCAAAATCCGAGTCCTTTATTATCCGTTCGTACGGATGTCCGTCGCCGCCGTCGCGACTTCCCGTTGTCCTCCTCCCGGCTCTCGCCACGCTCGTCGACGATCCTCTCCCGTTCACAGAAGAAGAAGACGAAGAAACATCAAACTCTCGCGTCCCTTTACTCGCGATGCGATGTAACGCCGTCGACGCGTTTATGGAATCAAACTGATCGACTTCGTTCCTCACCACTTGGAACACTTCGTCCAAGGAATAACACTGGGTCAATTTCCCTTGAATCTCAAACCCAGCTTTGGATCCACCCCCGGGGCCGTTGTTCTTCTTGTTGGCGTTATTACCACCACCATTACCACCTCGATTATTCTCTCCTCCTTTTTGCCACTTCCCTTGCTTCTTTAACGCGTTTTTTGAGACTTTCTTCCCGGAAGAACTCGAAGAAGAACTCGAAGAAGAAGAAGAAGAATCGGGGGTCGAAACCGCGTTGGCGGCGGTCGGTTTTGCACACAATTTTTTCTTCTTCACGTTCGACGCGTTGTTTAAGTATAACGTTTTCGGCGAAACGCACGTTCGAAAAGATGAAAAGGAGGTCATTTTTGTGTTAATGCGTATTCTCGGGCGCGTGGAAAAAGAAAGGATGCTCCTCGAAGTGAGAACAACAGCAGCGCGCATAGATGACTTTGTGGAGAATTCGAACGTGTCTCTCTTTAATTGGTGAAAATGGAATGAAAAAGTTCTCTCTCTCTCTCTAAAATTGGTAACTTTTCGGCTTGTGTTCGTCCTTGGGAGGATTATACACGCACACCGGACACGGGCTGTATTGCGTGCAGAACAAAGGCAACGTGCCGACGTAGAACATCTTCCCGAATAAGTTTTGGTCCCCGAACGCGGATCGACCGACGAGTAACATGGTCGCGCCGAATCCTTTCGCGGCTTCGACGAGCTGTTCGCGCGGAACGAGGACTCGAGGGGAAGTTTTGTTCGTTTTGGTTCCGAGGTTGATGACGTCGCGTAAACGAAACGTTTCTTCGCACTTGTTGTCTTTCACGAACACTTCGACGAGTTTCTTACACGTCTCGAGGTTAAGAGTCACGTCTGATTGCGTGACGTGTTTCGAGCGCATGGTTTGTTCTTTCATCGGAACGTGCGCTAAGATGACGTCGTCGTTTTCGCGCGCGAGCTTTTTGACGTAGAATTTAACCACATCGATCGACGATTGCGTACCACAGATCCCCAACAATACAACGTTTCTTTGTTGTTGTTGTTGTTGTTGTTGTTGTTGTTGTTGATCGGCTTCGCGTTTCTCGCCTTCGTCGCCTTCTCCCTTCGGAGGCGTCTCGACCGCGTACTTTTGATACGCCTCCCCTTCTGTTTTTACGCCAGCAACTGGTTTCTCCTTAAACTCCACGTTCTGACGGTAAAAGATGCTCGGCACGTCGACGTTGTGCAACACGTTGGTTGCGACGCTCCCGACCACGAAACGTTCCAGTAAACTCTTCCCGTGCGTTCCCATCAACACGTAATCCGGTCTCGGCACGAAAAACGCCGGCTCTGGTTCCTCCTTTCGCTCTCCAGGCAAAGCGCTCGCTTTCTTTGCAAACGCACCGTCGCATATGCCCTGAATCGCCGCCGCGGCGTGCGGAAATCCGCTTTCCGGATCCACCTCGAAGACTTCAATCGCGTTCACGTTCGCCCCCGACTCCAGCGCGAACAAACTCGCTCTTAACTTCCCACCCAGAGGCATAAACTCCGGAACGAACGTCTTCTCCAGCGACGCGCCGGGAACGTCCACGACTTTTTTCTTCAAACGCGCGTCGTCCAAAACGCTCACGGGCACTTTCCTGCATCCTTTACGTTTCGTCTCCGCATCGAGAGAGAGTTCTTCTTTCTCGTTCGCGGTGTGCGGACTTTGAGGACAGTACGAAAACACAAACGCCTTGACTTTGGGAGATGCCAAATGGCGTGAGAAATACTCGATTATTGAATAGTTCACGTCGTCTTGCGACAACGGACCGAGCGCTATTAAAACGTTAACGATACCATCGCTTTGGGAGGAGGAGGACATTTTTGTTGTTGAATGTGTATGTGATGTGGTGTGTGCTCGTTCTTGTTAACAAAAGTGCGCGCGTATTTTTTGACGTGCGCAAAACGAATTGGCGTTTTAGATACGAAATTTTCCTTCTTGGGAAAAACAAAAACAACTCACAAAAAGAAGCACTTTTAACGCTTTCAAAAAATCACACGTAGTTATATGTCTCTGTCATCATCGTCGTCGCTTTTAGGACACGAGGCGAAACGACTCCTCCGCAGACTCCTCCGCGCTCGACTCGCGCTCTTTCACGGAGACGAGAAAGCCTTACAGGCGTCGGCGATTGAAATTCGTTCGCACTTCGACCAACACAAAGATATCACGGACGCAGAGGAAATTAGAAAACGCATCAAAGACGGGAGAGAGGCGGAAATGTTCTTAACGACGAACGTTTTGCAAGGGAAAATGAACGAGAGAGGGAATTTTGAGACGAAGCTGAAAAGCGCGGACCCGGATAAGGAGACGTGGGAAGTTCCGAAAGAAGCAAAGTAAAAAGGAGTGTTTTTGGAGGTGATGATTCGGGTGAAGAGAGAGTTTTAGAGACGCGTTTGTTTAGCAAATAGAAGGGACTGAGGTAGCGGTTTATAGTAGGTGAATGGTACAGAATAGTATGTAATTACAACAATTTTTTTATCAATGTATATATATACAGATGGTTATTACTATGTGTTCGTAAGCGCCAGCGCCGGCGACGTCGGCGCTGGAAGTGGATGCGCGCGCTGAAGGACTGCCTCCGCATTCGTTTCTTTACCACGCATCATCTCCTTCTCGGCGGCTAAACTGGCGCTGGCAGAACCGACGGCTCGCATTATTTCCTGAGTCTGTTTTTGCGCGTACGTGAGTTGCGCTTGCCCAGAAGTCTTTTCCTCGTCGTGAGGATATTTCTCGACGATGTTTACGCTCCCGCTCGCGAATCGGCCTTTTACGCGCACGCGGTTGTCAGCTCTCACCTTTCGACTCTCGTAGTGAATTTTCTTGGCAAACTTCCTCGATTTTCTCTTTTCGAGGTATCGAGCTAACACCGCGGGTCGCTCGTCGCCGCCTGGGGCGTGAGATCGATCGAATACCATGGCATTTTGCTCTTCTTTCTGTGCCTCTCGTTTTTTCCTTTGTTTGATGTTCTTCTTCGTAGCCGCGGCGGTAGCGCCGTTCTTATTCTCTGCCGCCGCCGCATCGTTAATGGAGGATGTCAACCGTTGTCGCTCCTCGAGTTGCTGCTGCATCAACATCTGTTGTTCCTGACTTTGAATATACAGTAAATTCGACATGGTTTGGTTTTTGTCGATATTTTTGGAGGCCGCGGAGGTGTTGGCGGTAGAATTCTGATTTCGAAATAGAAACTCGGACGCAGCGCCTCCGGGGTTGATAGTTTCGTCGTTTTGTGAGACTCTGGGCTGTTTTGCTTGCATATGGTTCGACGACTGATCTGTACTGTCAACATTTTTCGTTGTTTCGATCTCTATCTCAATCGCTGGAATCTCTCCTTCGATTGATATCGATTCGTTAGACCCGATGCCTTTAAGCAAGACTGAAGCAGACACGTTGGCTTTCGCTTTGCGCGAAACGGTCGTTCGTTTACCGCGAGCGATCTTCGTCGCCGGAGCAAACAACGTCCCCAGTGAGTTATCCTCTTTCCGAGGTCGTCCTAATTTCTTCTTCGGTTTGCCTGATTTTGTCGCGGTCGTCGTCTTTGTCGGTTTCTTTGTTTCTTTCTTTGCTTTCGGTTTGGTTAACGATGTCGATTTCTTCGTACTCGTCGTCGACGCTTTCCTCTTACTCAAAGGCGCTGCTGACGTAGATTGACCCCTCTTCGTCGAAGTTGTCGCTGTTGTTCCCATCCCAGCGCCGAGTTGAAAGAGCTCCTCTCTCGATGAGTTCGACGAGCTGCTTCGATTCGTTCGCCGTCTGGAAGACGTGCCTCCGTTGGTATTCTCGTTACTCGCGTTGTCTCCGCTGTTTGTATTCCCTCCGTTATCCTCGGAACTTCCTTTACTCGGATCGTCGACTAAATCGTGCGCGTAATCGTACAAAGATAATCTCGGATCGTCTCTCGCGTATGGATGATGACGATGATGTCCTGTAGCTGCTTTTCGTTTTTTACCGGTGAGATTTTGCCTCGCAATGTTGTTGTTATTGGTGTTGTTTTGGTTCGACTGTTGTTTTTTCGAGCTCGCCGCCTTGCTGTTGCTGTTGTTGTTGAGCGATTTCCTTCCACCACTGCTCGGAGGACTGGATCTTCCAGACGCCGACCGCGCGCGACTCGCCACGCTTCTCTTAAAGAACCCCATCATCTCGTTATCTTGCTCGTCGTTCTTCATCGCCAAACCTTCGTCGCCGAAATACGGGCTAAACTCAATGTCTCCTCCGTCGTTCCTTAATCCCTTATCCTCAGAGCCGTTGCTCTCGTCGTCCTCGCCGATGTTCGGTAAAAATTGTTTCCTGTACGCGTCTTCGATTTTGCCGCCTTCGATGTCCTCCATCTCGAACGACGCCGAACGCGAAGCGTTGGTATTTTTCATAATCCTCTCTTTTGTTCTTGCTGTTGGCCGCCACCAACAAACGCTCCTCTACGTTTTAAAGACTGTAGTTGTTCCTCTCTCGCTCGAAACCTAAAACACACGGGCAGAAAGTCGTTGCGTTCGTTTCAAAAGGAAAAGAAAGAGAAAGCGTTTGCACGCGTCAGCAACAGTTGTGATATACGCGAGAATATATAACACGACGACTACGAAAAGCGCGCGCGAGAGAAAGAGAGTAGAAAAAAGGGAAATTCAAACAGTTACAAAAACAAAGAGCGATTTGAGATGATGGCGCGCCGAAACGACGACGACGACGAAAAGACGACGAAAACAAATCGCGCACCGGTACAAAAGCGCGGTTCTGCAGTTGTTCAAACGCAGGCGCGCGCGTGTGTGTGTGTTGTTCTTTCCTCTTCCTCTTTTTCTCGCGTGATGATAGATGTGAAGAGCGTTTGAGATAAATTAACCTAGTGAGTCCTTTAGTAAGGGGAAAACTTGGACAAAAAAGTGCCTTTATGTGAGATGCTTTTTAGCAATTTTTAAGGCGGAATTCCAAAGCCAAGAAGAATACTAACTACTACTACTACTACTACTACTACTAATATTTCGCTGCTGCTTTTCGTACTCCACGCGCAAGGCTACATTGCTACGCTATTTCGCCGCTACGGTCTCCTCTTTTCTAAAGTGCACCTTTCTGAACTGAACCAAGGGTGGTAAGAGGAGGACGCTTTTATTAAAAACTCTCGTATTTGTTCTTTTACTTTTACTTCTTTTACTTCTTCTTCTTCTAAAGAAGCGAAGAAAGTTTCTCGGCGACGACGAGCAAATCGTCCGTGTTCCGGACGTACTCGCTGTACACGCCACATAACGCGTTGTCGTCGTCTGAATCGCTGTCGTCGTCGTTTTCGCCGTCGTCTTTCGCGTCGTCTTCGCCGTTCTTTTTTCGATTCTTCGCCCGAAGCTTTCGCGGCTTTGCCGGCGGGGGCGTTTTGGATATCGGGGATGAGAGACGCCTACTAGGGGGCGTCGGTTTTCCTTCGGATGTGTGTTGCGCTTCGTAAAATTCGTCGTCCTCTTCTTCCGTGGTGTTTTTGGCGGCCAATCGAATCGCTTTCGCGACTTCGCGCAGCTTCGCAATCAATTCGCTCTTTGACGAATATTTTTCTCCATCACCTTCCTCTTGTTGTCGTTCGTACGCGTCGAGCACATCGAACACTTTCTGCCAACTCCTGTTATTGCTTCTGTTCTTTTTCTTCGATTTTGACTTCTTGTCCTCGTCTTCTTCGTCTAGGAGTGAGTTTAAAAGGATCACCGGTTTCGCCGTGGACGGTGCGAGTTCTCTCAACTCGTTCAATCGTTTCCTCGTCCTGTGCGCGAAATTCCAATTCTCGTTGTCGGATGTAATTTCTTCTTCTTCTTTGTCGTCGTCCTCCTTTTTAGTGGTGGTGTTTTGAAGCGACGAGCTCGTGTTGAAGACATCGATGAACTCGTTATCGTCGGTGACGCATCTGTTTTTCTTCCTGTTCCTTTGTTGCAAAGACGAAGAAGAAGAAGAAGCGCCTTGACCCATTTTTACTCTGCGGGGGACGGAATCGAATTTTCTTCACTTATATGATGATATAAAAAATGTCACAAAACCACCAACATCTTCTAAGCAGCAATCCGAAAACCTTGCGCAGACACCGACGCATAGCGAAACTTGCAATATTTTGTTTCCTCGTCGTGCTCGCGTCCTTTTGTTTGATTCTTTTGAAAGAGTTTCAATCCGATTCGAACGAGGTGCAAATGCAACCGATGCGGAAACATCCACACGCGCACGATGGGTCTTTGTTAGATCGATTAGAAGATGCGGAAGAAGTTTTATATAGGAAATTAGATCCGTATTTACATCACGGAGAAGGGGACGACGCGTTAGTCTTGGGGAGTTTAAGGAAACCGATCGATTTGCCGCACTTTCATTGGCAACTTGGTTCACAACAGAGACGACAACCGACGACGTAACGAGAGATTCGATTGACCCAATCATCATCATCATCATCATCGCGATTAGACACGAAAATAATATAGCCTTTAGAAGAGAGAGACGCGTTGTAACCGTTATGATTAGAAGAGTAGTTTCAAATGTGAAAATCCGTTCTTTCTATCTCTATGCGCGAATATTATGCTACGACGAACGACGCTACGGAAACAAAGGAAACTCTTTCACTTTCCTCCAAGACTTGCAACTCTTATCTTCCACGTCTGTCTTCCACAAACTCACGCTGGTCGCGTTGAACGATTCTTCGTAGGTCTCGTCGTCGTTTTCTTCGTCCGTGTTTGAGAGCGAGAAAGATTTTTTAAACACTTCGTCCGCTTTCAGCTTCAACCGTAACCGCTCGCCTTGCGAGTCGTCGCCGTACGCTAAAGACATGTGCGGCGTATATCTTCGAGCGTCCCGAATATCGAACAATTCGATCGCCTTCTCTCGCGCGTGTAACAAGTTTGACGTCAATTCCGCTTCTAAATACACGCATTGGAAGTACGTTTGTCCAATCTGTGCGCCTTTCGGGAACCGGATGTTAAACGTCTTCGTCGTCTTCTTCATCATCTTCTCTCGAATCTCTCGAACTAAATTCTCGGTTTTCGCAACCATCGCGCGTTCGTCGTCGTCGTAGATTGGGCCTAGCAACGTCACGTGTGGTTTGAACACGACGTCGTTTTTCGCGCTTTCAACGATAAAGTTTTCAACTCTCGAGGATAAATCATCTGTAGTAGGTGGTTCCAACCACAACGAATACGCCACCGCTTCGCGTTCGTTTCGTGTTCGCATTCGATTGGAATACAGAGCGATGGAAAGTAAAGAGAGAAACGTCAGCAGGATGACGGAGAAGCGGAGGAAAGGGTTTATCGGTTTCGTTTTATGTTGTTGTTTACGACGGCTCGAATGAGAGGATGCCATGAGAGGTTTGTTTCGTGCAGCCGTGACGTTGCGCATTTCAGCGAAACGAGAAGACAACAAAAGAGTGAAGAGCGGGAAAAGATGTTTTTGATGATGGTGCTACTTTACTACTACTACTTCTATTAAAACTGCTTTTTTTGTCTCACTCACGGAAGAATGAGAGACGGTTTCAAGACGACGTCGTGTAACGGCTGTAACGGCGCGTTTGCGATAACATCCGGTCGGTTATCGACTTCCATCATCTCCCACATCTTGCACCCGCACCCTTCCCAAAGCGCTCTTTCGACGCGTTCCATTTCGCGAGTTGGTGGCCATAACCCGTCCGGCGTCGCCAATACCGCGCCGACGTACATTTGACCGGCAGATTTGGCCGCGCCGGCGTAGTAATATAACGCCCAGGATAAATCGTCCGCGGCGTCGACGATGCGCCAGTATTCTTTCGACGTGACGCCGTTGTCCATGAACGTAAACGTAAACGTGCCGGGAGTGTCTTCGCGTTTGCATCGGTAGTCTGAGCGACGCCAGACAGATTTTCCGTCTAACGTGTTTACTTTGAAAACTGGATTGTACCAGAACGAGTTTCGCGCTTTACCGGCGTACCAGATTTGGTATTGCGCTGGAAAATGATCGTACGCCGGGTTTTGTCCCGCCACGGCGAGCCACGAGTACTCGATTTTCTTCCCGTCTCTCTCGGTTCCTAAATGTCCTTGCATGATTTGCTCGGCGACTTCGTGCGTCAACGCTTCGCCTCGAAAGGTTTTCATCGGTTTCACGATGGGAAATTCCGGTCGTTTCGCGTCGTTCCCTAAGCAATTATGCGAATGCAACATGCATCTGGCCAGATATTCAAACTCTCGATTTTGATACGAGCGAATGCACGTGTACGTACACACTTGATCGTTCATTCCACACGCGTCGACGCAGTCTAAGCTTTTCCTGCACTGCGGGTTTTTATAACAGTCTAACAATTTGGACCCGCAGTTGGAGGCTATGCACCAGACGTTGCCGATGTTGATCTCTTGATTGATGGCGACTTCCGGGACGACGATCCCGGGAACCTCGCACGCGTCGATCAAAACTAAACTCATAAACAGTAAGTCTAAGTGATTCTTCCTATCAAACAACGTTTTCATCTGTAAAAACTTCTTCTTATCCTTTTCTCTTCTCGTTTCAAACGGCATCTCGAAGAAATCGTTGTGCCCGGCGTCGTGCATCGGCATGAACTGTAACTTTTGCAGATCCCGCAACGTCGCCGAACTCTTCCCGCAAACCACGCCGGTTGGAACCGTTACGGTCAACTCGCGAATCTTCTCCGCAATAATCTCGCTTTCCCCGACTTCGCACGCAATAAATGCCGTCGCTTTTGAACACGCCTCTTTCGCTTTTGATACCGTCTCCGTATCCGCGCAGTCCACGAGAATAGTCTCGAACGTCTCGTTGGACCACTGTAAGCGCAAACGCATGTGTTCCCACACTTCCTTCCACGAAACTTCCCCGGACGGTTTTTTGTCTTCGCTGTAATCTGGTAACGATTTCGGGTACTTTAAGTAAGAGTTTTGATTGAAGTTCGTAAACACGACCACAACGACTTTGTCTTCTTCTTTCTCTTCTTCTTCTTTCATCATCTTCAGTGACGTCGGCGACGACTCCGGTGAAATCACGGACGGGGACGGATCTAAGGATCGAACGCGCAAACAACCTCGCGAAGAAGAAGACAAAGAAGAAGAAGAAGAAGAACGAGAAGCAGCATTCTCCCGCTTCTTCTTCAGAGAGGATAAGGGAGAGAGTTTGCTAAAGGAGGCGCAGGAGGAGGACATCTTTATATCTTTTTGTATCTGATGCGTCACACTTTTGACGCTTACGTGTACAAAAAATGGCTTTTAAGGAAGGACGAGACGCGATGAGTTTACGAAAACCACCGGGCGCGATCGACGGGAAAGCGGTCGTTCTGGCGTTTTTTGCGGCGACTGTGTATTTTTCGTGCACGTTTAGCAAAAGCAGCAGTCGTTCTGCTTCTTCGTCGTCGTCTTCAAAGAAAGAGGAACCGGGAAAAAAGCCGAGCAAATTGGAAACCGATGATGCGAAAGCGAGATGGTACGTGCCGAGCAACCGATGACGATGATGGAGAATAAAAGAGAAAATGCATGAAGAGAGTATCGTCTTCGGCCGTGTGGTTGTTTTCCCTCCTCCTTCTTTGAAACGATGGTGTCGTTGTTGTGCGCGTAAAAGAATAAAAGGAAGAAGACAACGGTAAACCAACAGGCACAACAACTGTCGCATGTATCATCATATTCCCGCTCAATCAACGAGGTATTACTCGAGTAGTATACGGAGATGACCAGTTTTAGCCACCTGTGCGGCTGCGAGTGAACCCCAAGCAAGGCGGCGCTTTGACATCTTCTCGTCGTAAAGACTCTTTGAGACGCTCGAGGAGGGTACCGTTTTCGTTCGGCGGCGAACGCGCGCTCGACGCAAACGCGTCGATACATACTAGGACAACGCGTATTCGCAACGCGCGCAATACTAGTACCACGTTGTACTACTGCGTCCAAACTCATATATCAAGTTCTCCAATACCACCTGATAATGCGCTTTTTCTCCTCTCGCCTTATTTTCGAGCAAAACCCAACACCTCGAAGAAGAGAAGAGAAGAGCGCGTATTCTTCGTTTCAGATATATCAACTGCTACTAATTTTGCATTTTTTTCCGTTCCGTTCGTTCAGAAAAAAACTCATTTGGTTGGAGCAAAAAAGGACTAAAATTTTGTGCAAAACACTTGAAAAAGAAAAAAAAAATTCGCTTGTGTTTTTCCGTTCAGAGCAGCCGCTTCACAATTCAAACGCACTCATATAAAAGAAAAGAATTATACACTACTAAGAATATGCCGGTCGGAAACCTCCGAACGGCGGCGAACAACGACCAGGACGACGATCCTCGCGCGTTACGTCCGATACCAATCGCGACGAAAGATATGGTTTCTTTCGTCGAGAAGAATAACAATCAGCCGGGGCAAAACGCGGAAGTGGTACGTTTCATGTTTTCTTTGTTTTTCCCCAACGTCTCGATTTGATCATCGAATGATGATGCGAGCGTACTTCTTCTGCTTTGCGCGTTTTGGCCTTCTCTTCTTCCTTCGGAGAAAGGAACAGAGAGAGAGAAATGCGCGTTAAAACGAGTTCTCGCACTTCGTCTTCTCTCTCTTTCTCTCTCTCTCTCGCAAACGTCTCAATCGTCAATCGTGATTTGAATCGATTGAGCCGTTGTTTCGTCCTTTGAATGCGTTTAAATCAGAGAGACGATTACGAAGAAGAGAGAGACGACAAAGACAACACGAAGAAAATCAGACCGAGAGAAGACGAAAGAGTATTCTTCTTTTAACTTTTTATGTACTCACCACCGTGCTTTACTCCTTTACAACCACAACAGAGAGCGTATAAATTGGGGAAAAAGAAACGATCGTACAACCAAGTGGAATTGACAATTGCGAAAGCGTCGACGAAGAACGATAACGAGAATAACATTTTACAAATATTCGAAGCGCACGAACGACCAATTGGTAACGATATTCCGAAAGATTTAGCGAACTCCGCCTTAGAGTACGAGTTACGCCTAACGAACGGGACGAGAGCGAGGTGCGTGATTTATCTCGTCTACGCGGAACCGATGGGAGAAACGGGGAAGGAAACGCTGAAAAGACCGACGAGCGAACTCATCGTCCACGGCGAAGGGAAGATGTGGTTACCGGTGACGAGAGAGAGGTGCAATAAGAGCTGCGAAGGGCCTATTTTAAGCGCCATTCAAAGGTTTGGGAAGCAAGGGAGGACGCAACCAAACTCTTCTTCGGCGACGACGGCGACGACGACGACGACGCAACAAGATTTAGGCGATAAATCAAACTGGAAGAACTCGAAGAACTTGTTCATTTCCATCGACGAAGCGTCGAACCACGTCAGACCGTTCGGTCCGAACAAAGTGAAGGCGTTTCGATTGTTGTTTACGATTTTCGAGTTAGAAAGCGACGCGAACGGACACGCGATTCCAAACGTCAAGTTGAGCGAGGCAAAGTTTATCGGAAGTGGATTTTCGACGCCGATTCGCGTGTACGCGAATAACGACGTCCCCAAAGGCGCGGCGGCGATGCAGGTGAGGTGTTCGCTGCAATCGAGCTGGATTGGCTGGAAGCAAGCGTCGTACGCGACGGAAGAGGCGTTGAAAGAGGCGTTTGCCGATTTGCCGCCGGAGAAGCACGCCGGCGGTAAAGAAGAAAAGAAACCGAAAAAGATCAAAACAAGCACGACCACAACGAAAACGACGAAATCAAAAGAAGAAAAGAACGCCAAGACTTTACTCGCGAAGGAAGCCGCGGAAGAGAAGAAGAAACAAAAGATGCTTCTGAAAGCGGCGAAAGAAGTCGAGAAGGAACGCGCAAAGGCTGCGAAGCAAGCCGCCGCGGTCACCGCCGCGCTCGGCGCAAACGGGAAAACGACGGGAAAACGAAAGAATGGTACAGCAACAGGAGGAGCAGGAGGAGGACAAGGGCCAATGGCAAAGAAGGGCAAGTTGAGTGGACTCCAGCAAAAGCGCAACTTGTCGCAAGCGGAACATATTGCCGCGATGCAAATGTACCAACCGTATTTCGTCCCGTCGCAATCGGGAGACGCCATGAACGCCGCGAACAACGTCAGCAGCATTTTTTCGCCGCTCGCCTCGGGCCGCTTCCCGCCATCATCTGCGGGTGGCCTCCGACGTTTATCGGATCAGATGCCAATATCCGTCGCCCACATTGCTGGGTTCAACTTGAACGAGTTGAACGCGTTGCAAACGCCGGCGACGAATGGCAATAACGGAAGTCCCGGAAACGCTGGCGGCACGCCACCATCCAACGTGATGAACAACATGTACGGGCAAATAAACGCGGCTGCGTATGCGCATCAGCAAGAACGCGCTGCCGCCGCGGCTATTCTGAGCATGGGAACGCCGCCGGATCAACAACTGCAAAATACCTTAGGCGGCGATTCGACGTTGATGAAAGGTTTCACCGTCGACGGGGAATTTATCAGTACCGCGGACTTACCGGCCATGTGCACGCCGCCTGGGGGATCAGCGATGTTGGTCTCGCCGACGGATGCGTTCTTACGCACAAATCCAAACCTCACGACGGCGAAGAACGGTAGTAGAAAAGCAGCGAAGAATACGACGACGATGAAAAAGAGCAACGGAAAGAACAACGCTCACGCAGCTTCCATGCGATTTGGAAACACGCCAGCGGCCAACTTGAAACCTCCAACCGCGTCGACAATGAAGAACTTGCCGACGCTACCGTCGATTGGTTCTCTTGGCTCCGCGTTCAAGCAAACGTCTCCGACCGCCGCGTTGAACACGACGCACGGCAAAATGTTTTCGCAGCGAAGTTCTATGTACAATACCAACGCCGCCAACGGCGCGAGAGTAACGACGGCATCTA